>Ga0073902_10000074_pt1 | contig 74736 bp, 57 predicted proteins | sample KloWWTmeKNB19Kit_FD_66667 | JGI IMG/M metagenome (GOLD analysis project Ga0073902, IMG submission 66667) | Active sludge microbial communities from Klosterneuburg, Austria, studying microevolution and ecology of nitrifiers - Klosterneuburg... | ecosystem: Engineered > WWTP > Aerobic digester >...
GAGCCTGCATCGTAGGTTCCCAAATTCTGAATAAGGTTATGCTTGATTTCATGTCCTGAAGAAGGAACTGCGGCAGGATAATCATAGAGTGTTAGACCGAAATATGAAAGATTTTGTATGATGTTATTTGTTGCATGCAGGTTGTTGATATTTGTTTCATACACTGTAATTCCTTCTGCTGCATCAATATCGGCGCCATTGGTACCTAGATATCCGCTTGTTAATGTTGTATTATCTCCATCAATCGTAAATCCGCTGATGGTAACATTAGAAGCTGCCACATGGAAAATTTCACCTGAAGCAATAACTGAAATAGCCGGAACAACAATCGCCTCAGGATTTCTGCTACCACTGCATGGGTCTATGTTTGCATTAGGGCCAAGTATGGTCAATGATTTATTAACTATAACATTTTCTGCATAAGTACCGGCTGCAACCTGGATGGTGTGGCCGTTTTGTGTAAGCGGGATATTAATGGCAGATTGTATGGTAAGATAAGTTTGACCTGTATTGACATTTAATACAGGACCAACACCTGTACATGAACCTGCTACAGGCTGGAAGCCTGTGGTGCCGGGTTGGTCATCTGTTCCATTAACAAGCCAATTAATAAAGTCCAAATTAGCCGATGCAGTTCCCATAATATTAGGATGGCTTGAAGGAGGAGTTGCGGTACCTCCAAATGCAACGGGAATTAGAGCTGCATATCCCGGTTCAGTGCTGTTGACATTTGAAACTACAGGTGCAGAAGCTTGTCCATACCAGTTACAATCAAAATTTTTCAAATTATATCCTGGAGCCGGTAAACTGCCCCCACTTTGGCGATCCTGCACATCTCCATACCAGTTTCCACTTATATTATTATTATTAAAAGTACTGCTAAGGGCTTGTTGTGGTGGTGTATTGGAACCTCCACTGGCATCAAGGAATAGTACTCCAATAGTCCAGTTGTTTCTAATAAAGTTTTGTTGCAGGTTGGTGTTATCTGTTTGGTTGCGGAAAATTAACCCGGTTCTGTTGTCATCAATAATATTGTTATGAATATTATTTCCATTACTGTTATTGACATCAATTCCCGTGCGGTTTCCTGTTATATTATTATTTCTGATTTCAGCAAAGTTGCTTCCCTGCACTGCAATACCAGCTGTTTTTACGGTTGTATTCCATTGGGCTACATTATTACCAGCTCTTGTAATCGTGAACCCGTCAATTACAACATTTTGCGCTGCTACATATACGGTAGCTGAACTACCTGTAAGTTGGCCAACAATGGTAGTAGTTGCATTTCCTGCTCCTTGTAGTGTGATTTCTTTATTAATCAACACATCCTCATTGTATGTACCGGCACTTGCCGAAATTGTATGACCGTTGAGTGTCAGCGGATCATTGATTGCCGCTTGAATACTACAATAAGATTTTCCTGTATTGGTATTTGTAACGATTCCACCACCGGAGCTATTTCCTACATCACGTGTATCAGTTCCATTTGCAGTTATATTTCCAAAAGTATTACCTGTAACAACTACGCCGCAGGTAATAGGTGAGTTTCCACGACCAAAATACTGATCGGCCAGATTACTTTGATCACCATCGCCGGGATAAGGTAAATGACCGGCCTGACGCTGAATACCTACATCGTTTCCATTCAATGTATTTCCGCTCACTGTATGATTAAGTCCTTCTACTACTATACCAAAACCATCACTTGTGCTTGGTTGCTGAAATCCTGATACATTGTTATTAAGTACTTGTACACCCGTAGGTATATCTACATTTCCGGGAAGTACACCTCTGCGGAATACGGCAATACCGGCAAGGTCTCTTTGCTCAGCTCCAATAGGAACAGTACGACTAACTGTATTGTTACTTATTACAATACTACCAGGTCCTGAAGATGTACCCGAGCCATCTGCATTCTTTACTTCAATACCAAAACGGCCATTATCGGTTACTGTGTTATTGGATATTAAATTGGCACCAGGACCCATTAAACCAACAGCCCCAATTCCATTGTCTCCATTATTGTGAACATTATTATTGTTCATGGTTACGTCTGTTGCTGTGCCATCCTGCAATTCTATACCACAACAGTTGTTACCAAATACATGATTATCGGAAATATTAATATTTGATTTCAGTCCGTTCCAGATTACTATACCTCTGGCGCCAACAGTATGGCCGGTAGCAGTGCAATGCGTAATCGTTACATTATTTACGGGTCCATTTGCATAGAATCCGCTACCACCCACATTATTCCAAATGGCAACTTCATCTACCAGCAGGTTATCATTTTCACCAATTCCATAAATACCTGCATTTGCGTTACCACTGAGACCTGTATAGTTTTTCACTCTTAGTTTCTTAATAGTAACATTAGTAACTCCTAAATTGATCGTAATACCATTTCCATTACCTGATAGACCTGCGCCATTTAAAATGGTATTTGTAGAGTCAACACCTTGCAGAGTCAGTGATTTGTCAATTACTACTCTTTCATTAAACTCCCATGCAGCACACTCTATCACATCGTTTGCATTAGCAGCATTTACTCCATCCTGAATAGTAAAATAATAAGTGTTTTGAGTAAGATTGTGTACTGGCATAAAATAGGACATCAACCCAAGACAACTGTTGTCGGGTTTGTGAGTCAACTTAGACTCTAATGTTGTTCTTTGAGCAAAACTCATTGATGCAGGCAGTTGCAAACCAGCACCTACATCCATTTTATTATTTTGGATATCTAAATTCTGATTCCAGCAGGCCATTGTAGTGCCGGCTCCACTGCCACTTCCAATTAATGAAGTATAAGCAGGGAAAGCAGAACCACCCGATGGGCCTGTTTGTCCGTCAAATACAACAAATGAACTGAGTGCAGCTGCAAAATTATTTTCATTACCGGCTGTGCCTAAAGTAAAGGTGCCGAAAGTTGCATTATCATCATCATGATTGGCAAAAGTGAAAGCATTACCGGTTCCGTTGAAATTATTATTGGTAAATGTACCAGCAACCGGAACCTGAACTATTGTGTTTGAATTGGAACTAATTGATTTTGTGTTTACGACAATTGCATGTGCATTTGCCACGCTGGTATTAAAGGTGTTGGCATTTAAAGTGATATTATTCATATTCTCCAGCGATACTGCCCAATCATAGTCATTGAAAGTATTATTAGAAATATTATGGGTAATACCGTTATAATTATTTCTTACTCTTAAGATGGCTGAACCCGGTGCCGAAGAAATTGCGAAAGTGCCATTAAATATATTATTCGTAACTGTGATTGTTCCGGCACCTGCATTTTGATCAGGGAGTTCAACACCACCTCCATTAAAATTATTATTAGAAATAGTAACAGTACCATTGCTTCCAAATCTTACCAAGATATCATGATTTATCGTTTGCAAAGTATTGCCAGTAAAACTGCCACCACCTTCATCAACAGCTACGCCCGAGCGGAAATAGCTGGTAGGAGCTGATCCGTTTACTGTATTATTTGTAAATGTGATGCTGTTTACGCCACCTGTTGCAACTCTATAATTAGTAGGACCGCTATAATTTATACTAAAGGCATTTCTATCTCCATAAGTTCCGGATGCAGGTGTACCGTATGGATCAACCAGGTTATTATTAATAATTATGTTGTCGATATCTGTACCACTTACAATCACTGCACTCTTAAGTTTTGATAAATCAACATTAAAGTGGAAATTATCAATTTTTACATTATCAACAGAAACATCAAACAGTGTTGGTTTACCTGAAACAGTACCTGTAAAATCGACAACAGGCTGAGTAGCACCAATACCCAATAGTTCTACTTTTTTGTTTACCAATACTTGCTCATTATAAGTACCGGCTGCAACAGTAATCTGATCTCCATCAACAGCACCATTTACACCCGCCTGTATTGTAGTATAATAAATATTCTGCGTTACGTTGTGTACCGGAGGTACTATACATGTACCACTTGGCTGAAAGCCTGTAGCCGGATTACCATCAACACCACTATTCAAAATAGAAGCCAGATAAACGGGACCATTATTCATGGTAGCTGCTACCGGGGCAGATGTAGTACCATACCAGTTGCATACTGACTGTGCATTGCCGGTGCCTTCATTCTTAATAGCAAAACCACCGGTTACAGCATTTGTAAAACTGTTGTTTTCAATATAGCCCGGTGAGCCTGCATTGGGGCTGGTAAGTGACTTACGCACTACCACCGAATTTTTATTCTTATCAAACGTGTTATTTTTTATTTCAACCGGTGTAGCGTCTGCTTCATAATCTGGAGGTGTGTACGAAGTATAAGCACCACCCATCCAGGCAATACCTTCATTAAAGCCACTTACTTCATTATTCTTGTATTCAACTTTCTTGGCAGCACCGGAGCGTGAGGTAACCCAAAAAGCGGTTTGTCTGTTTAAATCGGCAGTATTTGTAGCGTTTGCATTTAAGAACTTGTTACCACTGATTTCAATTGCAGCGTTTTTACTATGGCTGTTTTCCCAGAAACCTCTGATAACAGCCGGCTCGTTCACATCAGGATCTCCTGTAACTGTTACCGTATTATTTTTAATCTTCAGGCCATCATAAACAGTGCCACCGCTTGTTGTGGACTGAATAGCTATAGAAACAGAATAATTTGTACCGTCACTGATTCCAACCCCATCAATATTAATATTATTGCCGCTTATCTCCATATTGCTGCCAAAACCAAGATAGATTCCTAAATTTTGGAAATTTGAAGTTTCTCCACCAAATGTTTGATTTCTGTCTTCTGGTATATCAATCTGGTTGTTTAATATTTTCAGATTATTATAGGCAGTAGTATTGCCGCCATTAAAATCGCAACTTATAGTCATATCAAAATCCTTAAATACCAAATTTGATATGGTCCAGTTTTGGAAACTGCTGGTAGCATTATTATTATTAAAATAAAGAGGAGATTCTAAGGCCACAACAGCCAGATCGCCGGGGCCACGAACGGTAGCACTACCCAGACTAGCGGCTGTAATGGTTACATTATTGGTAGAGTCGGGAGCTGTGATTGAGTAATCGTCACCGCTTCCAGTTAAAATGCCCATTCCATCTCCTGCAATTTGATTGTTTCCTTTTGCCCATTCGGCCATTGCGGTTGCATTTGCAAAATCAAAAGTGCCACTAAGTGTAAGTGTTTGATTGCTTACCAAACAACCTATTCCATTGGACAATACTCTGTAATGATTTTCTGCAACAGAAAAATTTGAGCCTGGAGACAATGTCAAAGAAGTGGGTAACTGAAATCCCAGATTGGGACTGGCATCAGTTCCATAATTAAGCCAGTTGGCATAGCTTACTTTACCTGCGGGAGCATTGATAGCACCTCCGGCTGCTCCAGTATTTCCGGTAATAGCAGGGCCCGTAATATTATCATACCAGTTACATAATGCTTTTAGTTTTGTAGTGCTGGCACTATAATCAGATGAAACCAAGATAGCTACATCAGAAATACCGGTAAATGAGTTGTAACCTATAGACAACATATTATCTGCAGGAAAACTTTGGCCGGCACTAGTTGATGATGTGCGGATACCGGATTCACTGTTCTTGAAATTATTATTTCTGATATTAATGGCAGAAGCAGGTGTCAAAGTATTGAAAATAGCAATACCGGCACCAAATGTAGAGCCACCTGTATGAGCTTTTCTTTTAGCCTGATCAAAATCGTTATTCTCAATTGTTACATTGCTTGCATTGTAGGCTAACAAAATACCAATATCTACTTGTGTGAATTCATTGTTGTTTACCGCTGCACTTGTAAGTCCTGTAGTAAGATTGAGCCATACAGGTAAGCTGGTAGTACCACCCGTAAGGTCGTCAATAGCATCAACGGATGTAAATTTATTATTGGTAGCAGTAAGTGTAGAAGCACCTACAAAAATATGTGAAGAAGCACCGGTAGTATTGGTACCGTTTATAGCTTTGAAGTAGTTGCGATTGAGTGTCAGGCTATTTGCATTGAAATAGATATTGTTATCATTATCGGTAAAGTCCAATTCAACAATATTGTTTTGCAAAACGAGTGATTGACCAGCTGTATTAATGGAAGCCACATTGGTACCATCAATCAGGAAACCATCAAATGTTGCAGATACTGAACCAGTCAAATTAATCATTCGATTGGGTCCTGCGCCGGGTGCCACTAATATGGTTTCTGTACTACGTGTTCCTGTACCCGCAGTTCCTATATTATTTCCTTGAAAAGTCAGGGTTTTATTGATGGTGAGCAATTCTGTATAAGTGCCGGGATCAACTGCAATTACATCATTGTTATTAGCTGCATTAATGGCGGCTTGTATGGTATTATAATGTGTGTTTTGTGTAAGGTTATGTACAGGCAATAGTATAACTGTGCCTCCAATAGCCAGGTCGTTTAAGGGTGAAGAAGGTCGGCCTAAAGCAAATGTTCCCCCTGTATTGGTAGCGCCCCAGGCATAAAGTCTGAAAGTAACGGTAGTTGCCGTTGTAAAATTTTGTAAAGCACTTATAGAAGTAAGATCAATTTGTGATTGTGGGTCACCACCCCCAGTTGTTAAATTATACGTAAATGACGACCCAATATTGATACCCGCAGTTGCAAATCCATCCAGACTGTATTGCCATTGAAAGTTATTGGGTCCTGTTGCGGATCTTCTAAAATTTGCATCCAACGTACTTAGCAAAGCCTGATAAAGAGGTTTTGGCTGAATAGTAAATTGAAAATATTTACCATTTGTAACCGCATCAGCAAACGTGCCAGATACGGTAAAATTATTAGCTGCAAAAGTATTATTAACATTGGTTGCATTGATACCGGCACCTCTGCTTATACTTGTACTTAATAGGTTTGCATCTAAAGTGGTGGCGGCAACGGTTGTTTCATTACCTAAATTTCCATTAAAATCCCATGCAGCTACTTGTGAATAAGCTTGTTGAGATACAGAAGTAACCAGCAAAAGCAAACTTAATTTGAAGCTGAACTTTCTAATTGATTTAATTACAGAGTTTGAAATTTTCAATGTCCCTGTTTGGCATGCGCTAAGAATTCCCATTAGTAGTTAGTTTTCTTTTTAAAACAAATTGATAATATCAAAATGACAATATCAATGGTTCTTAATTTTGGATATGGAATGGCTTCTTAGAGTTTGGATTATGTTTTTCTCTTTTTTTTTAAAAAAAGAAATCTTTTGTGTTAAAATTTTTAACACAAAGAGCGAATATAATATACATTTTCAAAAAGTCAAATGATTTTTTTCAAAATTGACATTTGTCAATTTTTAATTTAAAAAAAACAATGTTTTTTTTTAAATAATACATACTTTTTAAAAAAATATAGTGTGTGAAAAAAAATAAATTAAGATTGAAACATATAAAACAACACTACCGCCACCACTGGCAATAACAAGCCTGCAAGAAAAAACCAAATGCCTCTTCGCTTAAATCCGTATTTGCCTTTTAAAATATACAAACCAGTAATACTAATGATGATAAGCATCAAAGCAAAAACATCGGACACCCATTTCCATCCTTTCAGACTGTTGCGGTGTATTACATTTGACTCGTAGAAGAGCGGCCGCTTTGCTAATTTTTCATAATGACCGGTGCGGTCATCAAAATTGATATGCAAGGTGGCATTGTCATAATAAATCTTCACCTGATTATTGGTGGGAAAATCATAAAGTTTGAAATGTTTTTCATCCACTAGCTTACTAAATGAAGTAACCACCTCGTTATTTACTTCTGCACGTTGATAAACCTTGGGCAACTGAATTGTTTTCTTCTGAATGATAAAATCAGGATTCCAGTCGTCCACATGGTTGAGTGCAAGACCCGAAATACAATAAATAATGATTAAGGAGGAAAAGAAATAGCCCAAATCACGATGCCAGGCCACACTCCACCGGTGCAACTTCACTTTAAACTTATTCGCCATTAATTTCCCTTTGCGGTTTCAGAAATAATGCGCCCTGCAAAATCTTTGGAAGTATGAATTACCCATTCTTCCACTCCTTTATCAGGTAAAATGGCATCGGGTTTATAAAGTACTCTTTCTTTTGAATTGGATATTTTTTTGATACCATCGCCAATGATTTGCACCTGAAACATTTCATCAAAAGCTACTAATACCGGAATCACTACAGCAGTTTTCTTTTTTTGCAAAACCTGATTGATGGCGATGGTGGTAGAATCGGGACTATAATGTGCAATATGTCCGCACCAGCCAAAGCTGTAATCGGCTACACCGGTATTGGCTTTTACATAATCTGCCACATCGGTCATCAGCTTTGTCCATTCGGTATTATATTCTTTATCGCCGTAGGCAATGAGCGACAGGCCTTCATTTTGCGGATCCTTAGAAAGCTCTTTATATCTTTTTAAAATATTTTTCTTCAGTAAATCTGTAAAATCTAGCAGGGGTGCTACATGTACTTTGGCCGTAGGCTTGTAGCGTTCCATTTTTTCAATTTTAAACAGTTCAATAGATTTGGGATCGTCTTTCTGACCAATCAATGTAGGTATATCATCAAACGAATGTGAGCTAACCGTAAGAAAAATCGGGACTATTACTATATCTGAATAGTTTTCTTTGTCAAATTCTTTAAGCCTTGTAGCAATGGAAGGCTCGGTATATTCCATAAAAGCTGTTTTCACATCCTTTACCACACCATCAGCCATTATTGAATCTCTTACTCTTTTTTCCAGATCAAGCAAGCCATTTCTCCAGGCTTCTGAGCGGGAACCATGATTGACCAACAAAACACCTACTTTCTTATTACTGCTGTTTGCTTTAGCTGTTTTTTCTGAGCGACCACAAGAGGCTAAAATGCTTGTAACCAAAGCACCCAATACCAAAAAATTCAAAGTTTTTTTGCCGGAGAACATCATGTAGATTTTTGTTTTTATAATCCGGCAAAGAAACATGGATATCCTGCAAACCATTTTCAAAATCAGAAAACGGTTTTACGAGAAAAGAAAAAGCTGCCAGCATTAGCAGCTTTCACAAAAAATTTATTGAATTCTCTCAAACTTAAACTCTGGCTTTCCTCTTGTACCACCATCGCCACCAATTCCCATAGCCAGACATTTTAGTTTATAATAATTGCTATTGAAATCTTTAATGATATAAAACCTGTCTAGCCGGGCCCCTGTTGCAGGTTGTGTACTTCTCCATTTACTGCCAATGCCCCAGCGGTCGGTTGCCAGGCTAATGGTATGCACACTATCTATATTGTAAGCAGTAAAAGCTGCATTAGCAGTAGCTGCATTTGCATATTTTATTTCTTTTACCTGTATGCCTGATAAATAGTTGGTAACTATCATATCAGAAAAATTGTAAGGAACCATTCCAGCTCCAAAATTGGTCATGTATAAAGAATAGGACCAAACAATATCCCATCTTGCTTTTTCAGGCTCTACATTCACTAATCCTTTATCAAAAGAAGCAAAACGAAAATGATAGGCCGCATCTTTATTTATTTGTAATGTTTTAAATGTGGAGGAAGTAATACCTGCATATTGCAAGGTATAACCACCACCGGCATTGCGCAGCACTCTTATTTTCATCCAGGGTTTTTCAGCAATGCCACCACCAGTTCCACGGTTGATGATGATTACTTTGTTGTCGGTAGCATTTGCCGATACTTCGGGAATAACGGTGCCCGCCAGCGAGCCATTGATGTCATCAAAATATGCTAAGTCGGATGGTTGTGGATTGAATTGGCTTACTGCCAATGTCAACCCTATTGTATCTGCTGCATTCACTAAGCTTAGATCATTCTTTGCAGTTACTTTAGCACCCGCCCCAGTTGTATTGTTTAAGATTACTCTAAAATCGCTGCCGCAATAAAAACCCAAATCCCAACTTTCCCTTGCTACTGGAGTAGTGGTTCCCGAACTTAAATCAAGATAAACGGAATTGCCCGCTGCACTACCCGGCTCGCTACCTATAAGACCGTTCAACTGTACCTGTGCTCCATTGGTAGGCGGTACATTGAAAATGGGATCATGATCTTTTTTGCAAGCAACAAACAGGCTTGCAGTGAAAGCAGTAAATATGAATAAAGCATTGCGCATAAAATATATTTTTAAGTTCTATTTGTATTTTTTATTCCATTGAAAATTTAAACCTAGAAAAAAAGAACGACCATAGCTAACCGGTACTGCTCCGTTGACAGCATGCATACCGCCGCCGGTAGCTGTATTGTTGATATTGGTTACATCAAAAATATTCTTCACCCCACCACATAGTGTTATCATAGGATGTACTTGTGATGTAATGGTAAAATCGGCTAAATGATAGGAAGCCACATTGGCTACATAAACAATGCCATTGCCCGATGCATCTTCACCAAAAACAAATGATGGGCGTTTGCCAGTAAATTTATAAAACAAACCCAGTTTTGTTTTTAGCTTATTGATATTGTAACTGATGTTTGAATTTATTTCAGGTGTCCATAAAAAATCACGACTATCGGTTTTAGTATAAACAGGATCATTAAACACACTTGCATAATAGCCGATATATGAAAAGCCTAAGGTGGCTGAAAGATTTTTCCAGCCCAAAGTATTATTCAATGTAGCTCCTGTTGTTTTAGAATGATTGATATTAAAATAAGTATAGAGGTTGGCATTGGTAGTGCTGAGCGCCAGGTCAATCTGATTGTTGAATACATTATAAAACCCGGTGAGGGAGCTGCTGTATTTTAATCCTTTATTTTTTATGGGTGCCCATCCCAAAGAAGTAGAAAAGCTATTGGAATGTTCTGCTTTCAGATTTTTATTTCCTTCAATATCGTGGTTTACATCATGAAAACTGAAATATAGTTCCCGCAAAGCAGGCGAACGAAAACCATAAGCATAAGCCAGCCGCAGATCCAGTGTTTTACTTAATATCAGCTTTGCATTGAAAGAAGGAACAACCGGTGGCGCATCATACACCGAGTTGTGAATAAAACGCAAACCCGGACGCAGATTTATTTTGCTGTTGGGTTTTATTTCAGCAGATACAAAAGCTGCAAAATCAGTAATTACAGGCTTACCTTCTATTCTTTCACCACTTGCCGATTCACGATTGATATCAATGCCCGGCTGTAATGAAAATGCAGGAGCAACTGTATATTGCAATGTGGTTCTGTAAACAAAACTGTTGAACTTTGAAATATCCTGCTCACCCATTCCGGTAGTCAATTCATCTGTTCCTTTTTCAAAATCGTGCCGGGTGGTTTTGGTGCGGCGTTCATAATCGGTATATGCCATCAGTCCGTTGAGCTGCATTTTGGAATTAATTTTCCATCCGCCTTGCAATTGATGTGTAAACCTGTCGGTACCATAACGCTGATCTACTGCTTTATAAGTATTCATATTAATAGCGCCGCGGCTGATGATGTTTTCCTGCAATGCATCTAAACGATAATAAATATTGAAGCGACTGTTTTCATAACCCATTCTTGTGTGTCCAAGCCATTGTTCTTTTGGCTTCCACTGCTTGTTTCGGCCATAGGCATCTCCACCAAAGCCATCCTGATCATTATGTGTGCCACCAACTGAAAAGTTCCAACTGTTTTTATTCCACCCAATATTTACATTTTGCAGATGTGCGCCTTTATAGCTAAAGGGATAATATTCATTATCTGCTGTTTCTTCCTGCAGTTTTGCGGAAACAGTAAGATTGTTTTTTTCATTCTTTTTAGTAATGATGTTGATAACACCTGCCAGCGCATCAGAGCCATAAGAAACCGACATGGGGCCTTCTACTATTTCTATTCGGTCAATTGTATTTACATCAACCTGGTTCAGACTTTCACGGGTATCGCCACGGTCAACCATGGGTACGCCATCCAATAAAATCTTAACATTTCGGCCACTCATGCCCATTAGCTGTACATCCGTAGTGCCAATCGTATTATCGTTGCTAAAACGAAAGCCCAATTGATTGGCCAAAACCTGTTTTATTTCCGTAGCACCACTCTGTCTGATTCGTTCGCTATTAATTACTCGAACCTGATAAACAGAATTTTTTACCGATTGTGGTTTGTATTGTCCTGTGATGACAACTTCACCCAAAGTTTTTAAAGTATCTAACTGTGCGAATACTGAATGGCTAACAATCGCCATCAGAAAGGAGATGTAAATTTTTCTCATAAGTGTCATAGTATTGCTGCAAAGTTTGTTGTATGGTATTTATTATTTTATCATGCTTTTGTCAGGAAATATGACTTGTGCTATGTTTTACAAAAAAATGACATCTGAAAAACTGTTATCACAAAGCTGTATGACAAAAATCATTGACAATAATTTGTATTCTTTGCAGGGCGCAAAAGTGAGGAGTTCACATTTAAACTATTAACCGAATCGGGAAACTTGTTTTTCGCAATAGGGAAACTGACTATGAGATGACAATTCTCTTTTCACCTGACATCAATTTTCCTTTATTGATATGCAAAAAAAAATCCCGCTTATAAAGCGGGACTTAATTATTTTTTTATTTAATTACTCAACTACCACTATCCCTTTTGCTGTTACTCTCACTTCTTTTTTAGGTTCTTTTATTGCATCAATTTCTGCTTGAGATTTTTTGGCATCTTCAGCATAGTGTTTCAATTCATCAACAGAAGTAGTTTTTAATTTTACTTCGCCATCTATTACCACTGTTTTTCCTTTGGCAGCCAGCGGCAAAAAGAAACCGTAGTCTTTCATTTTTACCATTGCTGTTTCTCCATTAGGAAGTTCCAGCGTGAGCCAGCATCCTTTTTTTGGACATACATCAATGATTTTAGCTTTTACTTTCACATCTGCTTTTTCAGCACTTCCGGCATTCAATTTTGCAGCAACATCCTGTAACGGCACAAAATCAGTTGCCGTAATTTTTTCACCATACCAGTCACCCACCTTTGCCTCTCCGGCCGGTGGCTGTGCCTGTGCTGCTAATCCTAAACCAGCTACTAAAAGTGTAAGTAATATCTTTTTCATATCTGTTTATTTTTTAAGTTTTATAAGTTAAGAGGGTAAAGATAAAATTTTATTCCAAATAGTTGCTTATTGTGGTAAAACAGGTTTTTCAAAATGGGGTACCGGAGCTGAAATGGCATTTAAAAATGAGATCAAATCCTTTTTTTCATTTTTGTTCAAATGTAAAGGGCGAATCAAGTGGCTTACCTGACCATTCATGGCGGGTTGATTCAGCTTGTCAATCACGGCTTCAATATGTTTTAAAGAACCATCGTGCAGCCATGGGGCGGTGTACATTACATCTCTCAAAGAAGGTGTTTTAAACTTTCCACTATCGGCATCGGCATGGGTTACTTTATACAGACCAACGTCCGTTCCTGCTGTGCCTATATTGTGAAACTGATTATCGGTCATCAATGCTCCGTGATGGCAGTTCATACATTTTGCCTTTGTACGAAATAAATGTAATCCGCGAAGTTCACTGATAGAAAGTGCTTTTTTATTTCCTTCCAGAAAATGATCGAATCTACTTTTGTTGCTAACAATAGTATTCTCAAATACCGCTATAGCTTCTGTCATTCTATCGGGATTGATTTCATTTTTTCCAAATGCTTTTTCAAAAAGCTCCTGATAGCCTTTTATTCTTCTGAGCGTTCTTATCACATCCGGCATTTCACTGTTCATTTCCGATTCACTTTCGATAGGCCCGAAAGCCTGATCCTGCAAATCACGAGCACGGCCATCCCAAAATAGTTTGTGATAAACCCAGCTGTTTAAAATAGAAGGTGCATTCCGCTGTGTCGTGGCGCCTTCATGTCCTATTGATTTTTCTTTTTTATCAGTCCAGTGCAGTGCGGGATCGTGGCAGGTGGCGCAACTTATTTTTCCGGAACTGCTCAGCCGGGGATCAAAGAATAATGTCTTGCCCAATGCAATGATATTTTTTAATGAATCTTTTTGATTTTCAATTGGACTTGGGGGTATCAAACCCAGCTCTTTCCATTTTACATTTTCATCTACAGCAGGAGCAGGCCATTGCGAAGGATGCTGCGAATAGATTTTTCGCAAACGATTTGTTTGTGAGTCCGACTCCTGTGTAATAAATGAAACCAGGAGCAGCGCAACAAAAATCAGCGATGTAGTAATTAGCAGTTTCTTCATTTAGCTTTCAGCCAAGTGTAATAAAGAATAAAAATAGGAGGTTTGAAATTATTAAAACCAAACTAAAATCATCCTTGAAAAAAAATAATTTTCAAAACTTCATCCGCTGTATCCTTACCGCATTCAGTATCGCCAGCAACGCCACACCTACGTCTGCAAATACGGCTTCCCACATAGTAGCCAAACCACCGGCGCCTAAAATCAACACAACTAATTTTACACTAAATGCCAGTGCAATATTTTGCCAAACGATGCGCTTAGTCTGCTTACCAATTTTTATTGCCATTGGAATTTTTATGGGCTTGTCATCCTGAATAACAATGTCTGCTGTTTCAATAGTAGCATCACTACCCAATCCGCCAAATGCAATACCCGCATCACTGAGTGCCACCACCGGCGCATCATTCACACCATCGCCTGCAAATGCCACTGATTCATTTCTATTTTTTATCTCGTTGACTTTATTCACTTTGTCTTCGGGTAGTAAATCTCCATAAGCATATTGAATACCCAACTGCGCAGCTACATATTCCACCACTTTACGCTTATCGCCACTCAACATAGTCAACGAAATATTCATTGCTTTCAATTGATCAACCGCTGCTTTTGCATCTGCTTTTATACTATCAGCAATGGTGAGATAGCCAGCATATTTTTTATTGTAAGCAATGGCAATTGTAGTGTATGCAATATCGGTTGTGTCCACATCATAAGCAATTCCGAATTTATCAAGCAACTTAAAATTGCCGACCAATATTTCCTTATTGTCAATAAAAGCTTTTATTCCATGACCTGAAATTTCTTCAACTCTTTCTACCTTTATGGAATGATTGACCGCACCCACATATTGATGAATAGCCGTAGCCACCGGATGCGTACTTTGACTTTCCAGCACATTTACCATTTGCAGAATTGTTTCTTTGTTTACGTCCGGCTTCATGATAACTTCCTGCACTTTAAAAACGCCTTCCGTCATGGTGCCGGTTTTATCTACTACCACATTTTTAATGCCGGCCATTACGTCCAAAAAATTACTTCCTTTAAATAAAATGCCATTTCTACTGGCAGCACCTATGCCGCCAAAATATCCCAACGGAATAGAAATAACCAATGCACAAGGACAGGAGATAACCAGAAAAATTAATGCCCGATAAAGCCATTCGTTAAACTGATAATCTCTTACAAAAAAATAAGGCAGCAGACAAATGGCAACAGCCAGTAATACTACAATAGGTGTATAAATTTTTGCAAACCTGCGTATGAATAATTCCGTAGGTGCTTTTTGAGCCGTTGCGTTTTGTACCAGTTCCAGAATTTTACTGAGTTTACTGTCTGTATAAGCCGTAGTTACTTTTATCAATGAAACAGTATTCAGGTTAATCATACCTGCCAGCACGGCTTCACCTTTAGATTTGGTGTCGGGTTTGCTTTCGCCGGTAAGTGCAGCGGTATTAAATGTGGCTGTTTCAGAAATCAATTCGCCATCCAAACCCAATTTTTCGCCGGGCTTCAACTGTATGATGGAGCCAATACTTACCTCTTTTGCATGAATCAGTTTTTGTTGATTGTGCTCCAGCACCGTTACTTCATCGGGCCGTTGATCCAGCAGCGTTTTAATATTTGCTTTAGCCCTTTTTACAGCCAGGGTTTGAAACACTTCACCCACAGCATAAAAAAGCATTACAGCAACACCTTCAGGATATTCACCTATCGCAAAGGCACCAGCCGTTGCAATTACCATTAAAGTAAATTCTGAAAAGATTTCCTTTTTGACAATTGATTCCAGCATTTCCCTCATCACCGGTAATCCTACAGGCAAATAGGCAGCTATGTACCAGCCCAACCGGAGGTATTCTTTAAAAAATCCGGGGCTAGGTAACCAGTTATGATCAAAAGCCAGTCCGAGCATTAACAAAACAAAGCTGATGATTGCAGGTAAAAATTGCTTTACAGCTCCACCAGATTGCTCATGATCATGGTCATGGCCATCATGATTGTGACCGTCGTCATGTGAGTGACCTTTTTGCAACAGTTCTTTGGCACCTGCCTGCGCATAAATTTTTTCTTCCTGTGTACAGCATAGCTGCCGGCCGGCTGCATCGTATTGATGTTTATGATTAGGATCTTTATTTATCATTAAAGTAAAGTGATTAAAAAAAGTGCAAACAGTTCAACTGTTGCACTTTCAATATTAGTAATGAATGATTGAATTTACATACCTGCGGCCAATGCCATCAAAGCAGAAAGCATGACTACACATTTCCAGCAATTGAGTCTGTTCATTTTTATAAAATTTAATTCGGTAAAAATACATGGTGTTTCGTTTCAATTATGTTAATGTGCATGCTCTCCTTCACCTGCGTTGGTCAATTTTGCCATTACAAAAAAAGCGCCTTTCACTACTACTCTTGCATCCATTGGTATTTCTTTTAATAAAGTAATTTGTGTATATCCAACTTCTGTCGTCCCTTTAGCAACCGGTATCATTTTAAATGTAATGCTCTTTTTCTTATCATGCGGCGCAGATTTTTCATTATGATCATGGTCTGCATTTTCATTTTGCTTTACTGAATCTTTTCCATCTTCGTTATTATGTGCTTCTTCTTTTTTATCTGTTACAATAAAAATATAATCCTGCCCCTGAATGGTTACAATCGCATCTGTGGGAATGGCAGGCACGTTTGCTTTCTCCAGGCTGATGATGGCAGTTACATTCATGCCATCAATCAATCCGGTTTTATCGCCCATCACTTTTGCATGTACGGATACAGCTTTGCTTTCCCCTTCAAAGGATGAACCCAGAGAAAATATTTGCGCATCGTACTCTTTGCCCGGATTATTGGTAAGCGTAAAATGTATGAGTTGATTATTCTTTAGTACAGGCAAGTCTTTTTCATAAACAGACAGATCAAGATGCAATTGACTGTTGTCCACCACTTCCGCTACCGGGGTGGTTACATCTACATAGCTGCCCATTTTTACTTTTACATCACTTACTACACCATTGATGGGGCTGATAACCGCCAATACCGAAATTAATTTGCCACTTGAAAGCCTGGCAGGGTTGATGCCCATTAATTGTATTTGCTGTGCAAGTGTTGATTTCAGGTTGCGCAATGTTCTCAATTCCGTTTCTGCGGCCTGCAGGTTTTTTAAGGCTCCTGCATTCCCTGCATTCAATTCCTTTTGGCGTTTTACTTCAAGTTCGGCCAATGTAATTTTTGTATTTACATTCAAATACTCGCTTTGCGCCTGAATAAAATCAGGATTGCCGATGGTGGCTATTGTTTGTCCTTTATATACCTTACTTCCCGGCTGTACCAACAATGATTTTACTACACCACTGTAAATTGAATTTATGCTAGCCTTGTTTTGATTGGGTACACGCAAAACTCCAGTTGCTTTTAATGACGATGTCAATTCTTTGTCTTCAATCACTCCCAGTTCTACACCTATCGCTTTCATCTGCTCTTGAGTGAGTGAAGTTGTTCCGGGTTCACTATTTTCGTCTTCATGCTTTTCTTCATTGGCTTGCGGTTCTTCTTTAGAACTGTTTTTACCACCACAGGCAGAAATAAAACCAAGACTGAAAAATAATATTGCTGGTATTAATATACGTTTCATCGTTCTGTTTTTATTGGTTTGTGTAATAATAATATTGAATGACTGAATGGTTATAGGCATTGAGATTTTCCAGATAATTTTTTTGAACTTCAATAGCCTGTGTCAGAAATTGTGAAAGCTCAGCAAAACTAATTTCGCCTGCACGATAAGCCAAAGTAGCCGCTTTGATAATTGATTCCGCCTGCTTTAATCCAGCACTTTCATAAAAAGATAACATACTTTGATTTTTTTCTACTTCTTGCTGCAATTGCAATTTATGTGTTAGCATTAATTGCGAATCATATTCAAATTGCTTTTGCTGTAATACGACTTCGGCCTGTGCATATTTTATTTTCTGCTGATAGGCTTTTGCGCCAAATAATGGAAACGCCGCTGTTATGGAAAACCCTGATAAAGGATCTTTGGCACCCCACAATCGCTGAGTAAAGAACCTTCCTGAAAACTCAGGTTTGTTTTCATTCCTCACCACCTGAATTCCTGCATTGGCGATGTTGATATTTTGTGTTTGCAATGACAAAACAGGATGAACACTATCAGTAGTAATCAAAGGCAGGTTCATTTTTTCTAAAGGCAATAGTTGCGGCAGCAAAACTTCTGTTGTGTTTAATAATTGCATCAGCGACTGCTGTTGTATTTGCATCTCCTTACTTATCTGTTGCATCTGAGCCTGTAGCTCCCTCATGCGTACATTGGCGGCTATACTGTCGAGCCCAGGGCTATCTCCGGTTTTTACTTTAAGTATGGCAGCAGCATTGAGCGATTTATAGATACTGTCTAATCGTTGATACAATAATTGTTTATCCTGCAAATACCAAAGTTCGTAGTACACTTTCCTTACTTCTCTATTCAATTGTACCTCTATAGCAGCCTCATTCATATTGTAGAATTTTAACTGCTCACCATAAAGATTTTTCTGTGCTTTATATAAACCGGGCCAGGCTATAGACTGAGAAATGCCAATTTTTAACATGCCTTTACTATCAGAAGGTCTTAAATCTTCATTCTCTGCAAATACACCGGTTTTTGGAAATGCCATTGCTGTATTCATTTGTGTTTTGCCTTTTACTACCTGCTGCTTGTTTATTTCATACTGCAGATTATTTTTTGCAAGACCGATAGCTTCATTACAACTTACTCTTTTTGTAGCAGGTTGCTGCGCAAATCCGTAGTTTGTAAATAACAAAAACAACATATTTGAGCTAACGATCGCTTTGGATTTAATTTTCATATTTCTTCTTGTTGAAAAGATGATATAGAGTAGCGGCAACACTACCAACGTTAGAAATGTGGACGTAATTAAGCCGCCAATAACAACGGTAGCCAATGGCTTTTGAACTTCAGCACCAGCACCAGCTGATAGTGCCATGGGTATAAAACCTAATGAAGCTACTATGGCCGTCATTAAAACAGGCCGCAAGCGGATTTTAGTTCCTTCCAGTACTCGTTGAAAGATATCTTTCATACCCTCTTTTTCTAACTGATTGAAAGTGCTGATGAGTACAATTCCGTTTAATACAGCGACACCAAACAAGGCAATAAATCCAACACCCGCAGAAATGCTGAATGGCATTCCTCTTAATAATAAAGCAAAGACTCCGCCAATGGCACTCATAGGAATGGCCGTAAAAATCAATAAAGATTCTTTGACAGAACCAAAGGTGAAGTAGAGCAAAAGAAATATCAAAGCCAGCGCAAGCGGTACCGCAATTTTTAAACGGGCAGATGCTTTTTGTAAATTTTCAAAAGTGCCGCCATAAGTATAATAATATCCAGTGGGCAATATTTTTACGATACTCAATTTTCTCTGAATTTCTTTTACCACACTGGCCACATCTCTGCCTTTTACATTAAAGCCCACTACAATTCTGCGTTTGCCTTCTTCCCTGCTTATTTGTGCAGGGCCTTCTTTAAAAGAAATGCTTGCCACCTGTGATAATGGAATTTGGTTGCCATCGTTGGTGGCCACAAATAAATTACTTACATCATCAATAGAGGTTCTACTTGCACTGTCGAGCCTTACCACCAGGTCAAATTTTCTTTCGTTCTCAAATATCACGCCTGCGGCTTCGCCTGCAAAGGCTGTACTGATGGTGTGATTGATGTCTTCAATATTCAATCCATAGCCTGCAATCTTAGCACGGTCGTATTGAATTGTAATCTGAGGCAGGCCCACCGTTCTTTCTACCTGCGGCTCTGTTACACCTTTTACCGTCTGTACAATTTTGGCAACCCGTGGCGCAATACTTGCAAGTGTATCTATATTTTCTCCAAAAATTTTAATGGCTACATCTTGTCTTACTCCTGTCATTAGTTCATTAAAACGCATTTGTATAGGTTGCGATGCTTCAAAGAAAACACCGGGAATTACTTCCAGTTTTTCCAACATCATTTCCGAAAGCTGATTATAATCTTTTGTTGTTTTCCATTCACTTCTGGGTTTTAATACGATAATCAGGTCTGTAGCTTCCGGCGGCATAGGATCGGTAGGCACTTCGGCACTACCTGTTTTGCCCACTACCATTTTTACTTCAGGAAAAGATTTGATGATACGACTTGCCTGCATAGATGTTTCCACACTTTGCGTAAGCGAAGTACCCTGTGGAAGTATGCAGTGAAAAGCAAAATCACCTTCTTTTAATTGCGGAATAAACTCGCCACCCATTCTTCCAAATATTATCATTGCAATGATCAGTAAGGCTACAGCTGCACCCACCACTCCATATTTTAGTTTGATAGCCCATCGTATTAGTGGCGCATATATCCGCTGAAAAAAATCCATCAGCCTGTCGCTAATATTTTTTTTGTAAGTTGTTTGCTTAGAAAGAAACAATGCAGACATCATGGGAATATAGGTAAGCGAAAGTATTAATGCGCCCAAAATGGCAAAACCCACCGTTTGAGCCATAGGTCGAAACATTTTTCCTTCAATTCCCTGTAAGGATAAAATAGGCAGATAAACAATCAGAATAATGATTTGCCCAAATGCTGCTGAGCTCATCATTTTTTTGGCACTGCCTTCTACTGCCTCATCCATTTGTTTTTGCGATAGCTTTCCCGTTATTTTTTTTGTAGCGAGAAAATGTAAGGTTGCTTCTACAATAATTACAGCACCATCTACTATCAAACCAAAATCAATTGCTCCCAGGCTCATCAGGTTGGCACTTACTCCAAACAAACGCATCATACCCAATGCAAATAACATAGATAATGGAATGGCTGAAGCCACTATCAATCCAGCTCTAAGGTTACCCAAAAAAAGTATGAGCACCAGCAGTACAATTAAAGCACCTTCCAGCAAATTTATTTTCACTGTACCCACAGCACGGTTTACCAGTTCTGTTCTGTCCAGATAGGGTTCTATTTCTATATCATCGGGCAATGCTTTTTGTATCGTTTCTATTTTTTGCTTCACCCGCTCTACCACTGCGGCACTATTTCCTCCTTTCAGCATCATTACTATTCCACCTACTACTTCCTTTTCTCCGTTGTAGGTTACAGAGCCGTATCGCACTGCATTGCCTAACCGTACTTCTGCAACATCTCTTATCAACACCGGAATATTGTTTACTTTCTTAATCACAATATTGTTTACATCTTCCATTGAATGAATTAATCCAATACCGCGAATGAAATATGCGTTGGGCTTTTTATCAATGTAGGCACCACCGGTATTTTCATTATTTTTTTGCAATGCAGAAAAAATTTCGGCAATGGTTACATTCATCCCTTTAAGTTTATTGGGATTTACCGATACTTCATATTGCTTTAGCAAACCGCCAAAACTGTTTACTTCAGCTATACCGGGTGTGCCATATAATTGTCTTGCCACAATCCAGTCCTGCATCGTACGCAGGTCCATTGCACTGTATTTATTTTCTGCACCTTTCTTTGGATGAATAATGTATTGGTATATTTCTCCCAGGCCCGTACTTACAGGAGCCATCTCAGGACTGCCCAGCCCCTTTGGAATATTTTCTTCAGCTTCTTTTAATTTTTCATTGATTAATTGTCGGGCAAAATAAATATCAATATCATCCTGAAAAACAACGGTGATTACTGATAAACCAAATCTTGAAATAGAACGCATTTCTTCCAGGTCTGGAAGATTGGCAAGGCTTTGCTCAATGGGATAAGTAATTAATTGTTCCGTTTCCTGAGCAGCCAATGTAGGAGCAAGCGTAATGATTTGTACCTGATTGTTAGTAATATCGGGCACAGCATCCAGCGGCAACTTACCGGCACTCCACACACCCCAGCTGATGAGTGCCAGTGTCATCAACCCCACAATGAGTTTATTTCTTATACTAAAATGTATAATGCTGTTTAACATGTAAATATTAAGTTGGATAATAAATAAAAGCAGGTCAGTAGTATGTACCTGTCAATAAATGAAATCTAAAAAATCAGTATTATCCTAACTGTGGGGGCTGCCAAACCGGAAGCGAAATATCTAAAACATTATCAGAAGCGTAAGCATGTTTATTTGTAGTTTGAAAAGCAGTTGTGTAAGCGGGAAAAAGATTTACATTTTCGCAGAATGCAGTAGCACAACAGCTACAGGTACAAAAAGGTGTACAGGCATCGGCATGATGACTTTCGGCCGGGCAGCTGTTATGATTGGCAGTAGTCAATTCAGTCTGATACTTTACTGACTCGCAAGCAGCATCATTACAGGGAAAGCAAGACAATGTGATGACTACAACGGACATTATGAAAGCAAATAATTTCACCAGAGCAAAGGTGAAAAAATAAATCGGGAAATCATAACCGTATCAGAAAAAATGAAGAAGTATTTTATCGCAACAGCAGCTCACAAGGCTTCAGTCCGGTATGCTTTTTAAAAGCAGTGGAGAAGTGGGATATGGAAGAATAACCCAGCAGCATAGATACTTCAGTAACACTCAGACCTTTTTCATAAAGCAGGTATTTGGCATGCTCCATTCGTTGACTTTGATAAAAATCAAAAACCGTAGTGCCGAATAATTCTTTAAATCCTTTTTTCAGATAACATTCATTGATGGCTACTTTGCGGCTCAGTTCTTTAATGGTAATGGGATTGCCGATATGGCCAATTAATATTTCACGGGCTTTGATGATTTTTTCCCGGTCGGCTTCATTGGCCAGAAACTTACAATGAATGGTGTCAATTTCTTTTTCGCCCAGCATACAATCCAGACTGTAGAGTAAGAGCATCTGCGTTTGGGCGTTTACAAAAATATTTTCGAATGAGCCGGAATAAGTATGATTCAATAATGCTTCCAAAACCATACGGGTTTTACCGCAAAGGGGCATGGCTTTGCTAAACGAGGTAGCATGTTTAAAGTTCAGAATGTCATCAGTAAGACTATCGGCACCCTTGCGTGGCTTTACAAACTGGCTCAACTGCCTTGCCGAAAAACGAAAACTTACCACATCCACACTATCCACTCTTTCCATACAACTTTTAGAAGCACTGTACTGACACATATCACATTCCGAATCTTTTTTGCGGCAGTACACATTACCACTAAAACAATATTTCAGTTCCAGATAATTTTCCTTTGACTTATTGCCCTGATAGTTATAAATCATCAACCCAGTATCATCTACATTCCAGTGCGGCTGACGGTAATATCTTTTAATATTATATTGAACCGAACCGGGAATGGGTTGTTGCTTCTCCTGCAACAAAGACATTTGCTCCTGCATTAAAGGCTGATTGTAGGCTACAGATAATATATCCAGATTAGAATTCATTTGCAATTGCAAATTTACAGTGTAAACATTGATTTTTTACATTCTTCAGTCATCCGATTGTCTTTAGCCGTATTTTAACAGTCAAATTGTAAAAAATCTTCATTTTTTAGGCTTATCTGCTAACTTTGCACGCCTGCACCGGCAATGCCGGGTTGCCAAAATCTTTCTACAATATATTATATGATTCATCCGCATACTTACATTCATCCTAATGCCAGACTGGCAACGAATGTGAAGATTGACCCCTTTACTGTCATCCATCAGGATGTAGAAATAGGCGATGGCACCTGGATAGGCTCCAATGTAACCATAATGGAAGGAGCCAGAATTGGAAAAAACTGTCGCATATTTCCCGGTGCTGTTATCGCCGCCATTCCACAGGACTTAAAATTTCAGGGCGAATATTCTACTGTGCATATTGGCGACAATACAACCATCAGAGAATTTGTATCCGTAAACCGCGGAACCAAAGACCGTGAAAAAACGGTGATTGGCAGCAATTGCCTCATCATGGCTTATTCGCATTTTGCACACGATTGTCTGGTAGGCGATCATGTAATCGTAAGCAACAACACACAGGTAGCAGGCCATGTTACCATTGGCGAGTGGGCCATCCTTGCCGGTATGTGTGCGGTACATCAGTTTGTAAAAATTGGTGCTCATTCATTTGTAGCCGGTGGCTCACTGGTAAGTAAAGATGTGCCGCCCTACATTAAGGCCGGACGTACACCTTTGAGTTATGCCGGAGTAAACTCCATAGGACTTAAGCGTCGTGGTTTTAGTATAGAAAGCATCAATCATATTCTTGATATTTACCGGGTACTATATAACAAGGGCATGAACACCAGTCAGGCCATTGAATATTTAGAAGAAGAAATGCAGGCAACGGATGAGCGGGATGAGATAGTAACCTTTATCCGCGAAAGTGGCCGTGGCATTATCAAACGCTTCACCAAAGGCAGCAGCGATGACGATCTCCCTATCTGATGCAGGCAAGCGGTACAACCGCGAATGGGTGTTTCGGCACTTTCAATATCAATTTCAATCGGGTAATGCTTATGCTATTTCTGGGCCCAATGGCTCGGGCAAAAGCACTTTGCTGCAAGCAATAGGCAGTGCATTGATGCTGAATGAAGGAAAAATAATTTATGAGCAACAGCAAAAACAGGTACCTGCCGAATCGGTGTACAAACATATTTCCATTTGCGCCCCATACCTGGAAGTAATAGAAGAAATGACGGTGAGAGAGTTTCTGGAATTTCATCAAAGCTTTAAACCATTTTTAGCAGGAGTTGAAATACCATTTATTATTGAAAAGGTGGGGCTTTCTAAAGCGGAGCATAAGCAAATACGCTACTACTCATCGGGCATGAAGCAAAGGGTGAAACTGGCGCAATGTATTTTTTCTGATACAACTATCGTATTGCTGGATGAGCCTTGTACCAATTTAGATACAGAAGGAATAAGCGTTTATCAAAATTTAATAAAAGATTATTGCGCTTCCCGCCTCGTCATTGTAAGCAGTAATGATGAAGTGGAAACAAGTTTTTGTGATGAGCAGATCAATATGGGTGATTATAAGAAATAATGAAATTGAGATTAAAGTATGAATTAATGAAGAGAGCTTAAATCAGGTTTCTCGCCTTTATTTCTCTTTTTATTTTTTACAAGTAATACAAAGGGGACACAAATAAGGAATAATAGACCGATATACAAAAACACATCCATATAAGACATTACAGATGATTGTTTCATTACAGAATAATCCATTAACTGATATGCTTTTTGCAATGCGATATTGGGTGCATCACCTTTCGCCATAAAAGCATGTTGTATATTACTAACTCTTGCCTGTACCACAGGGCTGTTGATATCCAGTTTTGATACAAGATCTGCACGATGTACCATCAACTGCTGTGCCATAAATGTAGTGATGATTGCAATGCCAAAAGAACCTCCCAATTGACGCATCATACCTGTAAAAGCAGCTCCTTCTCCTATTTCTTTTCCCTTGAGTGTGCTTAAAGACAAGGTGGTTACAGGAATAAATAATAAGGCCATTGCAATACCTCTCATAATTAACATCCAGAAAAAAGACTGTTCGCCTGTATCGGGTGTCAGAATTTTATAACCCCACATACAAAAAATAAAAAACATAAACATACCAATAGCCGCCATAAACTGCTGTTTGACTCCTGCTTGTAATAGTTTGCCTATAAACGGCATCAGCACAGCCGTTGTAAGCGTAGCTGGAATCATCAATAGGCCCGCTTGCAAAGCGGTCCACCCCAAAGTAGCCTGCGTATAAAGCGGAATAATAAACGTGGAACCATATAATCCAAAACCCATAATAAAAGACAGAATAGTTCCAGTACGCAAGTTGCCATTTTTGAGTACCCTCAAATTCACAACAGGATTTCGAAAAGTCAACTCCCTCCATATAAAAAAGAAGAAACCTAATAAGGCAGTGATAGAGAAGTAAATTATGAGTGAACTGGAAAACCAGTCTTCATCATGTCCTTTTTCCAAAACAAACTGCAGCGAACCTACAAATACAGCAAGTAAACCAATACCCAGCCAGTCAATATCGCTCGTCTTACTCTTTTCAGCATACTTTGGGCTTTTTACAAATTGAAGTGTAAGTAAAGTAGCAATAATACCTAATGGGATATTGATATAGAAAATAAAAGGCCACGAAAAATTATCAATAATATAACCGCCTAGTGGTGGCCCCAGCGTAGGCCCCACTATTACACCCATGCCATATAAGGCCTGTGCCATGCCTCTTTTTTCAGCAGGATAACTTTCAGTAATGATAGTTTGTGAAGTAACCAGCAATGCACCACCACCCACGCCTTGCAAAAAACGAAAAAGAATTAATTCATTGATATCGGTGGCATTACCGCACAAAAAAGAGCAAACTGTAAAAATGACAATAGATACTGCAAAATAATTTCTGCGTCCAAATTGCTGCGACAACCAACTTGTCATAGGAATAATTATCACATTTCCGATAGCATAGGCAGTAATGATCCATCCAATTTCAGAAGTCGTTGCACCCAGATTGCCCTGCATATCTTTAATAGCCACATTCACAATTGTGGTATCCACAATTTCCAGCAGCGCACACACAATTGCCGTTATGGTTATCACCAATCTGCGGGAGCCATATTCAACTAATGATTCATCCATGTTTTTACATTGGTATCAAAAACCGAAAAAGAAAAATACTATCAGAAAATTTAATTTAAAAACACATCTACATACACACTCATTCCCGGACGAAGCTTTTTTAAAAGGCTGTCTGATTTGTTTGTGAATTCAATTTTTACGGGTAATCGCTGAACTACCTTCACAAAATTTCCACTGGCATTATCGGGTGGCAGTAAAGCGAATGTAGAACCGGTTGCAGGAGCAAATGACGACAATACCGCTTCAAACTTATGTTTTGCAAAAGCATCTGCACTTACAACCACCTTTTGCCCTTCAACCATTTTCTGTAGCTGAGTTTCTTTAAAATTGGCTATCACCCACACATTCTGACTGTGTACCAGACTAAATAATGGCTGACCAGCCTGAACAAACTGACCTGGCTGAACATTTATTTTGGACACACGTCCATCTTCCTGTGCAAGCAACACAGTATAAGATAAATTTAATTTGGCAGCATCCACATCCACTTGTCTTTGTTTAATAGAAGCTGTCGCAATGCTAGTTTGTTCTGCTACAGCATTGCTTTGTGCCGCTACGGCATTTGTTTGAGAGCCTGCCTGATTTTTTTGACTTTCCAAAATAGCTACTTGTTTTTCAGCAGATTCTTTTGCAGCCAGCGCCTGTTCATATTGTTGTTGAGTTATAGAATGATCTTTAAATAAATTTTCATATCGTTTAAAATCTTCTGTTGCCCGCCATAACGTCACTTTTGCAGCTTCTATCTGTTTATCAATTGTACCTATTGACGCTTGTGATGTGGCAATATTAGCCTGAGCAGCATGTGTATTTGCGGCTGCACTTTTTAGATTACTTTGAGCAGTAAGCAACGCTGCCGCTGCCTGTTCCAGTTTGATTTCATAATCTCTTTTATCCAACACTAAAAGAGTGTCTCCTTTTTTAACCCATTGGTTATCTGCAACTCTTATATCAGCCACATAACCTGAAACATGGGGTATCACCGGACTGATATCCGCACTCACCTGAGCATCATCCGTTTCTTCATGTCGTTGTGCATGTTTATATTTTTTTACTCCAAACCAGGAGCCCGCTATCACTAATAAAATAAGTATGATAAGAAATACCGGGTTTCGCATTTTCTTTTTGTTTGTTTCTTGTTGTTTCGTTTCCATTTTTAGATAGTATTAATTCGTAGCACTTTTAACTAAATATTCGTCAGTCAGCAAGCCTGTAACTTGTAAAAGTTTACAGTAAGCAACGAAAGCATCTGCCCTTGACAGTGTAAAATTTAGTTTTGTTTGCAATTGTGTGACATCTGCATCAAGCAGCTCGGTTGTAGTAGCCAGACTATTGTCAAATTTATTTTTAAGAATACGGTAGTTTTCTGTTGCTTGTTGCATTGCCAGTTCATTTACTTCAATTTTTTTTCGGCTGCTTTGCAAGTTTAAATAGGCGCTGCTTACCTGTAATGTAACCTTGTCATTCAAGATAGCTTCGGTAACTATTACTTGCTTGGATCGGGATGATGCCTGTTGAATTTTTGATTTTGATTTCCATAATGAAGCAATATTGTATGATACGCCAACACCAACATTAACAGCATTGGTAACTGTAAGAAAATGGGGAATATTTGCAGCTATATAGCCTCCTGTTAGCTGCAGACTTGGATATTGTTCGCCTTTAGCAATCTGCAAATTACTTTCTGCTGCTTTTTTTCTATAACCCAAAGCCAGAACATCTTTTCTGTTGTGCTGTGCAGCTTCAATATAATCGGCCAATACTTTAGAACCATCATCCCGTTTTTCAATTCCAGATGTATCTAATACCAGTTCCGTATTTATTGGTAATCCGAGAATGATATCCATTTGTAAATTGGCAAGTTGAAGGTTATTTGTAGCATCCAGTAAATTGAGTTCCATCTGCGATGATTGTAATCCTGCTTTTAATAAATCATTTTTTGCCAGCATTCCGTTTTTTTCAAGATTAGCTAAATTCGTAACTCTTTTTTTTGCTACATTAAGATTTTCTTGAATCAACCCAACAGCATTTTTCGCTTTAAATAAATTGGCAAAAGCCTCAATTGTATTTTGAATTATAGCATCCTTATCAGCTTCTGCGTCCAGTTTTATCGCCTCAGCCAGAAATTTAGTTGATTCAATTCCATACTTAATTCTTCCGCCTGAATAAATGGGCAAAGTCACATTTAAGGTTCCGTATATTGCCTGAGATAATTTTGGCGCATCCTCACCACTTCCATTTCCACTATTATTATTTTGATTTTTTAGTTCCACATGGGCACTGTTGAGTCGCAAATAAGAACCAGCTACTCCAGCATTTGGCAGTTTCTTTTCCATTGCTTCCTTTACAGCGGCCATTGCTTCTTCAATCTTAGCCAGATTTAATTTCAATTGTTTACTGTTACTGATACTTAGTTGTACCGCATCTTTCAATGAAATTGCTTTACTATCCTGAGCATTGCCGGAAGCAAAAACAAAAAAGATGCTACATAACAGAATTATTTTTTTATATCTCATGGGTCAGGATTGCTTTAGTAATAAATTTTAAATGCTTGCTCAATTTATCCTGAATAAGATTATTGAACATTTTGTCTGTTAAATATTGTTGATTACTTAACTGGCGATAATAATGTTTTGTTGTTATCAGATGACTCGCAATACCAACCAGGGTTGTCATCATCAATGGCACATCAACATTTTTTATAAATTCCCCATTTTTTTGTCCTTCTCTAATCAGTTTATTAATCAAATCATGATTTCTTTTCTTCATTTGAAAAATCAGCCTGGACGTAACCCCCGTATTATGCAATACCTGCTCACGCACCAGAATTCTGTGAAAATTTTGCTGCAACATCAGTTTTTCGATATAATTATCAACCAACAAGTTTACTTTTTCCATGGCGCTCAGCTCTTTTATTTCTAAGATGCTTGAAAGTTTGAGCTGAGTAATCTCACCTCTGTATTCAAAAATGGCCTCAAGTAATTTTTCTTTGGAACCAAAATAATAGGATACCATGGCGAGGTTGATTCCCGCTTTAACAGCAATATCACGAACAGAAGCGCCTTTAAACCCCTTTTCTGCAAACAGGCTTTCGGCTTCATGCATTATCTGCAACTGTTTTTCATTATATTTCATTATAATTGGCTTAAGAGCGCAAACTTAAACATTTGTTTGAATTAAACAAACGTTTAATTAATAGTTTTATTAAACCCACAATATCACACCTTAAATGCTAAGAAGTTAAACTAGATTCTCCTCCACCACCCCTTCCGCATACAGGGCTGCTCCACCAGTTTGTAAAATATTGCACTGATGATGAGAACAGCGGTTATCGCAATTGCAGCATAAAAAATAATACCTGCTACACCCCCAATGGTTTCCAATTCTTTTAAACCGTTGAACAAAGCGGAAATAATTAAAGTGTGTAATAAATAAATGGAATAACACATACCGCCGACAAGAGTAAGATATCGGTTTTGAAAAAAGAACTTCAATCGGTCGTTGAAAAGTACTAAGTAAAAAGCGCAGATTAACAACGCAAACTTTAAAATGAACAGACTAAATAAATTTACACTGATAATAAAAGGGCTGCCTACAAAAATTAAAATACCCAACCCAAAGCCTAATCGATTATTCAATACCGGCCGATGTTTAAGCATATACAAATCGGCCAGCAGCATGCCCGCCAGAAAGTAACATAAAAAATGGGGTAGTATGGCCGGTTGCTCAAAACTTTGCTTCCATGCATATAATGCAAACATTATGATTAATAAAAACAATATTGCTCTTCTGAATATTGGATTGCGGATTAAAAAAACAAAACATAAAAATGGCGCTAACAAATAAAACTGTACTTCTATCTCCAAAGACCAGGCTACTCCCAATATAGGTGATGCACTATCGTAAATTACATTATGCATATACACTGCTGAAGCACCAAAATGCGGCAACATATCTGCAAACGAATAATTTTTTGCCAGCATTGTTGCAAAAAAAGCAATTATCAATGCTACTAAATAAGGCGGCTCCAACCGGGTAAGCCTTCTTAAATAATATTGACTGAGCAATACCTTGTTACCATTTTTCATTTTTTCATTTATAAATGGAAGCGATAAAATAAATCCGCTCACCATAAAAAATAATGAAACCCCATTTCCGCCTTCAAGCATTACTGCATTTGCATAATGATTGGAAAAAAGACTGCCACCAAATAAATGTTTATCTAGCATCGTTGGCAGGTGCATCCATACTACTACCCAAAAGATAGCTACAAAACGTAATCCGTCAATTTCAGGTATATAATTTCCGGCAGATGTAACACGGCGAAAACTTTCAAAAAATTTATTACCGGAATTTTGCATTCAGAAAATTTAAGGTAGCGCCGAATATTTCTACTATCGTTGACTGGCAATCAGCAAATTCAAATCAGTATATTTTAAATTGAAACGCTGGCTGAGATAAAAATTGGTAAGTGCACCCTTAAATATATAAATACCACTGCGCAAATGCAGCTTATGCCATACCAGTTTTTCAAATCCTCCCTCTTCTGCCGCTTCTAAAAGTAATGGCATGATGACATTGCTGATGGCCTGCGAGGCCGTGCGGGCAAAACCTGACGGAATATTGGGAACACAATAATGTATCACTCCATACTTCATAAAAATAGGATGCTCATGAGACGTTATCTCCGAAGTTTCAAAACAACCACCTCTGTCTATGCTTACATCAATGATTACCGAGCCGGGTCGCATATTGCCTACCATTTCTTCCGTTACTACCATGGGTGTTCTGCCCGTTTGCGAACCAAGTGCACCTACGGCTACTTCACAAGTTTTTAATTGCTTGGCCAGCATTCGTGGTTCTATTACCGATGTCCATAATCGTTGACCAATATTATTTTGCAATCGTTTCAGCCGATATACATTATTGTCAAACACTTTTACCGATGCACCCAATGCCAAAGCTGCACGGGCTGCATATTCACCCACTATACCTGCGCCAATTATGATCACTTTTGTAGGCGCAATACCTGAAATACCTCCCAGCAACACACCCTTACCATGATTGGCGGAACCCAGGTATTGTGCTGCAATCAACATCACCGCACTTCCGGCAATTTCACTCATGCCTCTTACAATGGGATAGCTATCGCTATCGTCTTTCAGATTTTCAAATGAAATAGCAGTAACTTTTTTAGCCATCATTCCTTCTAATATTGATGACTTAAGCACCGACTGATGAATGGGTGAAATAATGATCTGATTCAATTGTAATAAAGGCAAATCTTCTTCTATCACCGGAGCACTTTTTACTAAAATGGGTGCTTTAAAAACATCTGCCCTGCTATAAACAATTTTAGCACCTGCTTCACTGTAATCCTTATCACTAAAATGAGATGCCTCACCAGCATTATGCTCTATCATTACTTCGTGGCCGTTGCTTATTAATACACTTACCGCATCCGGCGTAAGTGCTACCCTGTTTTCCTGAAAAGCAATTTCTTTTGGAATGCCAATCATCATTCCTTCTATTCGCGGTTTTATATCCAGCGTTTCCTCTAAGGTTTCGTAGCTAAATGAAGTGCTGATAGATGGTTTTTGCTGGCTCATTTGTATTTACTTTATTCAAAGTTCTAAGTTAGTTTTTTTCTCTCATTTTGCCCCTACTGTTTGCAGGTGTTGATGGCAAGCTTGTTATACATCTGTTACCACATCAAACCCTTTAAAACTGCCAACAACTGCAATGCCTGTTACTTTAATTGCTATGCCTTTTTGTTTTAATTTTCCGGCTATTTGATTGAGTGTAGCACCACTGCCCACTGCATCATCAATCAGCAATACATGCTGGTAACGAACGGGTTCATTTACGGCAAATGTTTTGTCTGCATTTGCAATTCTTTCTTCGAGTTTGTTCAGCGATTTTTGAGGAACAGGTATGATTCCAGATATTTTCTGCACACGTACTACAGGCAAATTGATTTGTAAATGTGTTTCCAGATATTTCATGATTTGCAACTCACGCCGTATGGTGGGTGGTACAAAACAAACCGCATTTGGTTTTTCAACTTTTATAAACTTATTGATTGCCGGCTCAATTTCTTTCACTATCATTTTCATCAGCATTCTGTTTTGTCCTTGTTTGGCGAAATGCAACAAAGTGCCTAAACGGGTTTTTCCAAATCGTTCAATTGCATAAAAGTCCAGATAATATACTTTGTCTAAATAAAGTTGTGTAAATCCCTGTGTATTTTCAAACTTATCAGTGCCATTGATGATGCCTTGCTGATAATATTTTTCATACTTTTTTTTTGTTTGTATAAACTCCTTAACTGTTTTTTGTAGCTGCAGTTTCCGTTGCCTGCACCAAATAGCAAACCCATCAATTCCTTCTTTTATTTCGCCGGTTTCAGTTATTAACAGAAATTGATGTTTCAGAAAATCCTTGTCCTCCTTATTGATTTCATCGAATGATTGCACTTCCTGTTTTGCATCATTCAGCCTGTAAATGGTTTTGGGAACTTTGCCAAACTTCACCACTTCTTCCGCATCCAATAGCTGGTTTAATGATTTATGAATCGCCTGTTTGGAAACCTGCAAAAGGTTAACCATCTCCACCACCGACAACTCGGTTTGTTTTTTCAATAAACGTACTATTTGCTCCTTTATCTTCATGAACAGAGCAAAATTAGTGTAAAAAATTTACAGTTTACTATTGACAGTCAATAGTAAACATTTTGAAATTAAATTATTGATTTTCAATAGATAGAATTCTCAAATTTTCTCCAATATCTTTTAGTGTGAGGTGAACGGTTGCCTCTGGAAAAATTTCCGGTGCCCTTTCGGGCCATTCTATAAAACAAAGATGTTCGCTATGCAACACATCTTCAATTCCTGCCCTTATGGCTTCTTCCGCATCTTTCAATCTATAAAGATCGATATGAAAAACAGGTCTTGGCGTACCTTCACAGTTATACGAATATTCATTAACAATTGAAAATGTGGGACTCGACATGTTTTCATTCACACCAATTACATTACACAGTGACAGAATAAAGGTAGTTTTACCGGCACCCATTGCACCATGAAAGGCAAAAACTTTATTATCTTTTTGTAATTGCCAAAATTCTTTTGCAACTGCATCCAGTTCGTTTAAGGAAAAGGTCCAATTCATGATGCAAAAATAATCAGCCAACAGTTCTCCTTGTACATTAATAATAATTTCTCTTTTTCGCAAACCCGCCTAACAGTTGCTACCATTTTATAATAATAACTTTGCAAAATGCAAACGGTTCAATGGAAAGTTTCGGGAATGGATTGCAACACTTGCGCCATCCATATCCATAAATATCTGGAAAAGCAGGGCATGCAGAATGTAAAAGTAAATTTTGCCACCGGCGATGTTATTTTTGATGCTGCAACTGATTTTGAAAAAAACAGACTCACCCATGGTATTTCCAATTTGGGCTATACCGTTATCAATGATGAAAATGCTGTTTCCCAAAAAACATCCGAAGCAAAAAGAAAAGCATTTCTTTCCAGCCATCTGCACCGTTTCCTTTTTTGTCTTCCCTTTACCGCTTTGCTGATGCTGCACATGATTCCGAGGCTGCATATACACTGGCTTATGAATCATTGGGTGCAACTGGCTTTGGCAACACCAGTTTATATAGTAGGGATGAGTTTTTTTGGACGCAGTGCATTAAAGAGTATTCGCAACCGAATGCCCAATATGAATGTGCTGATTGCAATAGGCTCCACAGCCGCATTTTTTTACAGTCTTTATGGTTCTCTTACCGGACAGGCACACCAGTTTATGTTTTACGAAACGGCCGCTACCATCATCACACTGGTTTTCATGGGAAATTATCTGGAAGATGCTGCAATTGCCTCTACACAAAGAGAATTAAAGAAATTAGTGAAGTCGCAAAAAGTAATGGCCACTATGATTGCTTTTGACGATAAATATCAGGAGCAATTGTTTCAGGTAGAAAATACGCAGTTGCGTGTAGGCGATTTAATATTGCTGAAATCAGGAGATCAGGTTCCTATTGATTCCAAAATTCTTTGGGGTGATGTGCAGGTAAATGAAGCCATCATCACCGGCGAAAGTATTCCCGTTCACAAAAAAGCAAAAGACTCGATCATTGGTGGCAGCCTCATTGCCGAGGGCACTGCAAAAGCACAGGTAACTGCTGTAGGCGACGACACTATTTTATCGGGCATTATTAAAATGGTAACTAAAGCCCAGGGTGAAAAACCACCCATGCAACAACTTGCAGATAAAATAAGTGCTGTATTTATTCCCATAGTTTTGATAATTGCCGCTGTTGCGCTTATTGCCAATTGGATAATTCTTAATGATTTTACACCTGCATTATTAAGAAGTATTGCCGTGTTGGTTATTGCCTGTCCCTGTGCTATGGGTCTTGCCACTCCGGCAGCCATTGCGGTAGGACTCAGCCGTGCCGCCAAAACCGGCATCCTGTTTCGCAATGCCACTAGTCTTGAGCTTTTTAAAAATATTAAGAAAGCCGTTTTTGACAAAACAGGAACGCTGACAACAGGAAAATTTGAGCTCAGTAATTATAAAATTTTTGAAAACGAAACAGAAGAACATTTTAAAAATCTGGTTTACTCAATTGAAAAACATTCAAATCATCCCATTGCCAAATGTATAACCGAGGTCTGGAAAAGTAAAGACCTCATTCGCTGGAAAAAAATTGAGGAGATCAAAGGATTGGGAATGCAGGCCGAAGACAATGAAGGAAACATTTACATTGCGGGTTCCTTTAAGGCTGCTGCAGCACATACGCAAGATGATACCCACAATGTCTATATTTTAAAAAATAAGCAACTGATAGGCTGGATAGATGTAAAAGACGAAATAAGACCCGAAGCCAAAGGCGTAATTGACTATTTGCATAGCAAAAAAATTGAAACCATTTTATTAAGCGGTGATCGATTTTCAAAATGCAAACAACTGGCCGACGAACTAGGAATAGATACTGTGCTGGCCGAACAAACACCGGAAGAAAAATTGCAACATATAGAGCAACTTGCAAAAGATAACCCAACCATTATGGTGGGCGATGGCATCAATGATGCGCCTGCTCTGGCAAAAGCAACCATTGGCATTTCTATGAGCGAGGCATCACAAATTGCTGTTCAATCGGCACAAGTAGTGTTAATGAATCATGGATTAAAAAATCTTCCCACAGCATTGGGTCTTGGGAAACATACACATCTTACTATCAAACAAAATCTGTTTTGGGCATTTGCCTATAACATCATTGCCATTCCCGTAGCAGCATTTGGATTTTTAACTCCCACATTTGGCGCCTTGATAATGGGACTGAGTGATGTGGTGCTGGCAATAAATTCTGTAAGGCTGTTTGTAAAAAAAGTGGTGTAAATTGTACTTAAGAAAATGAAGCTGAAGAATTTTATACTTTTTACTTTGCTTTCAACATCAGTACCATGTGTTTCCCAAACAAATCTCATCCTCAATGGTGGATTTGAAGATGTAAATACCTGCACCGAATATAATGCCGAATGTGGTGTGGAAGCCTGGTTTTATCTGCAAGATGTAAAAGCTCAAATGCTGGGCAATGATGATACAACCGGGAAGAACGGTACCAATTCATTTGGCATATTTTTTAACTGGAGAGATTATTCTGAATTTTCTCCTTTGATTGGCACCCTGCTGCCTTGCAAACTTCAGGCGGGCAAAGAATATATTTTTAAAGGATTGATTTCTGCAAAGCTGAATCCGAAACTTTTATTTGTACCGGGAATATGCCTGGGCCCTTTCTTCTATGTTCCCCGAAGAAAGTTTGCCATTGACATGCACCCCGACAGTGTCACCAAATTAAAACCCATGCCCAATTCTTTATTTTATCAGATGGAGTATCGCTTTACGGCCAAAGGAGATGAAAAATATCTGACCCTTGGTACTTATGTAAAAGAAGATACAGTTGGCGGTAAAAAGAAATTAACAGGTGTACAAACTGTCTCTGTGGTGTTCGATAATTTCCAATTGTTGCCAGTTGATAGCAATATCACTTGCTGCCCTGCATTTGAGCAAAACAAAAAAACAATTTACAACTATAATTTTCGTCATCGGGATATGGACTATTCGCTTTTTGGTCGTGGCTATCTGGATATAAAATTTTACCAACCACCGGATAGCCTTGAATTGCAGGTGCAAAAAAAAATACTTTCTCCGCTACCAGTTATCACTGATACATTGCGACTGGGCGATGTGTTGTTTGATTTTAATAGGTCAATTTTGAAACCGGAGGCTGAAAAAACATTAAGTCAGTATTTTCATATTGGCATGAGTGCAAATATTGATAGTGTGTACGTAGAAGGACATACTGACGCCGCAGGAAGCGATAGCAGCAATATTGTTTTGGGAAAGCAAAGAAGCGAGCAAGTAAAATGGTGGTTAGTAAATCATCAGATCGCTCCTGAAAGCTATATACACACACAGTCATTTGGAAAAGCCAGACCTATTGCTTCTAATAACACCTCCGAAGGAAGAGCAAAGAACAGAAGAGTTGAAATCATTATCTTCAGGCGAAGAAATTAAGATGAGTAGCACATCCCTATTTTCCATTCATGATATGCTCAAAAAGCATTGGGGCTATGCTTCATTTCGCCCTTTGCAGGAAGAAATCATTCAGTCCGTGTTAAATGGTAATGACACGCTGGCACTGCTGCCCACTGGCGGTGGCAAATCCATTTGTTATCAGATTCCGGCATTAATGAAAGAAGGTTTGTGCTTAGTCATCTCGCCATTGATAGCGCTGATGAAAGATCAGGTAGAAAATCTGCGTAAGCGAAACATCACTGCTTTCGCCATTTTTTCGGGCATGAGTCGCAAAGAAGTCATCAATACATTAAAAGTAGCATCCAACAGCAATTGTAAATTTCTTTATGTATCGCCTGAAAGATTAGAAACTGCACTGTTCAAAGAATATTTACCGGGATTAAATATAAATCTTATTGCTGTGGATGAAGCGCATTGCATTTCACAATGGGGTTACGATTTCCGGCCACCTTATCAGCGCATTGCAACCATCAGAAAAGAATTGCCACAAATTCCTGTGCTGGCACTTACAGCTTCGGCAACACCCGATGTACAGCTGGATATCTGTGAAAAGCTAAAGCCAGAAAACACATCTCTTACTTACAAATCAAAAGAGATAAAACCTTTTGCAGACTGGAATGTGTATCGGCAATCTTTTGAAAGAGCCAATCTTTCTTACAGCGCTTTTCATGTCGATTCAAAAATCAATAAAATACTGGAAGTGCTACAAAAAGTTCCTGGCAGTTCCATCATTTATTGTAAAAGCCGAAAACGGACAAAAGAAATAAGCGAACTACTTCAATTGCAAAATCTTGCTGCAGATTATTATCATGCGGGGCTGCCGCAAGACGAAAGAAATAAAAGACAGGAAGCCTGGATAAAAAACCAAACAAGAGTTATTGTTTGTACCAATGCATTTGGAATGGGTATTGATAAGCCCGATGTAAGAACAGTAATACATGCAGATGTGCCCGAGAGTCTGGAATATTATTATCAGGAAGCAGGCAGGGCCGGCAGAGATGGTAAAACAGCCTATGCCGTATTATTATACGATGAAATGGATTTGAGAGAGCTGAAGGAAATGGCTTCGTGGCGTTTTCCTGAGTTGGAAGACATTAGAAATATTTATCAGGCAGTAGCCAACTATTTGCAATTGCCTGCTGGAAGCGGTGAGGGGCAATATTTTGATTTTGATATTTCAGATTTTATGCGAAAGTTCAAAATGCAAAGTCACACTACTTTGTATTCGCTAAAAGCATTGGAGCAGGATGGCTGGCTTACATTTAACGAACAAGTTTTCATACCATCAACATTAGTATTTACGGTTAATAAAAATAATCTTTATGGTTTTGAAGCACAAAACCCTTTGCTTTCTGAATTGATAAAAACGCTGCTGCGGGCTTATGAAGGCATTTTTGATTTCCCAACCTCTATTTCGGAAAAACTAATAGCAGGATTACTTAGAAAAAATGATACTGAAGTAAAACAACAATTATTCCAATTGCACAGGGCCTGTATCGTTTCTTATCAGGAACAAAAAGATAAACCTCAATTGTATTTTCTGCACAATCGCATTAAAGCAGCTGATCTGCAGATTGATATGGTTCAATATCAAAAAAGAAAAAAAGAGTTTCAAAAGAGAATGCAACAAATGCTGTCGTATGTAAAGGAAGATTTGAAATGTCGCAGCCGCATCATTGGAAACTATTTTGGCGATGAACAAATAAAAAATTGCGGCATTTGTGACAACTGTTTAAAGCAAAAAAATACAGTTTTAAGCAAAGAAGAGTTCGACAGTCTGCATCACCGCATTGTCAATATTGTAAAATATGCGCCATTGACAGCAAAGGAATTAATTGCAAAACTGGGAAGTATAAAAAAAGAAAAAGCCTGGAAGGTATTAGAATTCCTTCAGGCTGAAAATAAAATTGAGATGAATAGCGATGGCAGTGTTTCTTTAAAATAAGGATTTGCGGCTACGGCCTCGGCCACCCAGACCCAAAACGCCCAATAATCCTCGTACAATCTGATTGCCTGCAGTACGTGTCATACTTTTAACTGTAGGATTATCAAAAAATCCTTTTTCTTTAGTTGTCGACTTTCTGGTTTGTTTTTCTTCAGTTTCCTTTTCCTGTTGTGCAGCATCCCGCTTGGCGGCATCATTCAGTTTGTCCGTCAGTATTTCATAAGCACTTTCGCTGTCGACCACGGTGTTGTACTTTCCTGCAATTTTTGATTTCGAAACCAGATTATCAATTTCGCCATCAGTAAGTACATCCATCCTGCTTTGTGGTGCACGCAACATACAATGTACGAGTGGGGTGGGAATACCTTTTTCATTCAGTATGGTAACCAGAGCCTCACCAATTCCCAATTGAGTAATCAGGTCTTCTGTTTTATAAAAGGTAGTTTCTGGATAATTTTCTGAAGTTTGTTTAATAACCTTTCTGTCGGCTGCAGTAAATGCACGTAATGCGTGTTGAATCTTCAATCCCAACTGTGATAACACAGAGGCAGGAACATCCATTGGGTTTTGTGTACAGAAATAAATACCAATTCCTTTAGAACGTATCAGTTTGATGATGGTTTCAATCTGTTGTAATAAAGCATCATTTGCTTCTTGAAAAATAAGATGTGCTTCATCTATAAACATGACCAGTTTTGGTTTTTCCATATCACCTTCTTCCGGGCAGGTAGCGTATAACTCGGCCAGCAGTTGCAACATAAAAGTGGAAAACAGTTTGGGACGATCTTGCAAATCGGTAACCCGTACGATGGAAATCATACCCTTTCCATCATCGTTGATTCGCATCAGATCTTCTACTTCAAAACTTTTTTCACCAAAGAAAACTTCGGCACCCTGCTGTTGCAACTCAACCACTTTTCTTAAAATGGTGCCGATGGATGATGTTGAAATGTTGCCATAAGTTTTTTGCAATTCTTCTTTTCCCTCATTGCTTACATACTGAAGTACTTTAATAAAATCTTTTAAATCCAGTAATGGCAATTTGCTATCGTCGCAATATTTATAAATCATAGCTACCAGTCCGCCCTGTGTATCATTTAATCCAAGAATTTTTGAAAGCAAAACGGGGCCAAACTCACTCACGGTTGCTCTTAACCGTACTCCTTTTTCGTGGCTAAGGGTCAGCAAGTCGGAAGGATAAGCCGTTGGTTTGTATTCAATATGAAGTTTTTGGCAACGGTCTGTAATTTTATCATTAACGGCTCCGGCAGCAGCAATGCCACTCATATCGCCTTTGATGTCCATTAATAGTACAGGTACACTAGCATCGCTAAGTCCTTCGGCAAGTACCTGCAGGGTTTTCGTTTTTCCTGTTCCGGTAGCACCGGCAATCAATCCATGCCGGTTCATGGTTCTGAGAGGAATTAAAACATCTGCTCCATCTACAACGCCGCCATCCAGCATAGCAGATCCAATTTTGTATGATTCTCCTTTAAATGTATATCCGGACTTTACAACATCAATGAATTTTTGTGTATCACTCATGAAATTTTATTTTAATTGAAGATAGGAAATGAAATATAGTATTGAAATAATTGATTTGTTATTCTAAAGTTATCATAGATCTTCTTCTCTTTCCAGCATCAAAATAACGCTTTGCGGTGCAATAAATTATTTTTCGTTTTCATACATTACTTCGATGGCATCGCTCAATAAAAAAATGGCAAGGTCACCTTCTTTTGCCTGAAGCGGCACATAAGTTCCCTTATCATCTTCTCCCTTTCAGGATTCAACTTCAACCTGCATAGGAATAGCATAAACCGGGCCCGCATTTATTAGATAACTCTTTTGTACTTTTTCTTTTTCCTGTATTCCTGGAGGGAGATATAATCCACTCTCTGTTCTTTCTTCCGGCCGAATAGGCTTTATCAATAAATGGTCGCCCATAACGATTAATTTTTTTAAACGGCTAACCGGAGTGACATGCATGGCATAGTTTTTTATTATAGTACAAATGTAAAAAGCAAAATAAGGCCAAATAGCATCCTTTTAACAAAAAATTGAATCTGTAAACTTGAAGCCTATAAATGCTTTATCTTTATTTGTAACAATAAATAAAACCACCTAAAATGGAAGAAAAGAAACCTAAGCTTTTACTCTGCGAAGACGATCCTAATCTCGGCAGTGTTTTAAAAAATTATCTTGAACTAAATGAATATGATGTTACGCTTGAGCGGGATGGCCGTTTGGGTTTAGCGGCTTTTCAAAGAGAAAAATTTGAGCTTTGCCTGCTCGATGTAATGATGCCGAATATGGATGGCTTTACGCTGGCAGAAGAAATCAGAGACATTGATCCGGATGTACCTTTATTTTTCCTGAGTGCCAAAACCATGAAGGAAGATGTAATACAAGGATACAAACTGGGAGCCGATGATTATATTACCAAACCTTTTGACAGTGAAGTATTGCTGATGAAAATAAAGGCAATATTAAAAAGGAATGAAGAGCAAAATAAAGAAAGTGAAAACAAGGAGTTTGATTTAGCCAGTTATCATTTCAATCCCAAGTTGCGGCAGCTTATCCATGATGGCATTACGCAAACACTTTCTCCCAAAGAAAATGATCTACTAAAAATGCTTGCAGAACATTTAAATGATTTATTGCCCAGAGAGCAGGCATTAAAAAAGATTTGGGGCAGCGATACTTATTTTAACGGTCGTAGTATGGATGTTTATATTGCCAAACTTCGCAAATACCTGAAAGATGATCCTAAAATTGAAATTGTAAATATTCATGGAAACGGCTTCAGGCTCGTAGTACAATAATTCAATTATTCAAAAAATATAAAAAGGGATTACATCATTCGGTAATCCCTTTTATTTTTTTAAGTGAACAAAGTACCTGCAGTTCCCGGTTTGTTTTTACCCAGATGATCATAAGCTTTTGCAGTTACTTCTCTGCCTCTTGGCGTACGTTGAATAAATCCTTCTTGAATTAAAAAAGGTTCATATACTTCTTCTAATGTGCCTGCTTCTTCGCCCACGGCTGTGGCAATGGTAGTAATGCCCACGGGGCCTCCCTTAAATTTTTCAATAATGGTGGAAAGAATGCGGTTGTCCATATCATCGAGCCCATGCTCATCTACATTCAATGCCTTTAATGCGTGTTGAGTGATACCAAAATCAATATCTCCATCATTTAATACCTGGGCAAAGTCCCTTACCCTTCTCAACAAGCCATTGGCAATACGTGGTGTGCCGCGGCTTCTTCTTCCTATTTCACCAATCGCTTCATCAGAAATTTTCGTTCCCAGAATATTTGAAGACCGATAAATAATTTTATTCAACACATCGGCTGTATAATATTCCAATCTTGATTTAATGGCAAAACGAGATAATAGCGGAGCCGTTAGTAATCCACTTCTGGTAGTAGCGCCAATAAGTGTAAAAGGGTTCAGATTGATTTGCACACTGCGTGCATTGGGGCCGCTATCTATCATTATGTCAATACGATAATCTTCCATAGCCGCATATAAATATTCTTCCACTACAGTGCTGAGGCGGTGTATTTCATCAATGAAAAGAACATCATTTGGTTCAAGATTAGTGAGAAGGCCAGCCAGATCGCCAGGCTTCTCAATAACAGGGCCGGAAGTTTCTTTTATACTCACACCCATTTCATTTGCAACAATCCTGGATAGTGTTGTTTTTCCCAAACCCGGTGGCCCATGAAATAAAACATGATCTAACGCTTCACCTCTAATTTTAGCAGCCTTTATAAATATGCGTAGATTTTCAATTATCTGCGCCTGCCCCGAAAAATCATCAATTACCGAAGGTCTGATGGTATTTTCAAACGCAATATCTGCTGCAGCCAGATTTTCTTTATCATTATTTAGATTGGAGTTGGGCATTAATTTAACTTCTGTAGATTGTAAAACTAAATATTAATTATCAAATCCAATTTTTAGTAAAGAAACCTAACGCAAAGTCTGAACTCTATTTCAAAAAAACATCCCGCCAAATGGCGGGATGTTGTAAAAAATTATGCGGTATTATGATTATTTCATTATTTGAATCACATAACCTTTCCTAGAAGTTCTTACGCCATCATCATAATAAAATTCAACCAGATAATTACCAGAAGGCAAATAGGTCAAATCAATTGGAATCACTCTGCCATATACCAGATTGCTCCAGGTAGGTGATACTAATTGTTGATCAATTCCGCTCTTAGTAACTTTTCCATTTACCAAACGACCTGTCATGTCAAACACTTTCATTCCAAGATAATTATACAAAGTGCTGTTGATACGAATATTGAATAAACCGTTATTAGGATTAGGATATACCAGTATTGCATCATCAATCAGCAATCTTTGTCTTTCAGGACAATCAACCACTTTCACCAAAGTAGTATCACGGGCAGTACAATTAACACTGTTTGTATAAGTGTAAGTAAGTGTATATGTTCCCACTGCAGTAGCAGTAGGTACAAAATTGAAACCAGATACCCCAATACCTGTCCAAGCGCCACCCACTGGAGAGCCAACTAAAGGAATTAAAGTATCGCTGATACAGATTCTTTGATTGAATAAATCATTTGCAACAACAACAGGAGTAACACGAACCGTTAAGGTAGCTGATCCAGAGTTGGTTGATTGTGCACAGCTATTCGTAACAACCGCTCTGTAACGGGCTCCGTTTAATGAAACAGGGGCATTAGAAACTGTAAGCGTTGGCGTAAACACTCCGGTATAATATGGACTAGCAGCAGTAGAAACTGAGTTTGCCAGATTATTCCAAGTGCTACCTCCATCAATGCTTATTTGCCATTGATAAATGGTAGGTGTAGGAACGCCGGTACCCGTAACACTAAATGTTGCTGAAGTTTGACTGGTAGCACCTATTGCACAAATATTTGCATTTGCAGGATTTGTAACTGAAGGAGCAGATGCAACAACTAATGCAACAGCATTTGATGTAGCAGGAGGAGGACAAACACCACTAACTACACAGTCATAGTTACCCGCATTTGCAGCGGCTACATTAAACAATCTAAGTGTTGCCGTATTTGAACCTAATACTTGTGGACCATCCACTAAGTTTACGCCATTTCTTCTCCACTGATAAGTAATACCAGTGCCTGTTGCAGATACTGAATAAATAATATTTGCACCAGGGCAAACAGTTTGCGTTGCAGGTGTTGGCTGCACCGTAATTGCTGGCAATTGATTTACTGTTACGATTACATTCGCAGCTGCTGTACAACCGCTTACTGTGCCAGTAGCAGTATAAGTAGTCGTCGTTGGAGGTTTCACCCATACAGTATTAACAAGCGTTCCAGTATATGGAATAGTTGCAGCCGCATCTGTAAATACATTTGTAAGTGGGCTGAATACTACTGGCGAGTTAACTGTTGAGCTATATGTAATAGACCAGTCAACAAGCATACCCAAATCTCCACCACCATTATCAGATATATTTAATGTCCAGTTACCTGTACCTGCACAAGGGAAGGTAAGTCCTGTCCAGTTATGAGCAACTCCTGTTGTGTTGGAAGGAAGGTAACTACCTGAAGGAATAAAACCAGTACCAGGGCCTGATTCAGGCATAACAGTGGCAGCAGCCAAATCAAATGTATAAACAGCAGGAGGTGGCGTACTTGCACTTGAAGTACCCAAATTGGCTGAGTTACCAAATGTTGCTGGCGGAACCCCAAGCCTGTCAAACAAATAAGTAGTACCACAAGGGCTTGTTACCTTAAAGATAAGATCGCCCGACCAGGAGTGTCTTGCATTAATGCTGATTTTCAAATCAGCAGGGTTTATAATAGTAACACCTGATGGGATAGAGATAGGCGCTGTAGTAACACCCGCAGCATTATTATCGGGAATAGCAAGGTTGATTGCACCTGAGCTTAAAGTAGTACTTCCACCTGTTACTGCATTAGCAGTTAATTGCAGAATATTTCCAGCACAAATAACCGGAGCAGCAGGAGTAATGGTAATAACCGGAGTTTGATTTACTGATACACTAACTGTTGATGCTTTTGAACATCCATTGGCATCAGTAGAAGTTAAAGTATATGTATTTGCACCCACCGGTATATTAGTAACACTGAAACTTACATTTTGATTATTGCCACCAGAAACAACTGGAGCACCAATAGTACCAGGACCAGTTAAAGTATGAGTATAATTACCGATTCCACCGGTTGCAGTAGCGGATATGGTTGATGCACCAGGAGAACAAGCTGTAGATGGATTAGAAGTAATACTGCTATGAGATACATTGCTTACGTTTACCACTACTTCTGCCGTCGTAGCATTGCCACCACCATTGGTACAGGTTACAGTACATACATAATATTGAGTAGAAGCTGTTGTAAATGTGTAAGTATTATTGGTAGCACCTGCAATATTAGTATAAGGACCGCCTGAAGTTGGTGATGATTTCCATTGGAATGTAATGCCATTTGCAATAGAATAACCACTCAGTGTTAAAGTTCTGGAAGTACCTGCACAGTTCGTTGATGTTACTGGTGAAATAGCACCGGGTGAAGGGACACCAGCACAAGCAGGAATACAGGTTCTTGCCAAAGTATAGTTTCCACTACCTGAACTAAATCCGGTAACTAAAACATAATAAGTGGTACCTACATTGGCAGAAAAAGTAACCTGAGATTGAAGACCACAAAAATCATCATTGCTGGCGACACAAGTGAGGGTACCACATGTACCACTAAACACACCAATTTTAGTATCAAAAGCGGAGCCGCATAAGCTTAAAGTTGTCAAAGAGCCATCTCCAACTAAAGTGTACCACACCCCAGGTGCAGTGTTGAGCGTAGTTGCACATCCTGTAACTGCATCTGCTGTTGCAGCTGCGGTGCTTCCGGTAAGTGTTTGTCCGCAATTAATTGTTAAAGCACCCGTACATAAATCATTGGCAGGTGGAGGCAGCGTACAACTGGTACACTGTACTGTTGTAGTACGGCATGAGGATTGGGATCCGCAACCCGGTGTATTCCAGTGTGCAAATAAAGTGCCCGTATATGTATTTGCAAACACCAACGGGGTAGTACCTGATGCTACAACCGGTCCATTGGAAGTACCGGAGCGAACAGTTATAAAATCTGTAGCTATACTACTCGTAAATCTTAAAGTTTGGCCGTTTACAGCTCCATTAATGGTAGAATATTCTCCGGCAAAAGAACAAGTTGAAATAGTGACAAGTGCTCCTACTGGACTAATCGTTGCGGTTCCAAATGCAGTAGTATTTGTACATGGTCCGCCGCTAGAACAACTGGTACACTGTACAGTTGTAGTACGGCATGAGGATTGCGATCCACAACCAGGTGTATTCCAGTGTGCATATAAAGTGCCCGTAAATGTATTTGCAAACACCAGCGGAGTAGTACCTGAAGCTACAACCGGACCATTGGAGGTACCGGAATGAATAGTAATAAAATCTGTAGCTATACTACTCGTAAATCTTAATGTTTGGCCGTTTACAGCCCCATTAATTGTAGAATACTCTCCTGCAAATGAACAGGTTGAAATAGTTACAACTGTTCCAGAAGTATTAATTGTTGCAGTTCCGAACGAAGAAGTATTTGTACACTGACTCTTCGCATTAAAGTTTTGCGTTAGAAAAAAAGCAAATAGTAGAAAAAAGTAAAACTTTCTCATAAACAAAGTTTGGTTAAATGAATAGTACAAACCCCTTTGGCAGGGCTTTACGGGTGGAAGTTAAGATTTTTTTTTGTGCAGCAACATTTTTAGGCCAAAATATTAATTGGCAAAATCCGTTATATGGCCAATGCTACAAATCAAAAAACTCCGATATCCAAAAAGATTAAAATTTTTGATGTTGATTTATTATTGTGGGGCCATATTTTATGCAGGAAATGCCCAAATGATAACTGGCACCTGGCATGGAAAAATAAACCGGCAAAAAGCCGAGGTCAAGATTATTCAAAATGGAGACAGTCTTACCGGCACATCTTATTACTACGAATCGTCCAATAATTACCGCCGATACAGCATTAAAGGCTATTTTGACCAGCGAACCAATACCACCGTTTGGTGGGATGACCAGTTGATTGAAGAAAAAACAGGCAGATTCAGTCTGAATAGTCCCGGTAAAATCCCTCTGCTTTCTCAGGCCGATTTTAACTGCCCCGGTGGTTCAAAAATGATGCTGGATGGCACGGTTTCAGACAAGGAAACAGTAGCCAAAACACTGGGCGATGTGCATCTGGATAAAAGTGGCAGAACAATTTTTGAAGATGAATGGGATTTTGTAATTGAAAATTATACGGCAGGAGCCAATAACCCCGAAATTATAGACAGTATCGCATCTATTTCTTTTAATCAACCACAAGAAATAAAGACACCTGTAAGACAAACAACTCCTCCAGAAAAAAAGACGGAAGTAGTATATACTCCACCCGTTGTTGTAGAAAAAAAGCAGGAACCTGAAAAAATTGCTGCTATTACTGCTCCATTAACCATAAAAGAAAAGTTTGTAATCAGAGAAAAGAAATTTATAAAAGAAATTCCGGTGTCGGGCGATTCTATTGAGTTAAAATTTTATGACAATGCCGAAATTGATGGCGACTCCATATCGCTTTTTATAAATGAAAAATTGGTTTTTGAACATGTAAGACTGGCGGCTACTGCTTATACTTATAAAATAGCTGTAACCGATTTAAAAGACACGACTGAACTGGTTATGGTGGCGGAAAATCTGGGGAAAATTCCACCTAATACTTCATATATGGTTGCCCTGGTTGATGGAATAAAATATGACGCCTATCTGGCCAGCACCGAAGGCAGCAGTGGCATGATCAGATTGATAAAGTCAAAACCCGAGAAAGCGATAGAAACAAAAAATGAAAATTAAATATTCTAAACTGCTACAATAAGTAATTATTCTTTTGCTTATTAAAAAAAACCGTTTTGCCTTACATCACCACATTTATCATTTTGTTTTTTACATAGATGATTTTTTTGGGTGCTTTTCCATCCAGCCATTTTTGTACAATAGCATCCTGAAGTACCAGTGCCTCCACCTCAGGCTGTGTTATGTCTAATGATAATGTAAGCTCCGTTCTTGTTTTACCATTGATGGCTACCGGATAAGCTTTTGAACTTTCTTTAATATACTTTTCATTCCATTTTGGAAATGCTGCATTCAAAACCGTGCTTATGGGCTCACCGGTTTGATCTGCATTTAATTGCTGATTCAATTCTTCTGCTATATGAGGAGCATAGGGAGTCAATAAAATAAGTAACGGCTCCAGTATTTCTTTTTTATGACATTTTAGATCAGTCAATTCATTTACACATATCATAAATGTGCTGACACAGGTATTGAAACTAAACCGTTCTGTATCTTCTTCAATTTTCTTAATCGTCTTGTGCAAAACCTTTAACTCATCTGCGTTTGCTTTTTCATCTGTCCAAATTTTCCCCTTTTGCTCATCAAAAAACAAACGCCACAATTTTCTCAGAAAGCGATGCACGCCTTCAATGCCCTTGGTGTCCCAGGGTTTACTCATTTCCACGGGGCCCAGAAACATTTCATACATACGAAAAGTATCGGCTCCGTATTTATAAACCAAATCATCGGGGTTAACGGTATTGAACTTCGACTTGGACATTTTTTCGGTTTCTGTACCGCAGATGTATTTGCCGTCATCCAGAATAAAAATAGCACCTGCATGTTCATTATTTCTCCAGGTTACAAAGGAATTTGTATCCAACTCCAGTCCGTCCACCATGTTTACATCCACATGTATTTTATCCAATTGCTTTCCTTCATATTCATCTTCATTATTCAACAAAGATTTTGAAACAAAAGTATTTGTGCCGTGTATGCGATATACAAACCTGCTGCTCCCCTGTATCATTCCCTGATTGAGCAGTTTTTTAAAGGGTTCATCAAATCCAATCAAGCCAAGGTCATAAAGCACTTTGGTCCACATCCTGCTGTAAAGCAAATGACCCACGGCATGTTCGGTGCCTCCTACATATAAATCTACCTGCCCCCAATAATTGCTTGCTGCCCGACTGCAAAATTCGTTTTCATTTTTTGGATCCATATATCTCAAAAAATACCAGCTACTGCCTGCATATCCTGGCATAGTAGAGGTTTCACCTTTACCGCCTGCAAAAACCGGGTTATTAATCCAGGCTTCATTATTGGCCAAAGGCCCTTCGCCCTTTTCTCCATGTCTTATATCATCCATATAAGGAAGCTCAAGCGGCAAAACTGACTCATCCAACGCAAAGGGTACATCGTTTTTCCAACTTACAGGGAATGGCTCTCCCCAGTAGCGCTGCCGGCTAAAGCCTGCATCACGCATTTTATAGTTTACTTTTCTTTTACCCATTCCCATTTCTTCAATCTTTTGAATGGCAGTTTCTAATGCATCTTTCATCACCATACCGTTGAGGAAATCCGAGTTTTCCAAAACCGCTTCTTTTGTAGCATTGGCTTCTTCGCCAGTAAAATGATGTCCAATAATATTGGTAATGGGAATATTAAAATGTTTTGCAAATCTGAAATCTCTATCATCGCCACAAGGCACAGCCATAATAGCGCCGGTGCCATAGCCTGCCAGCACATATTCTGATACCCAGATGGGAATTTCTCTTCCATCAAATGGATTGATTGCATAAGCGCCGGTAAAAATGCCGGTAATTTTTTTCTCCGACATCCTCTCTCTGTCACTTCTGCTTTTTACATAATCCAGATATTCCGCTACTGCGTTTTCCTGTTCTTTAGATTTTATTTGATGAATTAAATCCATCTCGGGAGCCACTACCATAAAATCAACTCCAAATATGGTATCAGGACGGGTGGTATAAACTCTTAATTTTTGAGTTTGGCCTTTAATTTCAAAATCTACTTCGGCTCCACTGCTTTTACCAATCCAGTTGGTTTGCATTTCCTTCATACTATCGCTGAAGTCAACTTTTTCAAGCCCTTGCAGCAATCTGTCGGCATAGGCGGTTATTCTTAAATACCACTGTCGCATTTTTCTTTTTTCAACAGGATGGCCTCCTCTTTCACTTACACCATTCACCACTTCATCATTTGCGAGTACGGTTCCCAATGCTTCACACCAGTTTACATCGCCATAGGCAATATATATCAGTCGGCGCTTCATCAACCATTCTTCTTTTGTTGCGGTTGAAAAACTGTTCCACTCCTCCGCCTTGAACTTACTACTGCCTTTTTTTTCATACTTGGCAATCAGTTCTGAAATTGGTTTTGCCTGTTTACAGGTATTGCAGAAATAACTGTTGTACAACTTCAAAAACAACCACTGTGTCCATTTATAATATTCCGGTTTGGAAGTATTTACTTCCCGGCTCCAATCATAACAAAAACCAATTTTATTCAACTGACTGCGAAAGTTTTTGATATTCGTTTCAGTAGATATGGCGGGATGAATGCCATGCTCTATTGCATACTGCTCTGCCGGAAGCCCAAAAGCATCATAACCCATTGGGTGCAGCACATTAAATCCTTTCAGCCTTTTATAACGGGCAAAAATGTCTGAAGCGATATAGCCCAACGGATGGCCTACGTGCAAACCTGCACCACTGGGATAGGGAAACATATCCAACACATAATATTTTGGTCGTGCAGGGTCGTTTGTAACCTGATAAACATTTTTATCATTCCATTCTTGCTGCCATTTTTTTTCTATCTCTCTGAAATTATATTCCATTGCTTAGCGATATCTTAGTTTATTAAAATATTTTTTGACTGTCAATATCCAATGCTATAAATAAAATTTTTGGCAAATTGTCATTATAGCATTTAAGTAAAAGTTTAAATAATTCCTACTTTATGCTTGCAGAAATCTTTAACAAATTTCTTGCCTTTCGTATAGCAATATGAACCGGGGACAATCGTTAATGCATTTCCGCTAATAGCGGAAGCGTTGCAAAAATACTGATTGTACTGCTTAATGAGCTATTTTTGCCTAGCCCGTTTTAGTTTTACTTTCAAAATTGAACGGGATCAGCAATCCATTAATCTGTAAAAAAATTTCCATGTCTCAATCCGCCAAGTCCTCAATCAAAAAGGGCAAACCTTCCTACTTTATGTCTGTGCTCGGTGTTACTCTTGTTTTGTTTTTACTCGGTATTGTAGGATGGTTAGTAATCAATGCAACCAAAATAGGCGATTATTTTAGAGAAAATGTTGAGGTTAGGGTCTATTTGTTACCCAACTTGAATCCAAAAGACAGTACAGCGCTTACCAACTACATAGCTGCAAAGCCCTATGTAAAAACTATGCGTTATGTCTCTAAAGAAGAAGCACAGAAAATTTATATGCAGGATGGTGGCGAAGACTGGGGCAAAGTGCTGGATGAAAATCCCTTGCCCGATGCGGTATTTTTCAGCCTGAAAAGGAGTTATGTAAATCTGGATACACTGGCAGTAATTAAGAAAGATCTGGAAGCACAAACCTATGTTACGGATGTAAAATATCCTGAAGCATTGGTAGGCAAACTCAATCAAAACATAAGGATTGTAAGTGCCGTATTATTGGGCCTTGCTATTATAATTGCGTTGGTGGTTATTTTCCTTATTGACAATACAATAAGATTAGCCATGTTCAGCAACCGGTTTTTAATAAAAACCATGCAAATGGTGGGCGCCACTCGTCAGTTTATTGCCAAACCATTAAATACTAAAGCCATTATAAATGGCGCAGTCAGCGGTATTATTGCTTCTGTATTATTATATATCATCATTTTGATACTGGAAGGTAATATTCAGTGGCTTAAAACCATACATGATAATGGCATGTTGCTTCTTTTATTTCTAACTTTAATTGTTTTAGGTGTAGGTATTACATTATTCAGTACCAATCGAAGTGTGGTGAAATATCTTAAGATGAAACTGGATGATCTTTATTAGCAACAACAAAAATCAACTTGTTGACTTTTCTTTATATTGCAGCTCCAAAAAAAATGAATCATGAGCAAAAGTGTCACTCCTGCTATGTTTGGCAAAGAAAATTATATGTGGATGTTGGTTGGTGTTGTAATCATTGCCTTGGGCATGTTTTTAATGTCGGGCGGCAGAAGCAATGTGGACCCCAATGTATTTGACAGTGGTTCAGTGTACAGTGCCCGTCGTATTACGATTGCCCCAATACTTATTTTGATTGGACTGGTAGTAGAAATGTATGCCATATTCAAAAAACCAAAAGAAAACAATGTCTGAAAGCAATAATGAAATAAGATTTCAAGGCGATGCAATTTTGTATCGCCTTGTTTGTTAATATTGCGGCTATACATAAACTTCAAATTACATGGGAATTGCAGAAGCTATTATACTTGCCATTGTAGAAGGATTTACCGAGTTCCTTCCAGTATCCTCTACCGGTCACATGATTATTGCCAGCTCACTTCTAGGCATTCAACACGATGAGTTTACCAAGCTTTTCGAAGTTTCCATACAGTTTGGAGCCATCCTTGCTGTAGTTGTTTTATATGGTAAAAAATTCTTTCAGTTTCGTAACTGGCAGTTTTATGCAAAACTGATTATTGGCGTAATACCAGCTTTAATTCTTGGATATTTATTCTCTAATCAGATAGATAAAATGCTGGAAAGCCCCACTGTAGTTGCCATTTCATTGTTGATAGGTGGTGTGGTATTGATGTTTATTGACAAAATGTTTCAAAAGCCAAAATTAGAATCGGATGATCAAATCAGCTATAGCAAAGCATTTACAGTAGGTTTGTTTCAAACCATTGCTATGATACCCGGAGTTAGCCGCAGTGCCTCTTCTATTATCGGAGGTATGTCTCAAAAATTTACCCGCAATCTTGCTGCCGAATTTTCTTTTTTTCTGGCAGTGCCTACAATGTTTGCAGCCTCGTTTTATACATTGTTTGTAAAAAAATGGACAACAGCTGAAGGTGCCGTGGTAAAGGGGTACAAATTAGTAACCGATACACAGGAACATACTATTGCTTTTCTAACCGGAAATCTGGTTGCATTTTTGGTAGCCATTCTCGCCATTCGTTTTTTTATTAATTATCTAAAAGTTTATGGTTTTAAAGTTTTTGGAATTTACCGTATTCTGGCAGGAATCACCCTTTTGGTTTTACTACTTACCAAAGTGATTGAATAAATCTGCCGCTGCTTTACTACATTTACCAAAACCAATGCTATGCAAACGGCTTCTAAAAAAGTGGTGAATGGATGGGCCATGTATGACTGGGCCAACAGTGTGTACAATCTGGTAATTACCTCTACTGTTTTTCCTGCCTATTTTGAAGCCATCACCGGCGATGGAAATGAAAATACAAAACAGGACACAATTATTTTTCTGGGACGTGAGTTTGTAAATACTTCACTTTACAATTATACGCTTGCTTTAAGTTTTCTAATAATCGCATTCATACTGCCTTTGCTTTCTTCTATTGCAGATTTTAAAGGAACCAAAAAAAGATTTCTGCGTTTTTTTATGACAATGGGCAGTATTGCCTGCAGTACTATGTTCTTTTTCGATAAATCTAATTTGTGGCTCGGTATTTTGTGTATGATTTTTGCCTGCATCGGCAGCTGGGCGGGATTGGTTTTTTATAATTCTTACTTACCCGAAATAGCAGCACCTGAAGACCGCGACAGAATAAGTGCAAAAGGTTTTGCTTATGGCTATGTAGGCAGCGTGCTTTTACAGTTAGTAAGTTTTGTTTTGATTTTAAAAAACGATTTGTGGGGCATCAGCAGCGGCTTTGCTTCTCAGCTTTCTTTCCTGCTGGTTGGTATCTGGTGGTTTGCATTTGGCCACTACGCCATCAACCGTATGCCAAAGCCGGTGGCTGCAGGTGAAGCAAATCAATACGGCGATTTGCGAAATGGATATAAGGAATTAAGAAAAGTTGCATTTCAACTTTTACAGTTACCGGTATTAAAGCGCTTTCTGCTATCATTCTTTTTTGTAAGTATGGGTGTGCAAACAGTGATGTTGGCCGCTACACTGTACGGCAAAAGTGAATTGCAAATTGAAACCCAAAGCCTGATCATTGCGATTTTAATTATACAGCTGATAGCGATACCTGGTGCATTTGCTATTGCAGCTTTATCAAAAAGGACAAGCAACCTTTTTGCTTTAACGATTTGTATTGCTGTATGGATTGGCATTTGTATTGGTGCTTTTTATTTGCCACCAAAAAACATTATCGCATTTTATACACTCGCAACGGTGGTTGGCTTTGTTATGGGTGGCATTCAATCACTTTGCCGCTCTACCTATGCCAAGCTGATGCCCGAAACCAAGGATACAGCTTCCTTTTTCAGCTTTTATGACGTAACAGAAAAAGTGGCCATCGTTATTGGCATGTTCAGTTTTGGCATCATTACCGAACTTACCGGTACACAGCGCAATGCCGTTTTGGCATTAATGGTTTTCTTTATTCTGTCCTTAATATTTTTGCTGTTTACACGCTGGGCACTAAAGAATAAAAAATGAATAGTGCCTCAAACCTTTACACATGAAACTTTACACAATCAATACCGGATATTTCAAATTGGATGGTGGTGCTATGTTTGGCGTAGTACCCAAAAGCATCTGGAATAAAATAAACCCGGCAGATGAAAATAATTTATGCTCATGGGCATTAAGATGTTTATTAATTGAAGACGGCAACCGGTTGATATTAATTGACAATGGTAACGGAGATAAGCAGGATGCAAAATTCTTCAGCCATTACTATTTGCATGGAGATGATACTTTGGACAAATCGCTTGCAAACTATGGTTTTCACAGAGATGATATTACGGACGCTTTTCTCACTCACCTTCATTTTGACCACTGTGGCGGCGCCATTAGCAGAGAAGGTGATAAACTGGTTCCCAGTTTTAAAAATGCAACTTATTGGAGCAATAAAAAACATTGGGAATGGGCAGTGCATCCCAATGACAGAGAGAAGGCTTCTTTTCTAAAAGAAAATATTTTGCCCATTGAAACATCGGGCAAGTTGAAGTTTATTGAAACCAGCGAGCAAAAAGATGGCAGATTGGGATCAACCGTTTTTTCTGAAAATGTGGATGTTCGTTTTGTAAACGGTCATACCGAAAGTATGATGTTGCCACAAATCAAATACAAGGATAAAACAGTAGTCTTTATGGCTGACCTGCTACCATCTGCTGGGCATATTCCGCTAGCTTATGTTATGGGTTATGATATGTTTCCGCTTACCACACTTCATGAAAAAAAATTTTTTTTACAGGAAGCATTGGAAAACAACTATGTCCTGTTTTTTGAACACGATCCGGTAAATGAATGTTGTACGCTTCAGCAAACAGAAAAAGGCATCAGACCAAAAGAATTTTTTAAACTGGAATCTCTCTAATCGGTTTCTGTTTTTTTTCTAAAAAGTTTTACACCTGCAATCAATATACTTCCTGCAATAGCCGGTATTATCAAATTGATAAACCATATAGCCACCGTAGCAATGGTAACGCCCAGCGAATTGGCGGTAAACGGCTTCATTAACTCCCAAATGATAGTGCCGCGGAGACCCAACTCTGCAATAGCTATAGTAGGAATAATAGCCAGCACCAAAAAGGTGGCAGATACTGTTGCCCAACTTTGCCAAAAATCTATTGACACACCAAATAAGTGAAACAAGAGAAAATACTGTACACAAAAAACGGCATAACGCACCAAGGACAATAATAATAATTGCAATAAAACCTTGTTTCCGGTTTTCTCCATTTCTACTATTAAATATCGATATTTTGCTACCCATGAAAATCTTTCAAGCATACGTGTGAGATGTGAAATTTTAAAATATAAGAGCAAAAGAATGAGGCTTCCAATGGGTAATGCAAATAATAAAATATCTTTCCATACACTGTAACCTTGTAAAAATCCGACAGCTTTATTCCCAAGGAAAATGAAACCTAGAAAACCCATCAAAAGAGTAATGATCAATTGACTCATACTGCACACAATCGTCAGTGACACACTTCGAAGCCGGTTGCCTTCATCTAAAAACAAAACACGGCCTGCATACTCACCCACCCTGTTTGGCGTAGTGGCAGAAAAAGAAACACCACTTAAGATGGCCTTAAAAGCTTTGGTTAAACTAATCCTTTGCACATTTCTCAAAACCCTTTGCCATTTTAAAGCTTCTATTGTCCAGTTGAGCACCATCAAAAACAAAACAATCGATAAATAAATAAGCAACTGAGAAATAGAAATTTGCTGCATTTGCTCCCATGCCTCCTTTAATCCTTTTTGATTCTTTATTTGCTGATACAAGGAGTAGGAAAGCCACAAAAAAAGTAATGGCCCCAAAACATAGTTGATAAATATTTTTGTGTTTCTACTAAGCTTCATTAAAGTTGTAATATTGTAAAAATACATGCTCCTGTCAAAGCCTGATAAAATAATACTTGGAATAGACCCCGGCACCATAGTAATGGGCTATGGGTTAATTGCAGTTAAAGACAATAAAGCAACACTACTTGAACTGGGAGTATTAAAACCCGGACGAATTAAAGACCACTACAAAAGACTGCAACTGATTTTTAATACCATAAGTGGCATAATTATCAAATACCAGCCTACCGATTTTGCCATTGAAGCCCCTTTTTTTGGCAAGAATGTACAGAGCATGTTGAAGCTGGGCCGGGCACAAGGTGTGGCTATAGCTGCTGCCATGCGCCACGGACTGGAAGTAACCGAATATGCTCCCCGAAAAGTAAAACAATCCATCACCGGAAATGGTAATGCCGATAAAGAGCAGGTAATGAAAATGCTGCAAACTATTTTATCGTTTAAAGAAAATGTAAAGCAATATGACGCCTCCGATGCCTTGGCCGTAGCGCTTTGTCATCATTTTCAGTGCAACACGCTATTGGGAAAAAGCTCAAAGCGAATAAATGGCTGGGATGATTTTATAAAAAAGAATCCAGAAAGATTGAAAAAAAAATAATTTCAAAAACATCCAATATTCACTTTCTACAAATTGTTACATGCCTGCAATATCACTTTACATGATTCTTTTATCTGCTCATCTGTAATAATGAGAGGAGGTGAAATTCGCATACAATGCGGAGCAAATAAAAACCAATCAGTCAATATACCATTGGATATACAATAATCAATTACCATTTTATTTTTTTCAAAAGAAACAAACTCGATTGCTAGCCACAACCCACAACTACGTATGGAAACGATAGCAAGATGATTTAAAGACGACAAAAACAAATCTTTTTTGTGTTGTACATCTTCAATCATTTTTTCATTTAGCAAAGCAGTAAGGGCGGCATTACCTGCTGCACAACTTACAGGATGCCCGCCAAATGTGGTAATATGACCCAATACAGGATTCTCGGTAAACACATCCATCAGTTGTTTGTCAGCAATAAATGCACCTAACGGCATTCCACCTCCCAATGCTTTTCCCAAAAGCAATACATCAGGCACCACATCAAAATTTTCAAAACCCCAAAGTTTACCGGTGCGGCCAAAACCTGTTTGAATTTCATCCATTACCAACAAGGCCCCCGTTTCTGTGCATTTTTTCCGAAGTGCTTGTATCCATGCTGGTGAAGGAGCAATGACTCCTGCTTCTGCTTGTACAGTTTCAACAAAAACGCAGGCGGTTAAATCAGATATTTCATCGATCGTTTCAAACTGATTGTATTGCAGATGTAATACATCGGGTAAAAGTGGTCGAAATGCGTTGCGCCAGTATTCTTCCCCCATTATACTTAATGCACCCTGTGTGCTTCCATGATAAGAATCGTTGAAAGCAATAATTTGAGTTCTTCCTGTAATTCTTTTTACCAGTTTCATAGCACCTTCTACCGCTTCGGCACCCGAGTTGGTAAAATAGACTGAATTGAGATTTTGAGGCAGATTCTCGGTTAGCAATTTTGCATACTGCACCTGTGGCGATTCAATAAATTCTCCATAAACCATGATGTGCAGATATGCCTCCAATTGTTTTTGTATTGCAGCTATTACAGCAGGATGTCGATGCCCCACATTGGCTACACTGATACCGCCAATGAGATCAATAAAATTTTTACCGGCAGCATCGGTAAGTATGCTACCAGTAGCCTGAACAATTTCAAGTGCCATTGGTGCCGGCGATGTTTGTGCTATATGTCGAAGAAAAAGTTCCCGCTGAGTCAATTCGTTATGTTTTACACAAAGAACGCAAAGAAAATCTGAACTTTACATAAATACACTTTTAAGAACATTTTAAAAATTGAAAATGCCTGTTATTCTTCCTGTTGAAAACAAATTACCACAGTTTGGAAACAACTGCTTTATTGCACCCAATGCTACACTGGTAGGCAATGTAGTAGCTGGCGACGATTGTAGCTTCTGGTTTAATACCGTTGTAAGAGGAGATGTAAATTTTATTAAAATGGGCAATAAAGTAAATGTGCAGGATGGTGCCTGTATTCATTGTACTTATCAGAAATACGGAACAACCATTGGCAATAATGTATCCATAGGACATCACGCCATTGTACATGGATGTACAATACACGATAATGTGTTGATAGGAATGGGCGCAATTGTTATGGACAATGTGGAGGTTCATAGCAATACCATTGTAGCTGCAGGTGCTGTAGTACTTGAAAATACCATTTGTGAAGCCGGAAGTATTTATGCTGGTGTACCCGCCAAAAAAGTAAAAGACATTTCGCAGGAATTGATAAATGGCGAGATTAACCGTATTGCAAATAATTATGTGCGCTATGCCGACTGGTTCAGAGAAAAAAAATGAGATTTCAGTCTTTTAACCCTTCCTGATCCATAATTGACATTTATCAACCATTGGTATTTATACGATGGACAAACCAATTTATTCTTAATAACTTCGTAGTAAATTCATTCAGTAATGAAAAACCTTCGATTTTTTGTTATCGCCTTTTGTGTTGTACTGAGCTTGTCTTCCTGTAAAATTTTTGGCAATCTTTTCAAGCCAAAATACGGCTGCCCTACTAATGGAAAAAATGTAGGTGCCGAAAAAATTATTAGTGGCGACCCCGATGCAATGAAAGCTGTTAAGAAAACAAAAAAATTCAAAAGTTAATCATTTGTATGCAGCCAAAGAATCCAAACCTATGTCTTAATAGCAGCAATGAAAACAGCAGCTATTTTAAAAAACCTAAACGCCTAAACTATGAGCCTCACCCTACGAACCACACTCGGCTGTACCGAAGCCGTAATTGCCGATGACGGCGGATTAAAAGAATTCTATCGTGCAGCTAACATCCTCAGTCAGGATTTCGATATTAAGTTTTTACACAAAGAAGATGATTTTGACACCATTGACTGGGAATTTCGTTTTAAAAACCACAATATAACCCTGCACTACAGTATTTATAATGGTGTTTCTCTCTTTCCAACAAAAACAAAAGATGCGTTGAGTAAAGACAATAAAGCGGTAGTAGAACTGGCTGGTGTACTTGAGTCAAAACTTTTTAGTGAAGAGAACAGAAATATTGCCTGATTGATTTTCAAACAACATTCCTTTATTGAAATTTGAACAAATCGAATCCTGCTACTTTTCTAGAAGGATACCGAAAACCTATTGTTTAAAAGAAGCGCATTTACTTATACGAACCTCCTTCTACCCTTCTACCCTTTACCCTTTTCCTTCCATCCATCTTCCAGGCTATCCAAAATATTTACATAGCTCACATATCGGTCTTCAGGTATTTCTCCCTGCCTTACGGCTTCTTTAATAGCACATTCCGGCTCGTATAAATGCATACAGTTATTAAACTGACAGTCGTTTAGCCTTTCTCGCATCTCAGGAAAATAATGTGATAATTCAGATTTTTCAATATCTACCAAACCAAATTCACGCATACCCGGTGTATCAATGATACTGCCGCCGCCTGACAAGTCAAACATTTCGGCAAAAGTTGTGGTATGTTGACCTTTCCCGCTCCAGCCGCTTACATCCTGTACTTTACGGTTCATCCCTGGCATCAATAAATTTAGCAATGAAGATTTTCCAACTCCACTATGACCACTCAGTAATGAAATTTTATTTTTCAGCATTTTATTCATCATTTCAATTCCTTCATTTTTCTCCGCACTTACTAATAATACCTGATATCCTACCGATTCATACATCTGTTTCATTTGCTCAAATCGCTCTATCTCTTTTATCTTATACAAGTCAGACTTATTAAAAACAATAAATGGAACCACATGATACATTTCGCTGGCAACTAAAAATCGGTCTATAAACCCTTGCGAAGTTTTGGGTTCTTTGAGTGTTGCCACTAAAATACTTTGATCCAAATTGGCCGCTACGATATGATGCTGATGTTTAAAACGAGGGCTTTGTCTGTTGATATAGTTATTCCGCCGTAAAATTTCATGGATGATTGCAGTTCCTTCAGCCTCATTTTCAATCTCAATACTCACTTTATCTCCTACTGCCACCGGATTGGTGCTGGTGATGTCATCAATTTTCAAAACACCTTTCAATCGGGCATTAAAAAAACGACCGCTCTCTGATTTTACATTGTACCAGCTACCGGTAGATTTATAAACAGTGGCAACCATGAGAGGATTATTTTTTCAAATTTCTGATTGCCGGAAAGATAAACCAAACTAAACTAAGGAAATCTTTTAAATACGGTAAAGCGAAATATCAGTTCTACAAATAAAAAAAACAAGGCAGCCAGAATAAAGGGCAGGTATTTTTCTTCAGCACGTTTCTGTATTTCTATTTCCACTTTAGATTTTTCCAAATTGTCAATCGAAGTATAGGTTTCCTGCAATCCCTGTTTATCTCTGGCTCTAAAATATTGACCACCGGTCTCTGATGCAATTTTTTTTAATAGATTTTCGTCAATAAAATCAAAAGCAGCTTGCTGCTGTGGTTTTCTTCCTTTTACTTCCACTATTGTGGTAGGAAGTGCTCCCATTCCTATAGTATATACTTTTATTTTTTTTGCTTTTGCAATTTCCAAAGCCGTAAGCGGATCTATCAGCCTGGTATCTGGTGCATCTTCTTTGCCATCTGTAATCAAAATGATGATTTTGCTCTTTGCAGTACTTTTGCATATTCTATCAACTGCTGTAGCCAATCCTTCGCCAATTACTGTTCCGTCTTTCAATAGCGTACGGCTTTCAAGATTTTCAATTTGTGAAATCAAAGATTCTTTATCGCCGGTGAGTGGACATTGTGTAAAACTTTCACCAGAAAAAATTACCAGACCAATACGATCTACAGGACGGCTTCGTACAAATGTAGCCGCTACCTCTTTTGCAACTTCCATTCTGGATGGCGGTATATCCTGCGAACCCATACTACCACTTACATCCATGCAAAGCATAATATCAATTCCTTCGCCTACACTTCGCTGATTGCTAATAAGTTTTTGAGGACGGGCCAACACCATTATCAAACAAACAATTGACAATAACCTGAGTACAAAAGGCAAATGTCTGAATCTGATTTTCCAGGATGTTACTTTTAAAGATTGAATGGTGGAAAAACGAATGTCTGGCTGTTGGCTATCCGATTTCTTAAAATAATACCAATGGAGAAATGGTAATAAAGCCAGCAGCAAAAATGACCAGGGATAAGCAAAATGTATATTTTTGATAAATTCGTAAAGCATAAATTTTTCAATCAACCTTATTTGGTAATATTTCTTTTATAGAAGATTGTTCAATCATTTTTATGGCATTTTTTATGGTGTCAAAACAGAGATCATTGTCTTCTTTTGATGGATTGTATTTGGCAAATTTTACAAAATCACTTAACCTCAATGCCTGAGAAAGTTTTTCAAACTGCTCCTGCTTAAGTCCCTGTCCTTTTAACTGCAGCACAATATCATCTGTTGTTTTCTGTAAAGAATGAATTCCTTTTTTTCTAAAAATATACATACGGAAAATATCTGTCAGCTTAGAATGAACCGTTTTAGCCGGTGCTGATACTTGTCTTAGCTGTTCCAGTTTTTTCATAGCCTCTTCATAAGGGTTAACTACAACATTTTCTTTAGAAGAAGGAACAATTTTCCTGGTTCTTAAAAAATAATATGCCAATAAAGCCGCGACAAGCAACCCGGCAATAATATACCATAACCATTTTTTTTTGGACACAGGCTTTACATCCAGTATGTCTTTAATATCATGATAGTCTTGCGAAGGATCAAAATCAGAAAAAACTATATCAACCGGGATAGTATCAGAAGAAATCTCTCTTGTAAGTTTAAAGGAAGGAATCACCCAGTGACCTGAATCAAAGCTCGTAAGCCGATAGATGGATTTCAAACTGATTAATCCATTTTCATGGATGGTATCTACTATCGGTTTTTCTAAAATTTCAAAATGAGGTATTGAATCAGGAAATGCAAATACAAAAGTATTTTTTTCTGGATATGAAACAGCAATAGTTAATTTCAAAGGCTCTCCAATCAAGATTTTGCTTTTATCAATTTCCGTATTGATATTCGCTTCTTGTTGTGCATAGCCCGTTTGGGAATAGCACCATAATACAATCAGGAATATATACCGGACTCTCTTCATGAATTATTTATTCCTGCTTAAGAAAAATTTTTGAAACACCCGAACATAGTCGTCTCCGGTTTGTACGTGTAATAAATCGCACCCGGCCTTTTTAAACACCTGTGCCGCCTCTGCAGTAATTTTAAAAAACTCCTGTTCATATTGATTTTGAACATAAGCATTATTGCTATCTACCCATTTTGTTTTGCCCGTTTCCGCATCTATAACCTGTAGCATTCCGGCAGCAGGCAATCGTTGATCTGCCCGATCATAAATTTTAATGCCAATGATATCATGTTTCTTCCCAACAATACGTAAAGCATCTTCATATCCTGCATCCAATAAATCACTCAAAACAAAAGCAATACTTTTTTGACGTGTGATATTATTAAAATAACGAAGTGCTTTGCTGAAATCTGTCCCATTCCCTTTTGGCATTTTGGTCAGTAGTTCTCTTACAATATACAACGCATGTTGTTTACCTTTTTTGGGTGGGATATAACCTTCAATACAATCGCTGTAAAAAATAACACCGATTTTATCAGCATTGTTTACAGCAGCAAAACTTAATACCGCACCAATTTCGGTCGCCAGATCTCGCTTCGTTGCATATCTTGTTCCAAACATAGAGCTATTGCTGATGTCCACCAGTAACATTACAGTTAATTCTCTTTCTTCTTCAAAAACTTTGCTAAAGGGGTGCCCGAATCTGGCTGATACATTCCAGTCTATAAAGCGGATATCATCGCCAGCTGCATATTCTCTCACTTCTTTAAACGACATGCCCTTGCCTTTGAAAGCACTGTGATATTCACCAGTAAATAAATCGCTGGTAAGTTTCTTACTCTTTATTTCCAGCGCTCTTACTTTTTTTAATATTTCAGAAGTGGTCAACAATGGATATAATAAGTATCAGTTAATTGAATAATTCATTGTTACATCAAGGCACATTAATTTTTCTCAATACCTCATCTATTACATTTTCTACTTTTACATTTTCGGCTTCAGCTTCGTATGTAAGTCCAATACGATGGCGTAGCACCTCTTTACAAATACTACGAACATCTTCTGGAATAACAAATCCTCTTTTATTTAAGAAAGCCTGAGCCTTAGATGCAATTCCCAAATTAATACTGCCACGAGGTGATGCTCCATAAGCTATTAAGGGTATTAATTTCTCTAATTTATAATCACCCGGATTGCGGGTTGCAAAAACAATATCCAGTATATATTGTTCAATTTTTTCATCCATATAAATCTGCTTTGTAAGCTCCTTTGCGTTTATTATCTCCTGAACTGAAACTACTTGTTTGATTTCAGGGTAATTTCCCTGAATGTTTTGCCGAAGTATTAATTGCTCTTCATTCATTTTAGGATAGTCAACAATTACTTTCATAATAAAGCGGTCAACCTGCGCCTCTGGCAATGGGTAAGTACCTTCTTGCTCCAAAGGGTTTTGTGTTGCTAAAACTAAAAAAGGTTCATCCAGTTTATAAGTAGTATCCCCAATGGTTACCTGTCTTTCCTGCATGGCTTCTAATAATGCGCTTTGCACCTTGGCTGGAGCTCTGTTTATTTCATCTGCCAGAATAAAATTAGCGAAGATGGGTCCTTTGCGCACTACAAATTCATTGCGTTGCTGGTTATAAATCAACGTTCCTATCACATCGGCAGGTAGCAGGTCTGGCGTAAACTGTATGCGACTGAATTTTGCTTGAATGGCTTGCGAAAGCGATTTTATTGTAAGCGTTTTTGCTAGTCCGGGTACACCTTCCAGTAACACATGACCATTGCTTAGCAGGCCTGTAAGCAATCGATCCAGCATTTGGTGCTGTCCTATAATTACATGTCCAATTTCATCTTTTAATTTATCAATAAACAATCCAGACTGAGTAATCTTTTCATTTAAAAGACGGATGTCTTCAGCGGTTTTAAGCATGTAAAAAATTTAAGTGGCACAAAATACGAACTTGCCATTTGCAAATAGCCTGCCGTTATGATAAACGGCCTTAAATCCGGCATTATTTTAGCGGACTTTTACTAGTATCATTCTTAAAAAACATCGTATTTTGTTATCTCAAATCCCAATTATGAAAAAACATATCGTTCTGTCAATTTTTATTGCCCTGTTTGGTTTATTTATTTTTAATTCCTGCAGCAATAAAAGCGATAACACACCTCCACCTAAAACGAAAACACAACTTTTAACACAGGCCACCTGGAAATTTAAGAGTGCTACTATTGGCGGTATTGATGCCACCGGGCAGGTACAAGCTTGCCAAAGAGATAATGTACTTACATTTCTTTCTAATGGAAGCGGAAGTGGGGATGAAGGTGCTACGAAATGTAATGCCGGCGACCCTCAGACTTATGCTTTTACATGGAATTTTGCAAGTGGCGAAACTGTCATACATACTTCCAGTCCTTTGTTTACTAATGGTGCAACTGATTTTACTTTACAATCGATGTCTGAAGATGAATTAGTTGTTGAAATGTTATATACACCACCTGTAGGCCCCGCAGCTACAGTCGTCATTACTTTCATACATTAAAAAATATCAGGAAAGATATTTTGCAACAATAGGCACCCGTCGACCTACACCAAATGCCTTGGGCGATATACGAATGATAGGGCAAAATTGATTTCGCTTATACTCATTCACGTTTACTAATTTCAGTACGCTGTCTACCAGCGCTGCATCAAATCCCTGTTCTTTTATTTCGGCAGGGCCCTGTCTTTTTTCAATGTATTGATATAAAATTCTATCCAGTACTGAATAATCAGGTAACGAATCAGCATCTTTTTGTCCGTGGCGCAGTTCAGCCGATGGCGGCTTTATTAATATATGATGGGGAATAATTTCGGTTTTACGATTGATAAATTTTGCCAGCGCATAGACTTGCATTTTATAACAATCGCCCAATACTGCCAGTCCGCCCGCCATATCGCCATACAAGGTGCCATAGCCAGTTGCCAATTCACTTTTATTGGAAGTATTTAGCAATATGTAACCAAACTTATTTGCAATCGCCATCAACAAATTGCCTCTGGCTCTTGCCTGAATATTTTCTTCAGCCACACCAAAGGGCAGATCATTAAAAAGAGGGTTCAGCGTTTGCAAAAAACTTTCATATATATTTTTAATTGGAAGCAGGTCATAAGGATTGCCCAGGTTCTTGCTCAACACTTCTGCATCGCTCACCGAATGGCCGGTAGAATAAGGTGATGGCATTAAAATAGCCTTTACGTTTTCACTACCTAGCGCATCACAGGCAATAGCGAGGGTAACGGCGCTGTCAATACCACCACTGCTCCCCAAAATGGCTTTGGTAAACCCCATTTTAGAAAAATAATCACGAATACCAGTCACAATTGCCTGATAAATTTCGGCGGTGCAAAGGTCTACATCAAGACCGGAAGGATTTAATTCTTCATTGGGTAAATCTTTTGACAAAATACTTATGGGCTGCACAAAACTGCCATCCTCATTCAAATCAAAGTATTCAATGGCTTCCTTAAACAATGGCATCTGTGCTATCAGGTTGGCATTTTTATCAAAAACTAAGGAGCCTCCGTCAAATACGATTTCAGTCTGGCTACCCGTACAGTTGCAATACAATAATGGCAGTTTGTACTTAGTGGTATTTTGTTTTACAATTGCTTTTCTGTCTTCTACGTGTGTATAATCAAATGGTGATGCAGAAATATTAATCATTAAATCGGGTTGCTGCTTCATCAATTCATCCATTGGACAAATGCGATACAACGGATTATCACCAAGATTCCAGATGTCTTCACAAATTGTAAGGGCAATACGGTGGTTTTTAAATGTAATGATGTTCCAGTTATAAGCAGATTCAAAATACCGATGCTCATCAAACACATCATAGGTAGGCAAGCAGGTTTTATGCGCAATAGCTTTTATTTTTTTTTCATAAAGAAAAAAAGCAGCATTCATCAAGTCTTTACCTTCTTTTACCGGATTGCGATCAGGGGCTCCTACAATTACAGCTATATCATCAGCATAATGCTTTATGGCATCAATGGCTGTATAAGATTTTTGAATAAAATCATCAAACTCCAGAAAGTCGCGGGGCGGATAACCACAAATACACAGTTCAGAAAACACAATCAATTCGGCTTTTTGTTGCTTTGCCTGCAAAATTGCGTCAATTATTTTTTCAGTATTTTTTTCAAAATTGCCGATATGATAATTTTGCTGAGCAAGTGCGATTTTCATCTTTCAAAGGTATGCTAATGTTTTCTTTGCTTTCTTTGCAAAACAACATTTTTACTATTCAACCGTTTAGCATTAAGATGAAAAAAAGTGTATTGATTCTTGGCTGCTCCCTCCTGCTTTTCTCCTGTGGCAATAAAAAATCGGGGCCCGATGTTTCCAACATAAAAGTGGAACTGCCGATTGAAAGATTTGACCAAAGCTTCTTTAGCATTGATACTAATAATATAAAAGCAGGATTGCAAAAAACGGCTGCCGCTTTTCCTGAGTTTTATATTGACTTTATGCAACAGGTGCTTGGCTTAAATGCTCAAGACACCAATACAACTACACAGCAAGCCGTAAAAATATTTTTAAGAGATTATCAACCTGTAGAAAACTCACTTCTTGAAACTTATAAAAACACAGACTGGCTAAAAAAAGAATTGGTGGCTGCTTTTCAACATGTAAAATATTATTTTCCTCAATATAAAACCGGAAAGTTGGTATTGTTTAACGGCCCCTTTGATGCACCAGGTGTAGCCACCACCCGCTTTGGACTTGCTGTAGGTTTACAACAGTTTGCTGGAAAAGATTTTCCGGCTTATGAGGACAAGGCGTTTCAGGAAATGTTTCCACTCTATATTTCGCGTCGCTTTTCAAAAGAATACATTACAGCCAATTGTATGAAAGCGGTGGTAGTAGATTTGTTTCCCGATAAAAGCAATGGATTGCCATTGATAGAACAGATGATTGAAAAAGGAAAACAATGGTATCTCTTAGATAAATTTTTACCCTCAACAGCCGATTCAATAAAAACCGGATATACACAACAACAATTGGATTGGTGTAGTGAATATGAAGGATTGATATGGAGCTTTATTGTAAAAAACGAAGACTTGAACTCTATTAATCCCGAAGTAATTCAAACTTATATTGGTGAAGCGCCGTTTACACAGGGATTATCGCAGGAACAATCTCCGGGCAATATCGGTCAATGGGTGGGTTGGCAAATTGTAAAAAAATTTGTAAGTAAAAATGCTGACATGTCGCCTGATAAAATAATGAACACTCCTGCAAGAGAAATATTAAATGAAGCCAAGTATAAGCCTAAATAAATTGAACAGGCGAATTAGTTTCCTTTGAATGGCACTATCATTTCAAATGCAGGAATATCTACAAAGAAAAATTTTTTATTAAACAGGTTTTCCATTTCATAGTGCCCGTTCATTTTTCCCATTTCTGAATTAAGGTTGCAACTGCTGGTGTATTCATAACGCTTTCCAGGGAGTATAGTTGGCTGCACTCCAACGACACCTTCGCCCTCTACTTCTCGTAAACTGGCGTCACTATCAAAAATATACCAATGCCTGCGAAGTAATTTTACTGAAAAATTATTATGATTTTCTATTGTGATATGATAAGAAAACACAAACTCCGATTGAAGCGGATTGCTAAATTCGGGTTGATAAGTGGTTTCTACACTTACTTTAATGCCTTCTGAAATCATACTCGTCATGGTGTAAAAATATAAAAAAAATTGGTGTATAGCGGGAATAGATACTGAAGAAAATAATTGTTGAACAGTGATAAAAGTGAAAAAGAAGACAGAAATCGTTTGATTAGTTTGATGTTACTCCTGCATCCATACCTTGTCAAACCTTAATTTTGCACCACCTGCAAAAAAGGGTAAAATGAAATGAAAATAGCCGTAGCAAAAGGTGATGGTATAGGCCCAGAAATAATGGATGCCGTTTTGAAAATTTTCAACGCCAATAAAGTTCCGCTGGAATATGAAATGGTAGAAATGGGCAAATGGGTTTTCGACAAAGGCTTCAACAATGGAATGACACCTGAAGCAAAACAAACTATTGAATCTTTGGGCATACTTTTTAAAGGCCCTATGGAAACCCCCAAAGGCAAAGGTGTAAAAAGCATTAATGTAACTGCCCGTAAGACCTGGAACACTTTTGCCAATAAAAGAACTTTTCTGTCGCTGCATGGTGTAGAGACTGTTTTCAGCAAGGCAGGTATTCCTATTGACATTACAGTAGTACGTGAAAATATTGAAGACACTTATGGCGGTATTGAGCACATGCTTACACATGATGTGGCGCTGAGCCGTCGTTTTATTACCCGCCCAGGCAGTATGCAGGTTATACGTTATGCATTTGAAATGGCCCGACAAAAAAAGGCAAAACGTATTACCTGTGGTCACAAGGCCAACATTATGAAACTTACCGACGGTCTTTTTCTGGAATGTTTTTATGAAGTAGCTAAAGAATATTCCGATTTAAAAGCTGACGATGTCATTGTGGATGATCTCTGTATGAAATTGGTTATTAAACCAGATACATTTGATGTAGTGGTTCTTACCAATTTACAGGGCGACATCGTTTCCGACCTTTGTGCAGGATTAGTGGGAGGTCTGGGATTTGCACCTTCAGCCAATATAGGAGATCATATTTCCATATTCGAAGCTGTGCATGGAACAGCCCCTGATATTGCCGGAAAAAATATTGCCAATCCCACTGCGCTGCTTTTAAGTGGATTGGGTATGCTGCGACATTTGGGACTTACCGAAAATGCGGCCATTATTGAAAACGCATTGTTATTTACTTTGGAATCGGGTATTCATACCGGCGATTTTGGCGACAAAGGAACTGCTTCTGTAAACACAACTGTTTTTGCAGATGCCATCATTGAAAATTTTGGAAAAAAACCTGCCCTTGGTGCAAGAGAAATGATTGCCAATAAGCCGGGCACACCTGCTCCATTGAAATTAGAGATGAACCCTATGCTCGTATCAAAAGAAAGCGACAACGAAACAATTGTAGGTGTCGATTTGTTTATTGAAAGCGACGAACAACCTGGCGCTATTGCCGAAAAATGTAAAAGACATGGTGGCGTAAAATTTAACCTCATCAACATCAGTAATCGAGGTACGCAAGTATGGCCCACTGGCTCAGTTTATACCAATCTTGTAAACCAATATAATGTTCGGTTTGAAAGTATTGATAATGTACCGCTTAATCAACAGGATGTGATTGGTCTTTATGTAAGTATGAGTGGGAATTTTAAAATCTGCTCTTTTGAATTACTCAATAGCTGGGGCGATAAAAAAGGATATTCCCTGGCACAAGGTCAATAAGTAATTGATTTTATCAAGCAATTAATTTCACATTTAATCAATTCAACCCGCAGAAAAGAAAGGAACAGATATTCTAATCCCGTCACCATATCCACAGGTAGCGCCAGTATAACCAACTTGCAAGTACCAATGCTATTACAGAATAAATAATTGCAGTAATTCCGTTTTTTCTGGATGCGTGATGATTAGCTGTTGTACTTAAATTTAATAGCGCAATTCCTTTTGTAAAAAAACGAATGCACAACAGAGCTATTGCAAGAAAGAGTAATGAACCCGGAATAAAAATAAAGAAGAAAAACATTTATATTTTTTTTGAAAGTTTAAAATCATGCTTCAACAGCCATTGCAGAACTTTATCTCTTTGATCTCCTTGTATAATGATTTCTCCTTCTTTAACCGCACCTCCTGTACCACAAAAGGATTTTAAACTCTTTCCCAATGTTTCTAAATCTTTTAAGGCACCAGCAAATCCCTCAACTAAAGTAACAGCCTTGCCTGCACGATTTTTTGAATCTAACCGCACTTTTAATTTTTGTTGTGCCGCTGGAAGTGTTGTTGCTTCATTTTCATCCTGCTGAAATATAAAATCAGGATTGGTGCTATAAACATAGCCTCGATTGTCCGTTTTATTATTTTTACTCATTACTTTATTTTAATATCACAGCTTTAAGGCTCATGTCCAGGCTTTTTGCCTGATGAATTAATGCACCCACACTTACAAAATCAACACCTGCTTTTGCATAGTCTTCAATATTGTTGAGATTGATACCGCCACTGGCTTCAGTTTCAAAAACGCCCCCTATAAAGGAAACTGCCCGGGCTACATCATCCGGATTAAAATTATCTAACATCACCCGAGCTACTTTATTTTTTCCAACAGCTAATACCTTTTCTACATCAGCCATACTTCTCGTTTCTACTTCTATTTTCAATTTCAGTTTTTTTTCTTGCACATATCTCCAGGCCTTATCAATTGCTATTTCAATACCACCACAGTAATCAATGTGATTGTCCTTAAGCATAATCATATCATACAAGCCAAACCGGTGATTGACACCTCCACCAATGCGTACCGCTTCTTTTTCAAGTAAACGAAAATTGGGAGTAGTTTTTCTGGTATCCAGCAGTTTTGTTTTATAACCAATTAGTTTACCTGTGTATTGTTTTGTAAGTGTAGCAATGCCACTCATTCTTTGCATACAATTAAGCACCAATCTTTCGCACTGCAAAATAGTATGCGCCAGCGCTTCTACCTCAAAAGCATTTTCACCATAACACATTTCATCACCATCATTTTTAAATGGTATAAAAACAGCATTCGGTTCTTTGAACAAAAAAATTTTCCGAGCTACGTCTATCCCTGCCAAAATGCCATCCTGTTTTATTTTCAAAACAGCCTTTCCTTTTTCAGTTGTTGCAATACTGCTCAATGTAGAATGATCGCCATCGCCAATATCTTCTTTTAAGGCTTCCACAACGAGGTGTTGCAATTGTTCATCAAAATTCATAGTTACAAAAATAACAAAGCCCCGGCTGATTTTACCGGGGCCTTGTTGATATAATTTAAAAGCTGCTATTCCACCAACTGAAATCTTATTTCACGAATGACTTCTTTGTTGTTTTTAGTTTTCATAAAAACATTGGTTCGGTAGTTACCGTTGGTAGTTTGCAAAGTACCAATACAGTAGTGACCGGAAGGCGCTTCACCTTTGTGCTTGAGTTCAAAACTGCTTACATTATTATTTGCAAAAAAATCTTTTACTATCTGAACTGCCTGAGCCTTACTGTAACTATCGCTTTCTCCGGGCAAGGTGAGCTGTACATAATCATCAAAGTATTTTGACAATTCAGTTACATTTCCGGTTTTCAAACTAGCTACCACTTTGTCTATTTCAGTTCCGGGTTGTGCAAAAGCCGAAAGAACAAAAGATAAAGCAATAGCTAAAGTTGTAAATTTTGTTTTCATTTTGTAAAGTTTCTAAGCATATTAATCTAAAAACATGCCATATTGTTTTTCTCCGTTTCTACACTGCTAAAATATTAAAAATCAACTGCTTTTCTACTCCGTTTTCTTAATTCAATCCTTTAAATGTACTTTTTCAAGTAGTTTTGAGTTTTCTTACTCAATTCAGATTGAATTTATACTCACATTTTAATATTTTTTCACAAATGCCTTCAAAAAAAGTAATTCTGATCATAATGGACGGCTGGGGACTTGGAAAAGTTGCGGCAGCAGATGCAATTCAACAGGCAAATACACCTTTTACTAAATCTTTATATCAAAAATATCCGCACACTACATTAATTACCTGCGGCGAAGCCGTTGGGCTACCCGATGGTCAAATGGGAAATTCAGAAGTAGGCCACCTGAATCTGGGCGCCGGGAGAATCGTTTATCAGGAACTGCAACGTATTAATGTGGCTATTCGAGAAGAGCAGTTTGCAAAAAATGAAAATCTGTTGGCTGCTATCCGCTTTGCAAAAAAAAATAATAAAGCATTTCATTTATTGGGACTGGTTAGCAACGGCGGAGTACACTCACATATCAATCATTTAAAAGCCATTTTGGATGTATGTAAAAATGAAGGATTGAAAAATGTATATATCCATGCATTCACCGATGGCAGAGATTGCGATCCAAAAAGCGGATTGGGATTTATAAATGAGTTACAACAACACTTAGACCTGACTGTGGGGAAAATAGCCAGCATTGTTGGCCGCTATTATGCCATGGACCGAGATAAAAGATGGGAAAGAGTAAAACTGGCTTATGATGCACTTACAAACGGCTTAGGTACAAAAGAAACAAATGCCATTACTGCTATTGAAAAGTCTTATCAGCAAAACATTACTGATGAATTTATTAAACCAATAGTAATTGTTGATAAGAACCAACAACCACTTGCCTCCATTCAGCAGGATGATGTTGTGCTTTGTTTCAACTTTCGTACCGATCGTTGCCGTGAAATTACACAAGCACTTACGCAAACCGATTTTCCTGAGCAGGGTATGAAAAAGCTGAAGCTGCACTACACTACAATGACAGAATATGACCATAATTTTAAAAACGTTTCCGTCATTTTTGAAACCGATAATCTGAATAATACACTTGGTGAAATCATTGAGAAAAATGGTTTAAAACAATTAAGAGCTGCCGAAACCGAAAAATATCCTCATGTTACATTTTTCTTTAGTGGTGGCCGAGAAAAAGAATTTCAGGGAGAAAAAAGAATTTTGGTTCCCTCACCCAAGGTAGCAACCTACGACCTTAAACCAGAGATGAGTGCTTATGAATTGACTGAAGCAATACTCCCTGAAATCGTAAATCAAAATTTTGATTTTGCCTGTATCAATTTTGCCAATGCCGATATGGTGGGCCATACAGGTGTGTTTCAGGCTGCGGTAAAAGCGGTTGAAACGGTGGATGCCTGTGTTGAAAAATTAGTTACAGCCGCTCTAGAAAAAGATTATACCGTTTTTCTAACTGCCGATCATGGCAACTCTGATTTTATGATTAACGAAGATGGCTCTCCCAATACGGCGCATACCCTCAACCTGGTTCCGTTATTTATAATCAACAACGAAACGAATATCATTTTAAAGTCTGGGAAATTGGGCGATATTGCACCTACCATCCTTAGCTGTATGAATATTTCTGTGCCACCCGAAATGACAGGAGAAATATTAATAACCAGGAAATAAAATTTTATGTTTAAAAAAATACTGAAATACACAGCATTAGTTCTTACAGTAATTTTTATCGTTATTCAATTTTTTCATCCAAAAAAAAATATTGCGGAAGGTCCACAACCTAATTATATTGGCAACCACTTCCCTGTGCCCGATAACGTAAAAGCAATTATGGCAAAAGCATGTAACGATTGCCATAGCAACAATACCCGTTACCCATGGTATTCAAAAATTCAACCTATAGATTGGTGGCTAAACAAGCATGTTGTTGAAGGAAAGCGGGAAATTAATTATGACGAATTCACCAATCGTTCTTTACGATTTCAATATCACAAGATGGAAGAAACTATTGAAATGATAAAAGATGGGAAAATGCCTCTCAATTCTTATACATGGACGCATAAGGATGCCAAATTAACAAAGGAAGAAAAATCCATGATTACAAATTGGGCTCAATCGGTTCAGGACAGCATGAAAGCAAAATATCCAATGGATAGCCTGGTACGCCCAAAGCGTTAAAGAATAAGTGCATTTGACCTGCGTTTTATTTATTGCATTTTGTTCAAGTTACTATATTTGCCAAAACGGAACGCTGCCGCATTTTAAAACCATATCTTCCTTTATCCTCTTACTACTTGCAGGTGTGCTCACCTGCTCTTCACATTTATATTTAGCACGTCAACGGCACTTACAACAAAGTGTAAAAGAAAGAATGAGTAAAAAGCCCATTCACTTTATTACCATTTCGTTAGATAAACATAAAACATTAAAAGCCGGAGACGAAATTGTGGTTAATGGCTGCATGTTTGATATTGAAGGTGTGATACAAAATTCAGATGGTTCTTTTCTAGTAAAAGGTCATTTTGATGAAGAAGAAACAAAGCTTTTAAAACA
>Ga0073902_10000081_pt1 | contig 71489 bp, 61 predicted proteins | sample KloWWTmeKNB19Kit_FD_66667 | JGI IMG/M metagenome (GOLD analysis project Ga0073902, IMG submission 66667) | Active sludge microbial communities from Klosterneuburg, Austria, studying microevolution and ecology of nitrifiers - Klosterneuburg... | ecosystem: Engineered > WWTP > Aerobic digester >...
GAAAAACTTTATAACTATTAAAGAAGACTTCAGAAAAAAGACCTCGGGTAGCCGAAGTCTTTTGCGGTGAGGGAGGGATTCGAACCCTCGGTACAACTTTAAGGTCGTACGACGGTTTAGCAAACCGTTGATTTCAGCCACTCATCCACCTCACCGGCCGAAATAAATCTGAGCCAAAATGATTTGGCTCAGATGCTGTCGGGAAGACAGGATTCGAACCTGCGACCCCCTGGTCCCAAACCAGGTGCGCTACCGGCCTGCGCTACTTCCCGATTCCCTTCATGCAAACTGCATTTTCAAGGGTTGCAAAAATAGCCTTAAACTGATTAGCAGCCAAACAAAAATCCCGAACAAATTCTTGTCCGGGATATAATTTTTTTTTATTCAAATTTACATTGCGGCTAACTGTACCTTTTGTTGCAGTTCCAGCACACTTTCTCTAAATGAGCCATCGGTATCCATCAGGTCTTTTACCGTTTGGCAGGAGTGAATTACTGTCGTATGGTCTCTGCCGCCAAAATGTTCACCAATTGTTTTTAAAGAATTTTTGGTGAAAGCCTTTGCCAGATACATTGTAATTTGTCTTGCCTGCACAATTTCCCTTTTACGGGTTTTTTGCAGCAATTTATCATAAGCTACATCAAAAAACTCGCATACCATTTTTTGAATGGTCTCTATAGTAATCTCTTTACTGGATGATTTTACAAAATTTCGAAGCACTTTTTTAGCTAAGTCTAGGTCAATTTCTCTTCTGTTAAGCGAAGATTGTGCCAATAAAGAAATCAAAGCTCCTTCCAGTTCTCTTACATTATTATTGATATTATAAGCGATGTATTTCACAACTTCTTTTGGCATTTCTAACCCGTCATTCTTCATTTTACGTTCAAGAATTTCTATACGGGTTTCATAATCGGGCATTTGCAAATCGGCACTCAAACCCCAACGGAAGCGGCTGAGCAATCTTTCTTGTACGCCTTCCAGATCTTTAGGTGATTTATCAGATGTTAGCACCAATTGTTTCCCAGACTGATGCAAGTGGTTGAAAATGGCAAAAAATGCATCTTGCGATTTTTCAGCTTTTGCAAAAAACTGAACATCATCAATAATTAATACATCAATAAGCTGATAGAAATGGATAAAATCGTTGATAGCGTTATTACGACTATGATCCATAAATTGGTTAATAAACTTTTCAGAACTCACATACAAAACCACTTTATTTGGATGCAGTCTTTTTACTTCGTTACCTATGGCTTGTGCAAGATGTGTTTTTCCCAAACCCACTCCTGCATATATAACCAGTGGATTGAAAGAATTGGCACCTGGTTTTTCAGCTACAGTTTTTCCAGCCCTGCGTGCTACCCGGTTACAATCACCTTCAATAAATGCATCAAATGTGTAAATGGAATTCAGTTGCGGATCAATCTGCATCTTCTTTAAACCCGGAATGACAAATGGGTTTTTAACAGGGTTATTGATGACAAGCGGAAAGTCCATTTCGTTATTTGAAAAGGTTTTAAATCCCTGACCACTTACATCCATCGTCTTAGGCTTATTGCGACTATTGCCACTATCCACCATTATTCGATATTCCAGTCTTGCATCTTTCCCCAGTTCACGCTTCAGGGTCTTCGCCAATAAATTTACATAATGTTCTTCAAGATACTCGAAGAAAAACTGGCTGGGTACCTGAATAACGAGAACATTGTTTTTTAATGACACCGGTTTGATGGGCTCAAACCATGTTTTGTAATGCTGCCGTTCAACAATATCATTGATGATCTTTAAACAATTGGTCCAAACTTTATCGGCGTTCTTCTCCATGAAAAGGGTTAGTAATTTATATTGGGTTAACTATAGTTGTTCTTGTCAAATCGTCCAAAAAAATCTTCCACACAATGTCAATAAAAAAAGTTGGACAGGACGGCGAATATCAATAAAACTTTTATAAAAAAAAATTTTTATCCACCTGTTTTTTGTGAAACAGAAATATTCTTGTTCCCCAAAATTTTCTTGCCGGAATATTTGGAAAATTCAAAATCTAGTCTGCCCAAAATAATCCCAGCCCAACCTACCTGATTCACAATAACATCGCTCCCGATTTTATTCTTATAAGTGAGCGGTTTATCAAAAAAGGTGTGTGTATGTCCACCAATTATTAAATCAATATTTTCTGTTCCTTTTGCTAAAACTTCGTCGCTCACTTTATCATCTTTATATTTGGCTCCCAAGTGCGATAAACAAATGACCATATCGCAATCTTTATCTTTTCTAAGTAAGGCAGCTATTTCATTCGCTTTTTGAACAGGGTCAAGATATTTTGTTGCTCCAAATAAATTATCTGGTATCAGGCCACGTCCTTCTATACTTACGCCTAAAACACCGATCTTAAGTTTCCCTTTTTTGAAAATTCTATATGGCACTGTTTTATTTTCCATTGGAGTACCGGAAAAATCATAATTAGAAACCAACATAGGAAAGTTGGCATGCCGCGAAAGTTGTGTTGCCAGATTTTCCATTCCAGCATCAAAATCATGATTGCCAATAGTGCAAGCATCATATTGCATAGCAGACATAGCTTTAATTTCAGGCTCGCCTTTATATATATTAAAATAAGGTGTCCCCTGAAAAATATCTCCCGCATCTAATAACAACACCTGCGATTCTTCGGCTCTAATTTGTTGAATCAACTCAGCTCTTGCTGCAACACCTCCCAGTCCCTGATTGCGCCCCCCATCCATAGGAAATGGCTCTAAGCGGCTATGTGTATCATTTGTATGCAAAATGGTGAGCTTAACCGGACTTACATATTCCGCAGCCTGAGCTACTGATGGGCCCGCTAATACAGCACCTGCAGCAAAAGCCGCCTGCTTTATAAATTTTTTTCTATTTATCATTGACAACACGGTTTTCTATTGTAGCAGAAATATCCTTTCCTTCAGATTTTAGTTTTTTAATATAATCAAAAAGCGCATCTCGCATCAAGTAGCCATTCGTTATTTGAGGTACTTGTCTCAACATATCTGCATTGTCGCCTCCATTGGCAATAAAATCAGAATTTGCCGTTGTATAAGTTGCATTAGGATCAAGCGGTTTGCCATCTACAAAAACATTGACCGCTTTATTATCTCTGATATGCATGGTAATACCCGATACCGGCCAACCTCCTCTTGAAGCAGTAAGATCCAGAAATTGCTGCAAAACACTTCCCTTCAATTTTTGTAAAACAAGCAAATTATCGAAAGGCATTAGTTCAAATATTTTGCTTCTTGTAACTGTACCTGAAGGTAATTGTGTAAGGCGAATTCCACCAAAATTCATAAATGCCGCATCAATATGTGTGTTATACTTTTCTTTAGCCATTATAAAAAATGCATCTGCCATAAAATTGCCCAAAGTTGATTCAGGTGCTTTTTTATTTAATGTGACAGGTACTTTGCCCACCATAACATCCATACTTCGGTTTACGCTATCACTATATGGCTGCAATAAATTTTCTAAATTTTTATTTAACGGTTGCTTTTCGTTTATCCGGTAATCTTTGTAATGTAAAGTTGAAGTCTGGTAAGAAGTGTGGCAAGAGATAAAACTTGCCGAGATTAAAAACAGACAATTAAGTATTAAAAAAAAATTTCTCATAATCAGTAGTTGCCTGAAGGTAAATAGTTTTACAGTTTATATCAAAGACTTCTACAAATTATTTTTTTTAAACCAATTGTTTTAATTCCCCCAATTAATAAAAGAAGGAAATTTAATCAAAGTATTCAATGATTTTCAAATCAAATCCTCTGGCATTGATTATGTTTGCCTGAAATTTTCAGGATAAAAACCTGACTTTATGCAAAAGAACATCAACCTGAAGCTGCTGCCAGAAGAAGCATCCAGTGATATCGTTATTAGAGAATATATTGCCACCCTTGAGGGAAATAAGGCCGATGAAATTTCAGGTTATACCATTACAAAAAAATCTATTGATGCCAGAGGCAAGCAGGTTTGGATCAATCTTACTCTGAAAATATACATTAACGAACCAGTACAACAAAGGGAAAAATACAAGTTCAATTTTCAGAATGTAAGAAAGTCAGATAGATCTACAATCATCATTGGCGCTGGACCAGCAGGCTTATTTGCAGCATTGAAACTAATTGAACTTGGCATCAAACCAATTATATTAGAAAGAGGTAAAGAAGTGAGAACAAGAAGAAGAGATCTTGCTATTCTAAACAAAGAAGGTATTATTAATCCAGATAGCAATTATTGCTTTGGAGAAGGTGGCGCAGGCACTTATAGTGATGGCAAACTTTATACCCGCAGCAGCAAAAGAGGAAATATCAACAGAATCCTTCAGCTTTTTGTACATTTTGGAGCTGAAGAAAAAATTCTTTACGAAGCACATCCTCATATTGGCACAAATAAACTTCCACACATCATTTCAGCTATGAGAATGATGATTTTAGAATGTGGGGGCGAAATAAATTTTGAAAAAAAAGTTTCCGATTTCAATATCAGAAATAATAAAATTGCTTCCGTAACTACACAATGTAGAAATACTTTTACAGCTGATAATTTTATACTTGCTACGGGACACTCTGCCCGAGATATTTTTGAGCTATTGCACCAAAAAAGAATATTGATTGAAGCCAAACCTTTTGCTTTGGGTGTAAGAGTAGAACATCCCCAGTTTCTTATTGACAGTTCTCAATATCATTGCACCATGCGAAGCCCACACTTGCCTCCCGCTTCATATAGTTTGGTTCAGCAAATTAATGGCAAGGGTGTGTTTTCTTTTTGTATGTGTCCGGGCGGCATCATCGCTCCGGCTTCCACTTCTCCGGGTGAGTTGGTTGTAAACGGCTGGAGTCCGTCAAAAAGAAATAACCCGTATGCCAATAGTGGTATTGTAGTTGCAATCGAAGAAAAAGACTGGCAAAACAATAAAAAATTGGGACCGCTTGCTGCAATGAAGTATCAACAAGATGTAGAAGTCATGGCATTTAAATATGGAGGCGGAAAATTTGTTGCTCCCGCACAGCGAATGGTTGATTTTTTTGAAAATAAAATTTCTAATTCCCTCCCCGCCTGTTCTTACCTACCCGGTTTACAATCAGCGGCATTAAAAGAAGTGTTGCCAGCATTTGTTTACCAAAATTTACAAATCGCCTTTAAAGAGTATGGAAAGAAAATGAAAGGCTATTTTTCAAACGATGCTGTTGTAGTAGCCACAGAATCCAGAACATCATCACCCGTACGCATTCCCCGCGACAAACTCACACTACAACATCCTCAAATCAATAATTTATATCCTTGTGGCGAAGGAGCCGGATATGCAGGCGGTATTGTAAGTGCGGCCATGGATGGTGAAAATGTAGCCACTCAGATTGCAACCTTTTTTTCTTAATTTGACTTATGAAAAAAATATCAGGATTCCTGTTTTCCTTATTCATAATTTGTGCAAGCAATGGTCAAAAAATATTTAGTGACTTTAATGCTGTCATCCGATCAGGGAGCAGCGAGAAAGCATTTGAATTTGTAAGAAATACATTTGGGCTTACCTATACCGAGGATCCCTTTTTGCATTTCAAAGAAAGAGGCATAAAAAAATTAGTTAGTTTTTGCAGCTACGGCGATAGAAGAATTGAAGCTACATCGCTAATAAAATTTAGTCAGACAAAAGAATTCTGGCACAACTATTCACAACAGTTTACTGCAGGAAAATGGAATTACAAAACGCTTTATCCCACCGATTCACTTGCATGGGAAGCGGCCAACTATTCAATTACGCTCATTTATGCACACGAAATGGGGCACTATATCAGTTTCAGGTATATCAATCCCGAAAAATCAAGCTATACCTGTGAAGAGCTTGTTGCCAATGAATGTCTTACTGCTTTTGCCAATCTTTTTAATGGCCATCAAAAATTTGACAACCATAAAAAATTATTTATTGAACTATGCTCACAAACAGCAGCGGCTATTCCAGATTCTAATAAAACTGATTTTCAATTACCCATGACTGACTGGTGCAAACCCAGCCCCATGGATGCTTTTTTTACATATTTTGAAACGGATGAAGATCGTTTCCTCAGGTTATATGGTTATTTACAGTTTAAGATGATGGGGACTTTGTTAAAAACCTCCACCGAAAATCTTAATTTGTTTGCTGCAAGAAGGTTTACCGATTTTTTTAAGAAAAAAACAGGTAATTCATTTTTCAAGCCACTTAGATACACCGTACTTAAAGAAGAAGGCCTGCCGCAAATTCCTTTTACCCGTTTTATTTTTAATAAAATGGATGCTGAGCAATGTTATAAAACCTATTTTTTAAATAATGCTGTAATTCATTTAGACAATCAAGGAAATCTATATACATCAGAAACTGAATCCAAAAATATTTTTCCTGATACACCTTATAATGACCCGGCTTCAGACTTAGAGCAAATTACAATTTGGAACTCAAAATTACAGTCAAATAAAATGGTGCCTTTACAGGGCCTTACCATTCTTGATTCAGTGAAATATAATAATGTGTTTACCTTCTCCGCATATAAAACAGAAGAAAGCTATTGGTATCTTTTAAAACAAATTAAAGAACAATACAGTTATCGCCAATTAATGGCAGACAATGCAAACACTGACTCACTCACAAATCTGCCTTCCACCACCTCACATCAGTTTTATTATTTGCAACCCAAGGCCAATAATATAATTGCCTACAAACATTTTGAATTACCCGATTCTTTATCTGTATTTGACAATGTACAATATAGAGATCTGAACATTGCCGGGTTTAACAATTTCGGTGCATTGCTTATCAATAATGAATATCGTAAAGATGATCAACATAGAATTACCATTTATCCGGTTGATACCAGTGAGTTGAATTTGGGCAATCCATTAATTCAATTTGAATCAAATGACAGTAGTTTTTATAATATGGAACTGCCATCATGCTTTATCAAAAGAACTACCAATGAATTTAATTTAGCTTTTTTTAATCCGGTTACTGAGAAAATACATTTATTAAGGGTAAATGAAAAAGGACTGAGAGGATTTGAACTGCAACCTTCTAATCATTTGAAAAATTATTATCCCAAATTAAAGGTTACAGCAATGCGACTGATTGCGCATAATAAAATGTACGTAATAGCACAATGTCGCAGACCTGAGAATACTTCAAAACTGGAATTGAAACGCTTTTTGTTGCAATGGTAAATATTGCTTTACATTATTTATTTGCATTTTATCGGCTAAAAACAACATTTTGCGGTAATAAATGAATCTAATAGCATCTAGTTTCCCCTGCATATGTAAATTTGAGCTCTAAAATAAAAACATGGCTTCAATTCTTGAAACCCGTGATCTTAAAAAATATTTTGCTACTCAAAAAGCGGTTGACAATATTAGTCTGTCGGTAGAACAGGGAAGTATTTTTGGACTCTTGGGTCCCAATGGTGCAGGAAAAACCACACTGATAAGAATGATAACCGGCATATTTTATCCGGATAGCGGAGAGATTCTCTTTGATGGAAAAAAATTTAACCCTTTAAATGATGTTGCAAAAATTGGTTATATGCCCGAAGAAAGAGGGTTGTATAAAAAAATGAAAATAGGTGAGCAGACTTTATATCTGGCACAACTAAAAGGACTGAACCGAAAAGATGCAACAAAAAAAGTAAAGGAATGGTTTATCAAATTTGGTATGGAGTCCTGGTGGAATAAGAAAGTTGAAGATTTATCAAAAGGAATGAGCCAGAAGCTTCAATTTGTAACAACCGTTTTACATAATCCCAAGTTAATAATTTTAGATGAACCTTTCAGTGGACTTGACCCGGTGAATAGTAATCTGATAAAAGAAGAAATTTTCAATCTTGCAAAGAATGGAGCAACCATCATCTTCAGTACACATCGAATGGAACAGGTTGAAGAAATTTGCACACAGATTGTACTTGTAAATAAGGGACAGAAAATTTTAGATGGTGAAATAAAAAATCTTAAACAGAATTTTAAAGAGAATTTGTACAGTATTGGGGCCACAGCCATTCCAGAAAGCAATGGTACTACACCTTATGAAGTAGGTGGTTCAAAAAATGGAGAAATAGTCATAAAGATCAAAGAAGGCAATAACACTAATGATGTTTTACAATACTTGCTTCAGCAAGGTGCAGTCATTCATTCTTTTAATGAAATCTTACCCTCTCTTAATGAGATCTTTATTAAAGTTGTGGAAGGCACAGCTAATGCCCGTCAGTTTCAAAATATAAACAATTAAGATATTAATATATTAACCATGAACAAGATCAGGCTTATAATTGGAAGAGAATATTTTACCAGAATCAGAAAGAAAACCTTTATTCTAAGTACCGTGTTATTTCCACTTTTATATCTTGGTTTAATATTAGGTACGGGCTACATTACTTCAAAAAGTGGTCGAAAGATGAATGTTGCTGTACTTGACTCATCTGGTTACTTTACCAAATCAAAAATGGACAGCCTCAACTTGCTTGACAGCAGTTCACGCCTTACTTTGGTTACCGAATCAGCCAAGAGCCTGGAAGCTAATCTTGAAAAATCGGGATATGATGGTTATTTAGTTATACCCGATTCTGTAGCATGGGATAAGCCACTTCCCTTTCTCAAGCTGAATACAACTCATACAATGAGTATGGAAGGTACTGCTCCTGTACAATCAAAAATCAATGCGCTTTGGATGTCAATCAAAAATGAAAAACTGGGAATTGACGCTGAGAAAAAAAGAATTCTTGAACAGAATAATATCATTATCTCACCGGAAAATATTAAAGACCGAAAAGCTAACTCGAGTGTTGCTACAGCTATTGGAAGTATTTCCGCAATTCTCATTTATTTAATTCTTATTTTATACGGCTCGCAGGTTATGATGGGAGTAATGGAAGAAAAAACAAACCGAATAGCAGAGGTAATTGTTTCCTCTGTAAAACCATTCCAGTTGATGTTAGGAAAAATTCTTGGAATCGGTCTGGTTTGTCTTACACAAATTTTACTTTGGATTTTCTTTATACTTATAATCTACAATGTAACCAAACTTACAGGCAAAGCAGATGCGATGAGCAGTGTTGTGGGTGGCATTCAGGATGTGTTTACAAGTTCCAATATGCCATTAATACTAAGTTGCTTTGTCTTCTATCTATTGGGTGGTTTCTTCTTTTATGCTTCTTTATTTGCCGCCGTAGGAAGTGCCGTAAATGAGGATATGAGGGAAGCCCAATCTTTAAGCTTTCCTTTAATGATGCCCATAATTTTTTCAGTAGCGATGATGACGGCTGTTTTAAAAGATCCAACTGGCTCACTTGCATTCTGGGGTAGCATCATTCCTTTTTCCTCTCCTATTATAATGATGGTGCGGCTGCCTTTTGGCGTACCGGGCACAGTGCCCTGGTGGCAACTGGGATTGAGTATGTCGCTGCTAATCGCCGGGTTTATTTTCACAACCTGGTTTGCAGGAAAAATCTATCGTACAGGCATACTGATGTATGGAAAGAAACCCAGTTGGAAAGAAATACTTAAGTGGGCCTTTCGCAAAAACTAGACTGCTGATTTGTTAATCTTTTCTTATCTAAGCGACGCTGCGGCTTTTATACGAAACTAATCGTATGTTTGTACGAAATAGTTCGTGCAAACAAAATCAGTAACCAAAAAATTAAAATTATGAAACCAGCTTTTTCAAAAAATTTAAAATGGGGATTGTCGCTCACAGCTGTTGTACTTGCATTTGTAATGGTGGCCTGGGGGCAGCAACAATCGCCTGGAAAAATGCAAAGACAGGAAACAGATACTACACCTGTACAAAAACCGGGCAAAGAAAAGAAAATAGTCGACCTCGATGATGAACTGGATGAAGCTTTTGATAAAATGGATTGGGAAAAATTTCAAAAAAAGCTAAATGAAGGCCTTGAAAAAATTGATGCCGCCAAAATAAAACTTGAAATAGATAAAGCATTTAAAGAGATTGATTTTTCAAAAATGCAAAATGAATTATCTGAGTCGCTTGCCAAAATAGATATGGAAAAAATTCAAAAAGAAGTAAAGGAAGCTATGAGTCATGTAAATATGGAAAAGATTAATGAAGAGATCAGCCAATCGCTTAAAGAAATTGATATAAAAAAAATTCAACTGGAAGTAAATGATGCATTAAGAAAAGTAAAAGAAGTGGATTTGCAAAAAGTTCAAGAGGAACTGGAGAAAATTAAACCCACTATAGAAAAATCATTAAAAGAAGCCAAATCTCAAATGGAGAAAGCGAAACTCACTATTCAGGAGTATAAATCATTTGTAAATGGTTTAGAGAAGGACAGCCTAATAAACAAAGAAAAAGGTTACACTTTGAAAAACGAAGACGGCGTTCTATATATTAATGGTACAAAAGCCCCTAATGAAACTTATCAGAGATATAAATCTTTTTTAGATACGCATAAAAACTTCAATATAAACAACAAAAAAGGAGATTTTAATATTAACCTTGATTAAGTATGCAGAAAACAGCCCGAATGAATACTTAACTTATTCATTCGGGCTGTTAATTAAATTCAGGCCGACATCATTTTCACAACCATTTCTTTTAATAAAGAAGCATCCTCAGTGCCCGCATCACCAATTCCTATACTTCTTAAATTATATTGATTTAGCAAAAGTAGATTTCTTTCAATTCCCGAATAAGAATACAAGTTCGCTGCTTTAATATAGTCTTTAATAAAGAAAGGATTAATGCCTATTGTAGTTGCTATCGTTTTTTCATCACGGGTGCCTGCTCCAAAAATCATAAATACTTTACTGTAAAAGCCATATAAAGAAGGAAGAATAAGTTGAATGGGAGCAGCTTTAGGGTTTGCTTCAAAATATTGGATAATACGAATAGCTGCAGGCAGATTTTTTGAAGCCATAGCTGATTGCAGTTCATAAACATTAAACTCTTTGCTTACACCAATATAGTTTTCTATATCATCCTCTGTAATGCCGGTACGCTTTTCAAGATTTACTGTTAGTTTGTCAATTTCATTTTCTATGCGTGTCAAATCATTTCCTATGTGATCAACCAATAGTGCAAGTCCTTTCTGTGAAATTGTAAGCCCTTTTGATTTTATCAATTCCTGAGTCCACTCGGGTAACTGGCTGTCATACATTTTCTTTGTGGTAAGCAATACACCGTTTTCTTTCACCAATTTGGAAAACTTCTTACGGGCATCCAATTTTTTATTCTTGTAGGCCACAATAAAAATGGTAGAGATAAGCGGGTTTTCAAAATAAGGTTCCAGTTTCTCTATATCTCTCATTTGTTGTGCTTCTTTTAAAATCACAATTTGCCTTTCTGAAAACATGGTATATCTGCGACAAGCATTTATTACATCTGCCCAGGCCGCATCTTTCCCATAAAAGATTGAAAGGTTGAATGCAGCTTCACTTTCATTTAAAATATGTTGTTCAGCAAAACTTACTGCTTTATCAATGAAATATTCCTCATCCCCTTCAAACCAGTAAAAAGGTTTGAAGTTTCTTTTTTTCCAGTCTCCAATAATTTTTTCAACACTCATAAGTTGCTAAGTTACAGGCTTCAGGCAATTGAATCATTTGCATTAATGTATTTTGAAATAATAAATTCTGATTTTCTGGCACGGTTTTAGAAAAATGGTTGTACGAAAACAAGTATTTAACAGGATATAAAAACACGAAAATTGAAATTGGGCTAACTTGCATTCAATTTTCACCCATAAAAACAATATTAATTATTTAACAACCCAAAATCCATTTGTTATGACAGAGACAAATTATCCTTCTGCAACATCAGCACCCAGCAGTCCTCAACCTAAAACAAAAGGCAGCAAAAATATCATTATCGGTGTTTTAGCAGCTGGTTTATTAGGCACCTGGGGTTACTTTTTGTATGACAAAAACCAGTCAAACGAAGATCATAAAAAAGACCAGGTGAGTATTCAAACAAAAGACACAAAAATTACAGATCTGCAACGTGATTTTGACAATGCATTGGTTAGACTTGACTCATTAACCGGAGCAAATAATGCAATGAGTGGTGAAAATGCTGAGCTTAAATCGAAATACGATAAAGATATTGCGGCAAAAAAAGCAGAGATCAGAAAGATCTTAAATGATAAAAATGCAACAGTGGCACAATTGACCAAGGCCAAATCAATGATTGAAGAATTAAATGTTAAGATAACCAGCCTTGAATCCGATGTTGCCCGATTAACAGGGGAAAATGAAGTTTTGACAACTGCCAATACTACTTTGCAGCAGGAAAAAACAGATTTACAAACTAACCTCAGTTCACGTACTGCAGAAAAAGAAGCTCTTGAAAAAACGGTTGATGTTGGCTCTACATTTAGCGCTTCCAACATTAAGATCACTCCTTTAAATGACAAAAAAGGTGGAAAAGAAAAAGAGACAACTAAGGCAAAAAGAGTTGATAAGCTGGTGGTGTCATTTGATGTTGAAAACAGAATTGCAAAATCAGGGCCCGCAGATATGTATTTGATAGTAACTGCACCCGATGGTATGGTAATCTCTCAAAGCGGCAACACACTCAACACGAGAGAAGAAGGTGATAAATCCTTTACAGCAAAAGTACCAGTACAATATGAACAGGGAACCCGTAAAAATGTACAGTTCCCCATTCAGCAGGATAATTTTAAGACAGGAGATTATAAAATTGAAATCTATCAAAATGGCTTCAAGATTGGTGAAGGAATCAGAAGCCTGAAAAAAGGTGGTTTATTCAGTTAATACAACAGTTAGTTTATCTTAAAAAGCCATTTGCATTTGCAGGTGGCTTTTTAGTTTAATCACATTTTCTTCACATTATAGTCATACTCAATTTTCATTGAGGAAAAACTTGTTTCAATAAGGTAAATTTGTTATTAAAATTACTACCCATGACCCATTCTAAAATGGCAAGATTGATATTGCCCCTGATAGCCTTTTTTAGTGTGAAGTTGGTAAATGCTCAAAACAGCGCCAAGCTACCTGTAAAATTAAGAACGGCATATACAGGAATTGAAGTTGGTTCTAAGGGGGTCAAGATGAGTATTCTGGAACTTAAAAACTCTGAGGCTACAGTTGATTTCAGAATTTTAAAAGACACAGCCGTAAATACTGACTTTATTAGTTTCTCTCCAGAAACTTTTTCAGCAACTCTTAATGGACTTATTGGATTATATATTACAGCAGGCAACGAGTATGGTATTCCATCCAAAAGAATTTTTACGGTAATAAGCAGTGGTGTAAAGATGCAGGCGGAAAAAAATAATAAGCTAGACTGGATCAATAACCTGATAGATTCTTTCAGACTTAAAATAAACGATCCATACAGAAAAGTTGATGTAGTGGATGTACAACAAGAGGCACGATTATCACATCTTGGCATTGTACCAGAATCAAAAAGATTCAACACTTTCCTTATTGATATCGGTAGTGGTAATACCAAAGGCGGTTTTTTTCCTTATGGTGACTTAAATACTTTTCGTCTATTTCAATTGAACTGGGGAACAAAAAGCATTTCAAATGCAACTGAGAAAAGGTGTGAGAATGATAACAGCCTGGATAACTACAACCGTCAATTATCCAAAGTACTGGGCGGTGCCGAAAATACTGATATCATTTATGCAGTAAACTCAAGTGGTTCTTACAAACTGAGTGATAATATTGCAGTAAGTGGTGGTGCTGCATGGGCGGTTGCAAACCTAACACATCCTGAAATGACAGATAATCCAATTGTGCCTGTTACTTACAAAGAAGTAGAAAAACTTTTCGAAAAACTTTACAATAACTTTGATGCACTTGCTCCTACTTTTTTAGCCCAGACGATTACAAGATCATCTGAAAGAGAACAGGCTATTAAAAATATCAAAGCAGTACAGAAAGTATTTGACCAGAAATCACTGATGGCTGGTACTGGATTACTTCTAAAAATAATGCGTCAATTTGCATCAGCGTATGAAACCAAACAATTTTTCCTTGTTAAAAATGGTTCCGTTGGCTGGATATCAGCTTATGTAGATCAAACTGTAGAGAATTAAATTTTATCATTGCCGGAATGAAGGATACAAAAACGATTTTACTGATTCTATTGTCTATAGGCCTCGTAGCGACCTGGGGTTTTTATCTATCCGAAAAAACTAAGAATGGAGGGAAAAAGGAAACTGTATTACTGGATAATACCAATGAACTAAAAAACCTCCAGGATTCATTAAAGTTTATTTATGAAGGAACCCTGTACCGCTTAGGTACCCAATTGGATTCCGTAAAAAGTACTGCTGATACGCTACAAGGTCAGCTAGATGCAAGAACGCTGGAAATTTTGCAACTTAAATCAGAAATTACTGCATTGCTTGTAAAAGCAAATCCAAGAAAAGAAGATATGTCTTTAGCTGGAAAAAAGACTTCCAGACTACAGCAATTAGTTTCATCACTTCCCTCAAAAAGCAACACAGCTATTTCACAAAATACTTCAACAATTACTCCAGAAAAAACAACAAGCAGCTTTAATGAAAGCAATGAAGCTTTAGAGAAAAATATTAAATCCCCCTATTTTACAGTTAGCAATTTAAAGGTTGGCAACACTACATCAATTGAAGGAGATGAAACTTCTTTTAGCAATAATACAGGAGTAAGTAATATTTCTGTTTCATTTTCAGTTCAAAATAATACTTCCGATTTTCCCAATGCTGAAATTTTTACAGTCGTAACTCAACCCGATGGAAAAGTAATACAAAATGCCTGGGAATCGGCATCGATGGAAACCAGAAATGGCACAAAGAAGTATACCCGGAAGGTAAGATTTGAATACCTTAAAGGAGAAACCAAGCAGGTACAATTCAATCTCAGTTCAGATGATAATGAAAAAGGAAACTATACTGTTCAGGTTTATCACAATGGCTATATGATAGGCCAGACCAAAAAGATGTTGAATTGATAAATGAAAACGCCCCAAAAAGGGGCGCTTTTTCTTTCTTACTTGCCGTTAGTGATTATTGGTTGCGACACTTACAATTTTACAAATTGCAAATTCATTGACAAGCCATCTTCTCTTTTCGCTGCAATAAAATAGAGCCCCGGGCTTAATTTATTTATTTGAATCTGTTGGATTTTAGCAGAAATAACAAACTGCATTACAGTTTGTCCAGAAATATTGACAATTTTAGCCGTCTTTCCTACCCAACGTATATCATAGCTTAAATCCAGATTTAGCACTGTATTTACCGGATTGGGATATAATTGCGGATGTAGCCATTTTGGACCATCATCTGGCAATGGTATTTCAAAGATTAATGCTGGCAAAAGGCCCTTGGAATTTAAGAATGAATATTTACTACCTCCTGGCATAAATAAAGCCCTCATCTTATCTTTTTGACCCTTGGTAAACATATTGAGGCAGACATCATTAGTAAAATCCATATAATTCATATACATATCACCATCGGGTCCATTACCACAGGTTATTCGTATTGTAGATGGGCAGCCTGAGGTATAACTAGCCTGCTTAGGTGTATCATCTACACCATCATCACCACAATAAGCATCGCCCCACAGATGCTTCAGCCCCATCCAATGGCCCAGTTCATGTACAGCAGTTTTGCCTTGGCCATAAGTTGCGGTTTCTTGTAAAGCGCCAAAGGCACCGAAATCAATAACCACTCCATCAAGCTTTGTATCTCCTCCTGGGAAACTGGAATAGCCTGCGAGTCTGTCGAGATTGCAAACCCAAATATTTAAATATTGAGTAGCATCCCATGCATCATCACCCATGCTGGAGCTGAATTTCATTTGGTCATCCATTTTCCATTTAGCAACAGGTGTATATTTTTTAATGATGCCAGTTGTGTTTCTGCGGCGTACATCAGCAGTAGCAAGTTGAAATTCTATACTACAATCTGCTGCTGACGCTTTAAACCGCAACGGTGTATTTATCGTATCGGCATTTAAGCGGCGAAAACAATTGTTTAAAACATTAATCTGACTATGAACAACAGCATCGCTTATTTTTTCTTCAGGCGTGTGATACAAAATATGAACAATTACAGGAATTTTTATTATAGCCTCATTGCCATTGCCTCTACTGGCTGTAATATTTGCTAATTGACGGTTGACGAACGATTCAATTGCCTGTGCATTATTTGCAATCAAAGGATTCTGCGCCACTTGATTTTTAAAATAGCTGAAAGACTCACAACGTTGTGCAAAAAAAGTAAGATGACAACCTAATAATAAAACAATTACAAAAATCCGCTTCATGATATCCCTTAAAAGAATGATTAAAAACATGAATCAATTAACAACTCATGAGTCATTCATTTGAAATTGGAAAACAATAAGGATAAAAGGGAAATTAGAAGGCGATTCAGGGATATGATTTATTCAACGTGGCTGTAAATACCAAATAGTATAACAGTAATGGTGTAAATATAGAAGCCACATTTTAAAAATGCAAATCAAACCCCATCGTATTTTTCCGTATGTTGAAAAGTTTCTCAAAAAATCTTTAACATCCAAAAGACATCATACCGCTTATTTTTGCGTAAATGTTGATATAATGATGAAAAATACTTCTTTGCTTTTATTATTTGCGCTGATGTCCTGTGGCGGCAATGATAAGCCCCCTGTGGACAAACCTAACTCAAATGCAACTAAAGTGATTAGCTGCCAGGTCGTAACAGAATTTCCACATGATACTTCCTCTTATACACAAGGATTAATTATTTACAAAGGAAGTATGTATGAAGGCACCGGCAACTACAATTTTTCCAAACTGAAAAAAGTAGATATTGCCACAGGAAAGACGATACAGGAAATCAAACTGGATAACAAGTATTTTGGAGAAGGCATTACCATTTTAAACGACACTATTTATCAGCTAACCTGGAAAGAAAAAAAAGCATTTGCATATACGCTTAAAGACTTTAAAAAAGTAAAAGAATTTGATGTAGATATGGAAGGCTGGGGATTAACAACCGATGGCAAAAACCTGATTGCGAGTAATGGAGGAAGTGATTTATTTTATTATGACCCGGCCACATTTAAACTATTAAAAACTCAAACTGTAATTGAGAACGGCTCGCCTGCGCATGATATAAATGAAATGGAATATATCAATGGATTCATTTATGCCAATCAATATCAACAAGCGTATATTCTAAAAATTGATCCTGCAACAGGTATTGTTGTTGCCAAAGCCGATGTTACCAATTTATGGAATAGAATAAAAGCAGCTGATCCAGACGCTGATGTTCCCAATGGTATTGCTTATGATGCTGTCACAAATAAGACATACATAACCGGTAAATGGTGGCCCAAGATTTTTGAAGTTAGTTTTGGTGAATAAGCTATTCAGCTTTTTTATTCTTTTTCTATAGCATTCATTCTAGTGATTGTAAATCAGCCGTTAAACGGGAATGATTTGCGCCCCAATTTTATTTATTTATCAAACTTTGTATTGCGTTATTGGCTTAATTACACAACACGCCTTCTTTAAATTTGATTTTTTCAAAATTATTTCTATATGAAAAAGATTATACAGATTGGTTTTGTCGGGCTATCCATTTTTACTTGCTCCTGTGGAAACACTCAAAATGATGCAGTAAAAAACAATACAGATATGGATACCGTAATAAATCAAGACCCTTCCCTTTTATCAAAAGATTCTGCTATATTAAGAGACGATTCAGCAACAATTAAAACAGCAGTTGGAGTAAAAGAAGAGGAAGCGAATGCTATCGAACAGGCAAAGAAAGATGCACAAAAACTTAAAGAAGACATCAGAAAAAATAACCAATAGTAATATATATACTTTAGTTGTCTAAAATATTTTAGCAGTACCATTAGAAGCCTCTTTTCTTTCTAACTTCAAAGCTGCCCCCATAAAAGTTTAATATTGACAGTTGGCTCTTTAGAGTGTATTCGCCATATTCATCAATAAAATAATCATTATCAGAATAACGGTGATAGCTCTTACTGCAAAATAATTGCGCAAAGCAGCAAATCCATTGTTCAATCCATTCTGATCATTGGCTCTTAAAGCAGCAGTAATCTTATTTCCAAAATGGTATGAAAATATTCCACCCACCAGAAAAATAATGCCAGTAATTATCATAATCCAGGCACCCAGCTTTAACTGATCATCTTGCCCAGAGAACAGGGCACTAAAGCCACTTCTTCGTCTGTAACTATAGCCGCCATATCTGCTTATTTCGTTTACCTTACTTAATAATATCAACATCAAAACAATGAGAAATGAGCCTGTAATGGCGCCACATACACCTAATACCCTAGCCCAAGAAGATGCACTTCGAAGATTGTAACTATTGTGTGCATCCAGATTCATTTGAAATAATGAAGTAGTTGGATTAAGATCAAGTGGTGTGTGTTGATGCTGTGATTGATTTTGTTCTTGTTCCATAATCTATAGTTTTGGTTTTAAATTAAAGATAAAGCTTATCAGGCATTAATTATAACTCAATAAGCCCTTGCAAATAAGACTCTTTGAGTTGAAGCCTTACCAGTTAAAATACAGGCTCCTGCTTCCTGCTTGTTTTCAAGTGGAATACATCGAATGGTAGCTTTTGTTTTGTCCTTAATTTCTTCTTCTGTTGCAGCAGTGCCATCCCAATGTGCTGAAATGAAGCCGCCCTTTTCATCAAGTAATTTTACAAACTCGTCCCAACTATTGGCATTCGTTATATGGCTATCACGATAAACTTTTGCTTTATCAAAAAGTGTTTGTTGAATTTCCTCTAATAATTTTTGAATATAAGCAGCAATGCCATCCAGACTAATGGTTGATTTTTCTTTATTATCACGACGTGCAACCTCCACTACATTTTTTTCCAAATCCCGGGCACCAACTGCCAGCCTCACAGGGACACCTTTCATTTCATATTCAGCAAACTTCCATCCGGGACGGTTGTTATCATTGTTATCATAGATAACCCGAATGCCCAATTGTTTTAAATCCTTCATGATGTCGTTTACACGAGCATCTATCAATGCTTTTTGCTCATCGCCTTTGTAAATTGGTACAATCACTACCTGATGAGGTGCAATTTTTGGAGGCAATACCAATCCCTGATCGTCGCTGTGAGCCATTACCAGTGCACCCACCAATCGAGTGCTGACACCCCAGCTCGTTGCCCACACATATTCAAGTTGATTAGTTTTATTTAAAAATTTAACATCAAAAGCTTTTGCAAAATTCTGTCCCAGAAAATGTGAGGTACCCGCCTGTAACGCTTTCCCATCCTGCATCAGTGCTTCAATACAATAAGTATCTTCAGCTCCTGCAAATCTTTCGCTGACAGTTTTTACACCTTTAATTACTGGCAATGCCATAAATTCTTCAGCAAAAGTTGCATACACATCCAGCATTTTCTTTGTTTCTTCAACTGCTTCTTCTTTGCTCGCATGAGCAGTATGACCTTCCTGCCATAAAAATTCAGCAGTACGTAAGAAAAGCCTTGTTCTCATTTCCCAACGTACCACATTTGCCCATTGATTTATGAGCAAGGGTAAATCACGATAAGACTTTATCCAGTCTTTATAAGTATTCCAAATGATCGTTTCACTAGTGGGTCTAACAATCAATTCCTCTTCTAATTTTGCTTCTGGGTCAACAATAATACCCCCGCCATTAGGATCATTTTTTAAACGATAGTGTGTTACTACTGCACACTCTTTGGCAAAGCCCTCCACATGTGCTGCTTCCTTACTCAAAAAACTTTTAGGAATAAACAACGGGAAGTAAGCATTGACATGACCTGTATCTTTAAACATTTTATCGAGTACATCACGCATATTTTCCCAAAGGGCAAAACCGTAAGGCTTTATTACCATACAACCACGTACTGCAGAATAATCAGCTAGTCCGCCTTTTAATACGAGGTCGTTATACCACTGCGAATAATCCTGCTGTCTTGAAGTAATCTCTTTGCTCATAATTTTTTTTAAGTTTAATAAACTACCTTCCTTTACATTTAGTTTAACAGGGCGAAACACAATATTTCACAAAATGGTCAAATCTTTGTGGTAGAAAGTCAAACGATTGCCACACCCTGAAGTGCGGCAAAAGTAGTAACTTCATTTTTAACCGAATAAACCCTTTTGCCATGAAATTAACAATTTTACTTCTGGCATTTTCTGTAGCTGTATTTAGCAGTTGTACTACCGCTTACAAAACCGGACAAACGCCTGATGACGTCTATTACTCACCTACACGAACACAACAGGAAAATGAGGATGAGTATGCCGAAGTTGATAAATACGACAACCGTCAATATCGGGATAAAGAAGATTTTTATGACGACCGTTTTTTACGCATGAAAGTTTCAAACCGTTATCGCTGGAATGAGCTGAATGACTGGTATAATAACGATTACCGTTATTCAAAATACTATGGATATAACAATAGTTATTGCTGGTGCAATAATTCTTGGGATGCACATTCTTATTGGAATAATTATTACAACCCCTATTACAACAATTATGTAATTATTAATCCGAAAAATATTTTAAGCTATAATAAGCCAAGAAAATTTAATCTGAATACATATACTACTCCACAACAAAATGGTAATGCAAAAACCAATGTCAGGAGCACAAGTAATACTGGCAGAAACAATAACTACGAGACGCCAAAAAACAGTAGCAGGAATAATGACCGCAATTCGGGCAATGTGTTGAGGAATATTTTTGGCTCTGATAAATCAAGTTCATCTAGCAACAACTCTTCCAGCAGTTCTTCAAATTCAAGTTCAACCAGTTCTAATTCATCCAGTTCAGGCTCTTCAGGCGGAAGCACAAAAGCCGAAACAAGAAAGTTTTAACTGTAGCATGAGCAACAACTAAATACTATTCTTTTGAGTAGTGATTCATCCATTGTAAAAAAACTTTTATGAAAAGAAATATATTCTTCATCTGCCTTCTCATATCTGCACATTACGCCCAATCACAAGAACCTGCCGATGCACTTCGTTATTCATGGATTACTTCAGGAGGATCGGCCCGCCAACAAGCCATTGGTGGTGCTATGACCTCTTTGGGTGGCGATATATCGGCAACATTTGTTAATCCAGCCGGACTAGCGTTTTATCGTACCGGCGATATCGTTATCTCCCCGGGTTATAATTTTTTAAATAATAAATCAACTTATCTAAGCCGAACAGAAACGGATAAGAAAAATAATATGTCTTTTGGCGCTACTGGTGTTGTATTAGGTACCGGCATGGATAACAGAAAAAAAGATGGATCCGGCGTTGCCATTTCATTTGCTTTTAACCGTACTGCATCTTTTGGGAACAATTTGCTTTATCGTGGATTAAATAATCAAAGTTCGTATTCACAAAAATTCTTGGAAGAAATACAAAACAATAATGACAAGGATGCAAATAGTGTGGCGACCAATTATCCTTATGGAACCAGCCTGGCCTTTAATACTTATTGGATAGATACCATTGCTGGGGGCTCTTCCGGCAATTATCAGTTTAAGACTAGAGCACCCATCGCCACCGGATTAATTCAGGAAAATGCAATAGCTGAGAAAGGCGGCATAAATGAGTTTGCCATCGGTGCAGCTATCAATCGTAAGAGTAAATATTTTTTTGGCGCCACACTGGGCATACCGGTAATCAGTTACGATAGAAATTCAACATACACTGAAGCAGATGCTACTTCCAACCTAAACAACAATTTTGATTTCGCATCTATAACAGAAAATCTTCACTCAACAGGCGTTGGTTTAAATCTTAAACTTGGTTTCATTTACAAACCCCAGGAATACATCAGACTTGGACTTGCAGTGCATACACCTACCTTTTATATGCTTACTGATAAGTATGGTACCAGTGTAACCACCAATACTGAGACATATAAAAATCAATTGGAGCAAAGCGCATCAGATATTACAGGCAATGACGATGCAGGTTTTAAATATCGACTGATATCACCTTACCGCATCATGGCCAGTGCCTCCTATGTATTGCGTGAAATTGAAGATGTAACCAGACAAAAAGGATTTATCACTGCCGATATTGAATTTGTAAATTATAAAGCATCTTCATTTTCAACTGACCCCGACGGAGATCAAAGTCAGTCAACCAAAGACTATTTTAAACAACTCAATAAAACAATTGATAACACATATAAGCCGGCTTTAAATTTTAAAGTGGGCGGCGAATTAAAATTTACCACCATTATGGCTCGTATGGGTGCGGCTTATTATGGCAATCCCTATAAAGATTTAGGTCATGGCGAAAAAGGCAGTCGTTTTCAATTGAGTGGCGGATTGGGCTACAGAAACAAAGGTGTGTTTGTTGATCTTACTTATGTGCATACGATGGGCAAAGATGTTCATTTTGCATACCGGCTTCAAAACAATCCGTTTTATGGCGCTCAAATCAAATCGACCAACGGCAATGTATTGCTGACGGTAGGGTTTAAGATATAATAACAGAAAACAAAATTGAATATCTTAAGGCACTTATTTGAGTGCCTTTGTTTTTCTATCAACCCAATAAGTACGAAAATAGAAAACCAATACTCCTATCGAAGCAATTACGCCACCATACCAGGCAAAATTTCCTGTATTCACCAATAAAAAAGCCCATAGCAATAAAGAAAGAAATACAGGCAATGGATAAAGCCACATTTTGAAAGGGAGCGTATTAATGCCATACTTTTTTCTTAGCAAAACCACGCCTACTGCCTGCGCCATAAATTGAATGAGTATCCTCATTGCAAGAATGGCCGTTATCACTTCCGATAATTTAAATAAAAGACTAAAACAAAAACCCAGTGCACCCAAAACCAAAAGTGAAATATGAGGAAAATGTTTGGTTGGATGCAGTTTGGAAAATACTTTAAAGAAATTACCATCAACCGCAGCAGCATAAGGTACCCGTGAATATCCAAGTATAACAGCAAATAAAGAGGACATCGCAATACATAATATCAAAACCGTAACTATAATGCCAGCCTGATGTCCGTAAATTTTTTCCATAAACCCACTTACTAAATATTTATCCATGCCTCCGGCTTCCTGCCATGGAATTACACCCATCACACTTATATTCATTAATAGGTATAAAGCCGTAATTCCAAAAATGGAAATGAAAATGCTTCGCGGAATATTGATCTCAGGATTTTTTATTTCGCCACCCAGATGGCACACATTATAATAACCCAGATAACTGTAAACCGTTTTTACTGAACCATGAGCTACCGTGGCCCAAAAACTAAAACTAAAAAAAGTGTTGTTGCTTTCTGGTAAAAAAGGAATAGCGTATTGACGATGTGTAAAGCCTGCGAAAATAATCCAGAGAATAGTAAGTACAACTATTGTTCCAAGCACTACTGATATCTTTCCAATTGATTCAATCTTTCGATATAAAAGGGAAAGGACAAAAATTACCAGCGCACCCGAAACCATCTTTTGTTGCCAGAAATCTAAATCCACTAAAAATGTAAGATACTGTGCAAATCCTATTGCGGCCGATGCCATTACCAGTGGTGCTTGTATGCTGGTTTGCCAAACGAACAGGAAACTCATCAACTTCCCTCCTTTTTCACCAAAGGCTATGCGATGAAAATTGTATGTGCCGCCTGCCAATGGATATTTTGCACCCAGTTCACTCCATATCATGCCATCAATTAAAGCGGTAAATGCCCCAAAAATCCATGCCCAGATAAATAATCCATTATGAAAATTGGACACCACCAATGGCATTACCACAAAAGGGCCAATCCCTACCATATCAATCATATTGACCGATGTAGCCTGAAGCAGGTTGAGTTTCCGATTGGTGAGTGGTGCAGACAAATTCGTCATAAATTTTATCTTATCAAATTATAGATTTAGCTTTTTACAAAAGCCCCTATTCCTTCTACCAATACATCCAGATTTTTTGTTGTGGTATAAACATTTGGAGTAACCCTTACCCCATGTATATTTTCCCAATTGATTGCGACAGTATGAATTTTATATTTATTAAATAGGAAACTATCCAGTTCTTCCGGTTTTTTACCTCCAATAGCAATATTGCCAATAGCACAACCCCATTGTGATGAGAATGGTGTGTTCAATTTTACTTTTGGTATTTCCTTTACTTTGTTGAACCAGTAATTTTTTAAATAATGTAGTCTTTTCTCTTTTCGTTCAATGCCAATCATTTCATGAAACTCAATGGATTTGCCAATTGCCTGTTCAATATAAAACGGTCGGGTACCCAGATGTTCAAATTTTCTAATATCATCTTTCAATGGATTTTCATTGGTTGCAAATAAGGGGTACAGGTTTTTAATTTTTTCCTTTTTTACATACAACATTCCCGATCCTATGGGTGCATAAAGCCATTTATGCAAGCTGGTTGCAAAATAATCTGCATTCAGATCAGGAATAATAAAATCAAAATGTGCAAAACTATGAGCGCCGTCAACAATTACTTCAATGCCTCTTTTGTGAGCCTCCTCTGCAATCTTCTTCACCGGTATTTTTTGACCATTCCAGTTAATGATATGGGTAATGTGCACCAGTTTTGTTTTGGGTGTAAATGCATTGGTATATTGCTTCACTAAATAGTCTTCATCTTCGCTGGGCAGTTCCAAATTGATCCATACCATTTTTATTCCATCACGAATTTCTCTTTGCTTATATGCATTTATCATATTGGGATAATCCTGACGTGCAGCCACCACTTCATCCCCTGCTTTTAACTGCAAACCAAAAATGATTGTTTCCAATCCTTCTGAAGAATTGCGGTTGATAGCAATTTCTTCGGGCGAACATCCTGCAAGTTTTGCAAGATTTCTTCTTAATGGTTCCCGGCCTTGATCCAGAATGCGCCACATATAGTAACTGGGTGCTTCATTACAATAATCATAGTACCGCTTCATTGCATCCTGTACTGTTTTGGGTGCAGGCGACACGCCACCATTATTAAGATTGATAATACCTGTTGAAACAGTGAATGATTGTTGAATATAATACCAGAAATCTTCTTCGGTAGCCAGATCGGTGGCGGATACGCCTTCAGCATCTCGTAAAGCTGCTTCCAGATTTCTTGCCCAGGATGGTTTGGCAAGAACAGAGAAAAATGTGATGGCAGAAAATGCCCCTGCTTTTTTAAGAAACCTTCGACGATTATCAGCTGGCATATATTTTTATTTTTATAAATGTACTGAAAAGGCGATTAGTGTATGTTGTTGGTCACTTTCACAAAATCACTTAACTTCCACACTTAAGAAATACGTTTATGAAAATACTTGAAATCAAAGTGCTAAAAGGTCCCAATTACTGGAGTGTGCGTCGTACCAAGCTGATACAGATGAAACTGGATTTAGAAGATATCGAACAAAAACCCACCAATAAAATTCCAGGATTTAGAGAAAGAATAGAAGCTATGTTTCCCACCATGATAGAACACCGATGTAGTGAAGCAGTACGAGGTGGATTTTTTAAACGGGTGGATGAAGGCACTTGGATGGGCCATGTCATTGAACATATTGCATTGGAGTTGCAAACGCTGGCAGGCATGGAAGTTGGTTTTGGAAGAACCAGAACTCCTGATGGTGAAAAAGAAGGTGTCTATTATGTTGTCTTTAGCTATATGGAAGAAGATGCCGGTGTTTATGCAGCCAAAGCATCAGTTGCCATTGCCCAATCAATGGTAGATAATGTGTTTTACGATTTGTCTCACGATATACAGCAATTAAGAGAGATAAGAGAAGACACCCGATTGGGACCTTCAACCGGCTGCATAGTTGAAGAAGCTGCAAAAAGAGGAATTCCGTATATACGGCTTAATAAACAAAGTCTTGTTCAACTAGGATATGGTGTTAATCAAAAAAGAATAAGAGCCACCATCGCATCTACTACATCCAATATAGCTGTGGATATAGCCTGCGATAAAGAAGAAACAAAGTTGCTTTTAGAAGCAGCAGAAATTCCAGTGCCAAGAGGTACAGTAATAAAAACAGAAGCAGGGCTTGAAGAAGCCATTGTAAAATTTGGTTATCCATTGGTGATAAAACCAATTGATGGAAATCATGGCAAGGGAAATACCACCAATATTACAAATAGAGATCAGGCGCAAAAAGCATTTGAAGCGGCTAAGGTTTATAGCCGGAGTGTAATCGTTGAACGATTTATAACAGGCTTCGATTTTCGTTGCCTGGTTATCAACAATAAATTTATATGTGCAGCGCTTAGAACACCAGCCTCTGTTGTAGGAGATGGTGTACACCATTTACAATGGCTGATAGATGAAACTAATAAAGACCCCAGAAGAGGATATGGCCATGAAAAAGTGCTGACTCAAATTACAATTGATCAGTTTACACAAAAAATGCTGGACGATGCAGGTATAACATTGGAATATATTCCCAAGAAAGGTGAACGAGTATTATTAAAACCAACAGCCAATCTTTCTACCGGTGGTACATCAACCGATGTCACCGATGAAGTGCATCCTGCCAATATTTTTATGTTTGAACGAATTGCCCGAATCATAGGACTGGACATTTGTGGAATAGATGTAATGGCTATTGACCTGAGGACTCCGGTTTCCGAAAATGGTGGAGCAATTTTAGAAGTGAATGCTGCACCAGGCTTTAGAATGCATATAGAACCTGCCGAAGGCTTACCAAGAAATGTGGCAGAACCAGTAGTGGATATGCTTTTTCCAAAAGGTAGTGCAGGTCGAATACCAATCATTGCGATAACAGGAACCAACGGAAAAACAACTACAACCAGACTGACAGCACATATTGCAAAAAGCGCAGGCAAAAAAACAGGATATACAACAAGCGATGGTGTATATATTCAAAATCAACTGATGATGAAAGGCGACTGCACCGGACCTGTTTCATCACAATTTGTTTTAAAAGATCCAACGGTAGATTTTGCAGTACTTGAATGTGCCCGTGGAGGTATTCTCAAATCGGGGCTTGCATTTCAAAACTGCGAGGTTGCTGTTGTAACTAATGTTGCTGCCGATCATATTGGATTGGGCGGCATCAATACCGTGGAAGCAATGGCGAAAGTAAAAGCAGTAGTTCCTGAAACTGTTTTTCCTCATGGTTATGCTGTTTTAAATGCAGATGATGACCTCGTATATAAAATGAAACATGATTTGAAATGCAATATTGCATTGTTTAGTATGGACGAAAACAACCCTAGAATAAAAGAGCATGCTTCAGAAAATGGATTAAGTTGTGTTTTCGAAAACGGGTATGTAACGCTGATGAAAGGCAATTGGAAAATAAGAGTGTTGGACGTAAAGAAAATTCCACTGACATTTGAAGGCAAAGCAGTACATAATATTAACAACTGCTTACCAGCTGTACTTGCCTGCTATCTTTTTCGTGATATTTTAATTGAAGATATAAGAACAGGATTGCAAACGTTTATTCCTTCAGAAAGTCTGACACCCGGAAGGCTCAACTTTTTCTATTTTAAAAACTTTACAATGTTGGCCGATTTTGCACACAATCCGCATGGGCTCCGTTTGCTATGTGATTTTGTAAGCAAATTAGAATATCCGATGCGTATAGGCGTTATCAGCGGTACCGGCGACAGACGTGATGAAGATATTAGAGAATTGGGTGAAATTTCGGCACAATATTTTGATGAAATCATTATTCGCTGCGATAAAAATCTGAGAGGCAGAACTGCCGAAGAAATAATAGAATTACTGAAAGAAGGGATTTTAAAAGTAAATCCGCATATTCCGGTAATGACTATTCCCAACGAGGACCAGGCCCTTGACTATATTTATGAAAACCCCAAACCGGGTGCGCTATATACAATAATGTGCGATGTGGTAGCCAGGGCATTAGATAAAATAAGAGAATTGAAGGAAAGAGAGGAGAAAGAAGGGGCTCCAACTGCAAATCATGTCTAAATTCTTTTAAATCTGTTTGGGAAAAAAGCGCTGAAGCCCTATTTTTGCACTCCCATTTTCAAATGGTGTGATTGACCCATGGTGTAACGGCAGCACTACAGATTTTGATTCTGTCTGTTAAGGTTCGAATCCTTATGGGTCAACAGAAAAGTCCCTATAATAAGGGATTTTTTTATGCCCCAAACTCAAAATAAAACCATTGCTATCACGCTAAATTTTTAAGACAAGCAGCAAGGCTTTCTTTCCAATTTTTCGTTTCAATTTGGTAAACTGACTTAATTTTTTGAGTATCAAGTATTGAATATGACGGACGCTTAGCCAGTGTAGGATATTGAGCAGTAGGAATTGGGTTTAGCTTGCAAGTACTACCAGCTATTTCTTTGATGGCCAATGCAAATTCGTACCAGCTAATTTTTCCATTGTTTGTAAAATGAAAAATACCCGGTACCCATTTACCTGAAGAAATAATACTTAAAATAATGGAACCTAAGTCAAAAGCATAAGTAGGTGCACCCACCTGATCATTCACCACATTTATTGATTCTTTTTCCTTCATCAGCTTCAGCATTGTCTTTACAAAATTATTCCCGTATTCACTATAAACCCATGAAGTGCGAATAACGATAGAATCAACATTATACTGCAATGCCTGAATTTCTCCCTCCAGCTTCGAAGCCCCATAAACTGATTGAGGATTAGTATCTGACTCTTCTCTGTATGGAACACTTGCAAAACCATCAAAAACATAATCGGTAGAAATATGAATAAACCTGCATTGGTTTTCTTTGCATACTGCGGCTAATACACCTACGGCTTCAGCGTTTACCTGATATGCTTTTTCCTTTTCCTGTTCGGCTCTGTCAACAGCGGTATATGCTGCGCAATTAATAAAAAAAGCAGGTTGATAAACTTTGAAATAATGTCTTACCATTTCAAAATGATGAATGGGCATATCTTCTCTTGACAAAAAAACAAAATCAAATGCCATTTGAGCCTTAGCAATTTTCTTCAGCTCTTTTCCAAGTTGCCCATTGGAGCCCGAAACCATTATCAATGGCTTTTTATTCATCAGCCTTTGTATTCAAATGGTGAATTACAATCTTTAAAAAGGGGAAGAGATTTATCCCGTTCAGAAACAATAATCATATCATCGGGCACACCCCAGTCGATATTTAATTCAGGATCATTGTAAAAAATACCCACTTCACTTTCTTTGTTGTAAGCGGCATTGCATTTATACATTACATCTGCTTTGTCGCTCAAAACAGAAAAACCATGAGCAAATCCTTCAGGTATCAGTAATTGCTTTTTATTTTTTGCAGATAAAATAATATTGAAAGATTTTCTAAATGTAGGCGAGCCTTTTCTGAGATCAACTGCAACATCCAGAATTTTTCCCTTTAATACACGAACCAATTTCGCTTGAGCGAAAGGGGGCAACTGGTAATGCAATCCTCTGATTACACCACCAAGTGAGGATGATTGATTGTCCTGCAACCATTGTATAAAAATGCCTTGTCTGTTAAATTTCGATTCATTATATGATTCAAAAAAATATCCTCTGTCATCTTCAAACACATCAGGTTCAAAAATCAATAAGCCGGGTATTTCAGTTTCGGTAAATGACATATTATAAACTCCAGTAGGTTCTTTTACTAATTTTATTTCTGTATATGCCTTTCAAATCTGCAATCATAGCATTTGCTTTTGTGATAGAGCTAAAATAATCATCTCCCAGTTCTTTATATTCATTATGTGGAACAGTAACTACCACCGCATCATAATCAGCGTCAGTATTTTGGGCAAGTGAAAAACCGTATTCATGAATTAGTTCGTCAGAGTCAGCATGAGGATCTACCACAGCTACAGTCAGATGATAGGATTTTAACGCATTAACTACATCAGCAACTTTTGAATTACGTATATCACTCACATTCTCTTTAAAGGTAGCACCCATCACTAATACTTTTGCATTTTTTACATCGCTTGAATTTTTAATAATGTGCTGTATAACTGACTTGGCCACATATTTTGCCATATTATCATTTATGTTTCTACCTGCAAGTATTACTTCCGCATCATAGCCCAGTTCGCTTGCTTTGTAGGTAAGATAATATGGATCTACACCTATACAATGCCCCCCTACCAATCCGGGTTGAAATTTCAGAAAATTCCATTTAGTACCTGCGGCTTCTAAAACCTCGTATGTATTAATTCCTATCAGGTTAAAAATAATTGACAGCTCATTCATTAAAGCAATATTCAAATCACGCTGTGTGTTCTCAATTATTTTTGCTGCTTCTGCCACTTTGATGGAAGAAGCTCTGTGTACTCCTGCAGCAACTACCAATTCATAAGTTTTTGCAATTTCTTCCAATGATTCAGCATCACATCCTGAAACTACTTTTATAATTTTTGCAAGTGTATGTGTTTTATCTCCCGGATTAATTCTTTCGGGAGAATATCCTGATTTAAAATCAGTCTTATCTTTCAAGCCTGATAAGGATTCAATTACAGGAATACAGTCCTCTTCTGTACAACCAGGATAAACTGTTGATTCAAAGACCACGTAATCGCCATTCTTAATCACCTTTCCAATTGTTTCTGATGCTTTTTTTACTGGAGTAAGATCCGGCACATTATGCTCATCCACCGGCGTGGGAACAGCAACAATAAAAAATTTTGCTTCACGCAACACATCTAATGAGTTGGTAAAAACAATATCACATCCTTCAAAATCATTTTTCTCCAGTTCATTGCTAGGGTCTATTCCCTGCCTCATTAGTTCTACTCTTTTCTCATTAATATCAAATCCAATTACTGAGATTTTTTTTGCGAATTCCAATGCAATTGGAAGTCCCACATAACCCAATCCAATTACTGCTAATTTGGCTTTTTTATCTACTAATTCCTGATACATGATTAATAATTGTTGTTTTACTTTAGGCTATTGAATTCTTTTGGTTGCTTATAAAGTTCTTCCTGAGGCAACGATTTAAAATAGTCATATGTTATTTTCAACCCTTCTTTTCTACTCACTTTTGGTTCCCATCCTAATAATTGTTTTGCTTTGCTGATATCAGGCTGTCTTTGTTTTGGATCATCAACTGGCAGCGGCTGGTAAATGATTTTTACTTTATTTCCTGTCAGATTTAAAATTTCTTCCGCAAAATCTTTGAGAGAAATTTCATTAGGATTCCCAATATTAACAGGCAAATGATAATCACTCAATAATAATCTGCATATACCTTCAACTAAATCATGAACAAAACAGAAACTTCTTGTCTGAGAGCCATCGCCAAATACGGAAAGATCTTCACCCCGCAAAGCCTGGCCAATAAACGCAGGCAAGGCTCTTCCATCATTCAACCGCATACGTGGACCGTATGTATTAAAAATTCTTACGATTCTGGTTTCTACATTATGAAAACTGTTGTAGGCCATGGTAATGGATTCCATATAACGCTTCGCTTCGTCATACACGCCACGAGGGCCCACCGGATTTACATTGCCCCAGTATTCTTCAGTTTGTGGATGAACCAATGGATCTCCATATACTTCGCTGGTACTGGCAACCAGAATTCTTGCTTTTTTTGCTTTTGCTAAACCCAGACAATTGTGTGTACCCATGGCACCTACTTTCAAAGTCTGAATAGGTATTTTTAAATAATCAATAGGGCTTGCCGGAGATGCAAAGTGCATGATGTAATCCAGCTGTCCTGGGATGTGAATAAATTTTGTTACATCGTGATGATAAAATTCAAATTGCGCTAGCTTGAATAAGTGTTCAATGTTTTTAAGATCGCCGGTTATTAAATTGTCCATACCTATTACAGCATAGCCATCCTTAATAAATTTATCGCAAAGATGTGAGCCCAGAAATCCGGCAGCTCCGGTAATTAATACTCTTTTCTTTTCCATTTTAAAATTATTTTACGGTTTCCCGGCCAACACTTACATAATAAAACCCAAGCTCTTTCATGGCGGGCAAATCAAAAAGATTGCGGCCATCAAAAATAGCTTTGTTTTTCAGGCTTGAGGCAATCTTATTAAAATCAGGTGTACGAAACTCATTCCATTCTGTTGCAATTATTAAGGCATCAGCATCTTTTAAAGTCGCATACTGGTTTTCGCCATATTCAATTTTGTCTTTAAAAATAGCTCTGGTATTTTTCATTGCTTCAGGGTCAAAGGCACAAATGGTTGCGCCTGCATTTAAAAGTGAATCTATCATATAAAATGCCGGAGCCTCTCTTATATCATCTGTATTGGGTTTAAAAGCAAGACCCCACATAGCAATTCGTTTCCCCTTCAGCTGATGATTGAAATATTTATTAATTGCCGGAATGAGATGTAATTTCTGCATTTCATTCACCTTCATTACAGCATTAAGAATTTGAAAATCATATTCTACTGTGCTTGCCGATTTTACTAGAGCCTGAACATCTTTTGGAAAACAACTGCCTCCATATCCAATGCCAGGAAATAAAAATCGCTTCCCAATGCGGCTATCACTGCCTATTCCACGGCGTACCATATCTACATCAGCTCCAAAGCGTTCGCAGAGTATGGCTATTTCATTCATAAATGAAATCTTGGTAGCCAGAAATGAATTTGCAGCATACTTTGTTAATTCAGCACTGGGTTCGTCCATAAAAATTACCGGGTTACCCTGGCGAACAAATGGTGCATATAAATCATTAATAACATTTCTGGCTCTTACAGCATCTGTGCCAATGACTACCCTATCAGGTTTCATAAAATCTTCAACTGCCAATCCTTCTCTTAAAAACTCAGGATTGCTTACAACATCAAAAGCACCTTCCAACTGCATACCACCTGTTTCTAAAATTTTTTCTCTTACTTTTTTTGCTGTACCCACAGGCACTGTGCTTTTATCTACTACAACTTTATAATCTGTAGGTTGAATCAACTTGCCCAATTCACTTGCTACCCCCAATATGTAGGAAAGATCAGCAGAACCGTCTTCGCCTGGGGGGGTAGGCAATGCCAGCAATATCAATAGGGCGTCTTTTACAGCTTCAGACAAACTTGTAGTAAATCGTAATCTTTCTTCCTTTAGGTTGCGTAAAAACAATTTCTCTAATCCAGGTTCATAGATAGTTATCTCCCCTTTGCTTAATCGTTCCACTTTTGACTGATCAATATCAACACAAATCACTTCATTACCGGTTTCAGCAAAGCAGGTACCCGTTACCAACCCAACATATCCTGTTCCTACAACAGCTATTTTCATAAATAAGTATTATTTATTTAAAAATTCTAAAACTTTTGAGCTAATGAAATTCAATTGTTCCTCATCCAGTTCGGTGTGAATGGGAAGCGAAATAACCCGTTCTGTAAGCCAATCGGTAACAGGCATATTTTGAGAAGATACATTAAACTGTTCAAACATTTTTTGTTTATGTCCGGGAACAGGATAATAAATCATAGCAGGTATTTTATGACCAGCTAAATATTCTTTCAACTCATTCCTCAAAACTGCAGGCTGCTCTATACCTTCCAACGTCAATGTATATTGATGAAAAACATGTTTTGAATATGGTGCCCTGAAAGGAGTTTTGATTTTTGCATGATTGGCAAAAGCATTGTCATAATAGTCGGCAGCTTTTCTTCTTGCATCACAATATTCATCCAGATTTTTCAACTTAATATCTAGTATAGCGGCTTGTATTGTATCTAACCGGCTATTACAACCTACTACATCATGATAGTATTGTTTGCTTTGTCCATGATTGGCAATCATTTTCAAGCTGCCAGCAAGATGTTCATCGTTTGTAAAAATGGCACCACCATCTCCATAAGCTCCCAGATTTTTGGAAGGGTAAAAGGATGTAGTTCCTATATGACCTATGCTGCCAGTTTTTTTGAGTGTTCCATCTGCAAAATAATAATCGCAGCCAATAGCTTGCGCATTGTCTTCAATTACAAATAGCTTATGTTTCTCTGCAATCTTCATAATTGCTTCCATTGGCGTTGCCTGACCGTATAAATGAACCGGAACAATTGCTTTTGTACGGGGAGTAATCGCTTTTTCAAGTGCCACCGGATCCATGCAAAAAGTTTTGGAATCTACTTCAACAAAAACAGGTGTAAGCCTTAATAGCGCAATTACTTCTGTTGTTGCAATGTAAGTAAATGATGGTGTTATCACTTCATCGCCGGGCTGCAACCCCAGCGCCATCATCGCTATTTGCAAAGCGTCTGTTCCGTTGGCACAAGGAATTGTATATTTTGTGCCAATATAATTTGAAAGATTGTTGGCAAAACTTTGAACAGGCTTGCCGTTAATAAATGCAGAACTTTCCAAAACCTCAATAACAGCTTTATCAATTTCAGGCTTTATTTTCTCATATTGGGTTTTGGTATCCACCATCTGGATTGGTCGCATAAAACTATTTATTAGTAAAGTGCGGCAAAAATAATGAAATACAGGTAGTTTAAAGGTTTGCTTTTACATTTGCAGCCAGTAAATATCCGGGTAATTGTCAGTTATCTTCTATAATATTTTTTTAGGCTTATTCCGCATTGGAACAGTGATCGCATCCCTGTTCAATCCCAAAATAAAAAAATGGGTGCAGGGTCGCAAGCAAATATTTGACAAGCTTCAATCCGCCATTCCTTCTAATTCTAATATAATCTGGATGCATTGCGCTTCAGTAGGCGAGTTTGAACAGGGCAGGCCAATCATTGAAAGCTTAAAATCCAACTATCCTGATTACAAAATATTGCTTACATTTTTTTCCCCCTCTGGTTTTGAAGCAACACAGAACTATAAGGGAGCTGATTGGATTTTTTATTTGCCACTTGATGGAGCGAACAGGTCAAAAAAATTTTTAGAAATCGTACAGCCTCAACTGGTCATATTTGTTAAATATGAGTTTTGGTTTTATTATCTTAAAAAAATTAAATACAGAAATATTCCGCTCATTTTAGTTTCGGCCTTGTTTACCAAAAAAATGAGTTTCTTTAAATGGTATGGCAGGCTGCAAAGGAAAATGCTTACCCGATTTGACCAGATATTTGTACAGAACGAATCTTCAAAAAAGCTATTAGAAGCATACGGATTTTCCCAACTTGCATCTGTTTCCGGTGATACTAGATTTGATCGGGTTTTGGAAATTGCATCCAACTGGGAGCCATTGCCTCAAATAGAAAAATTCATTGGCAATAATAAAGTGATTGTAGCTGGAAGCACCTGGCCTGAAGATGAAAATATGCTTCTAAAATTTACTTCTCAGGCTGTTGAAAAGAATCTGAAACTGATCATTGCGCCACATGAAATTGATGAAAAACATTTGACAGAAATAAAAAATAATTTTTCAAACGCATTATTTTACTCTGATCTTAATACAAATGTCAAACCGTATAAAGAAAGTGCTTGTTTAATAATTGACAATATTGGATTGCTTTCCCGTCTGTACAAATATGGCACAATAAATTATGTAGGCGGCGGTTTAAGAACTTCTGGAGTACATAATGTGCTTGAAGCTGCTGTGTTTGGCAAACCTGTATTATTTGGCCCCAACTATGAAAAATATGTTGAAGCAATTTCATTAATTGAAATTAAAGGTGGATACAGCTTTGCTGAAAAAGATGAATTTGTTTCAATAACAAATAGATTATTGTTGCATGAAGATGAAGCATTTGAAATAGGAAAGAAAGCTGCAAAATATGTAGCCCGTCAGGCTGGTGCTACTCCCCTTATCTTAAAGTATATTCAGGAAAATCTTCTTTTCACCAAATGATCAAACTGCTGAACAGTTGGGTTATTATTATCCCAGCCCAGTTTTACTTTCAACTCACGGCTGATCCAGTATTCAGCCTCGGCATAAATATTAAAACTGTTGATTGTTTTTATACAGCGTTCATACATACTTTCATCGCCACGAAATAATTCATTCATAAAAACAAAACGGTCGTTGATGCCAATGGCTTTACGTAAATCTTTTACAGGCATTTCCTTTAATACTTCTACCAGTTCCGTTTTTCCCAGCTTTAATTTGTCATTCAGCGATTCTTCACTACCTGCCTTTTCATTTACTTCTTTAGCCTGATGCGATAATGTGGGTATTTCATTCAAAGGATCAAAAACCATGTCTAACTGACCATTCTTTTGTACAAGCGATAAATTACCCTTATCCACTAATATGGTTTCTTTTATTTCCTTCGTTTCCTTTACTTCTTTGCTTTCTTTTACAGGCTCGGCTACTTCATGCATTACCTCTACCGGTCTGGGGCTATATTTTTCATATCCAGCTGCTATTCCTAAGGTTTGGGCAATAGGCAAAACCACAGCTACTTTGGCCGTACCCAAAGTTTGTTGACTGGCAGATTGTAATTTTGATAGTTCAAACTGTATTAACTGAACAGTGCCCATCAACTGTGCTGTATCGGCTTTTTGTCGATATTGTTCATTTAACTGCTGTATGAGTGCTTCAATTCTTTCCATTCCTGTATTTTTGAACGGTTGAGAAATTAATTGCTGGCAATACGAATTTGCCATTGCCTTAAAATTACAAACAGTTTGCCAATATTGACCCAATCATTTTATAAACGAAACCTTAACAATGTTTATTGAACCTAACAACAGCGGCGAGCGCCGAGGCAGTATAGAAGTAATTTGCGGATCTATGTTTAGCGGAAAAACAGAGGAGCTTATACGCAGACTTAAAAGAGTAAAAATTGCAAATCAGAAATTAGAAATATTTAAACCGGCAATTGACACAAGATACGACCAGGTAAAGATTGTATCACACGATGCTACGGCTATCCACTCAACCCCGGTTGACAGTTCCAAAAAAATTCTTGAACTGGCACAGGATGTAGAAGTGATAGGTATTGATGAAGCACAATTTTTTGATGAGGATATTGCTAATGTTTGCGATACACTTGCTTTTCGTGGCATCAGGTTGATTGTGGCCGGGCTTGACATGGATTATCTTGGCAACCCATTTGGGCAAATGCCTGCACTGCTTGCAAAAGCGGATTATATTACAAAGTTGCATGCCATCTGTCAGCAATGTGGTAGTATGGCAAATTATTCATTCAGAAAAGTAGCTACCGAAGGCCAGGTTTTATTGGGTGCTACCGACTCGTATGAGCCTCGCTGTAGAAAATGTTATGAAGTGAAATAATGATTTCAATAAAATATGGTTGTAGCATCTGTTACAACCATATTCACAGAAAATAATCCTTATCTGGCTGTTCCTTTAATTTTTACTTTTATACTCATGTCTACTTTTTGAGACGCTTCACTTACTGACATCTTAATATCCTGATCTGCAGAAACTACCAGCCCTGTACGACTGTCAACCACCAGTGTACCAACAACTGTACCGTTAGTCCCATTTACTCCAGCTTCCGATTCTATGATGGAGTTTTCACTCAATGTCACCATTTCTCCCTCAATATCTGTAACCTTATAAGTTGATTTGTATTTTCCCTTTATTTCTCCAGCATCCATATCTGTAATTTTTTGCCAGGACTCACCCACATTTACTTCTTTATTAGGGAAAATATATAAAACTCTTTCAAACTGGCTTTTCATTTTTTCGGCATTAAACTGTTGGCTAAACTGAGACAACGCATTCTCCTTTTCTTTTTGTTCCAATCCAATAGAATCAAAAATATTATTTGCCATATTTTCAAATCCGGATACTTCCAGCACTTTGCCCTCTGGGTTTACTGTTAATGTAAACACCTGGCCTTTTATCATACCAAACACACTGTTTAATATTTTTCCGGGATCATTTTCTGATAAAGCATCACCCAAAGAAGTTTGAGGCTTATCTGTATCTATATCCAAGTTGAATGTGCCAGCAACCATTTTCATTGAGAAGCGATCAATTTTTGTTACTATCGACTTATTCTCCCCTTCTTCTCCAGTTACATTCATAGAATAATAATAATTGCCATCCATTTTTATTGATTGCCCCTGAATTTCCTGATCCATAGTCATAGACATATCATAATCATAAGTTTTCCCTTTCTCAAAATTGAATTTCAGCATTTTAGCAGCAGTGGAAGTCTTTGTTGACTTACAGGATGGAACTATGGCCAGAAAAAGCGTTGCACACAGCAACCAAACTATTTTTCTCATTTATATTAATTTTATGAAGCAAGATAATCATATTAGCCCCTCTTTATTTCAATTATTTTATTTTCGCATCAAATCAGAATTTATCAGTTCAATCAGACATATTATCACTCTTTTTAAAAAGGACCTATTGCTGGAATTAAGACAGCAATTCAGCTTCTTTGGTATTTTGCTTTATATTGGTTCTACCATTTTTGTTTTGTATATGGCCATCAACCAGCCGGAAAACAAAGTCTGGAATGGTCTTTTCTGGGTTTTACAACTTTTCATTTGCATCAATGCTGTAGCCAAAAGTTTTTTACAGGAAAGCAAAGGGAGGATGTTATATTTCTATTCAGTATCCAACCCTGTAAATTTTGTTTTGGCAAAACTGTTGTTCAACTCTCTGCTTATGTTATTAATGAGTTTGCTGAGCTTATTAATTTTTTCAGCGTTATTGGGAAATGTAATACCGAAATTGCTCCCTTTCATTGGAATCACTTTATTGGGTAGCCTTAGTTTAAGTTTGGTATTTACATTTCTGGCCGCTATTGCAGCCAAAGCCCAGCAAAGCCCGGTTATAATGGCCATTCTCGGTTTTCCTGTTATAATTGTGCAACTGATGCTTTTGATGCGTTTGTCCAACACTGCTTTTGCCCCCTTACTTACAATTCCACTAAGCACAGTGTTATTATTGGCGGCAATGGATGTTTTAGTCGTTTTGCTTGCCATTATTCTTTTCCCTTTTTTATGGAAGGATTAGAAATAATATTAAATTTTTCACACCGTTCATATCCTTGCATTTTGCGTTTTAAATATTAATGCTACCTGCTATTAAATAATTCCCCTTAATTTTGCTTCGCTTTACCATACAGATTGTGGTAAACATAAGTTCCCCTTGACGGTTGAGAAAAACTATATGTATAAATCCTGGTGGAAGATAACAGGCGTCATTCTGGTCATCTACACTTGCACGGCCGGTTTTCTTTTAGAAGTTCCCGAGCTGCCAGCATTAGGCGAAACCATTCGCAATCTTTATTTCCATGTATGTATGTGGTTTGCTATGATGATTTTGTTTACCATTTCAATGGTGAACTCCATTCGTTACCTGCGTACTTTTAATTTGAAATATGATATCTATTCACGACAATTTGCAGTTGTAGGTATCATTTTCGGAATTTTGGGGTATGCCACCGGATCTATCTGGATGTCTTTTACCTGGGCCGACCCCAATAATCCGGCTTTTGACTCCTTTAGTACAGTAGCCCGTGATCCTAAACTGATTGGAGCTGCCATTGCGTTACTGGTTTATTTTGCATATCTCGTTTTGCGAGATTCTGTAAATGACATGGACAAACGTGCAAGAATCAGTTCGGTCTATAACATTTTTGCTTACGCCATGTTGTTTCCTTCTATCTGGATTATTCCACGCCTGTTACCCAGCTTACACCCGGGCGGCGAAAATGGTAATCCTGCACTAGATACAAAAGATATTGATGGTAGTATGCGGATGGTTTTTTATCCTGCCATTATCGGATGGACATTAATTGGCGTCTGGATTACAACGCTTAAAATAAGAGTCAACCTACTCAAAGAGAAAAAACTTTCTTCATTATGAAAATAAAATCTTTTTTACTCCTTTTTTTATTCAGCTTTATTTCTATAAGTCTGTTGGCACAAGAAGATAATGGAGGAATGGCCAACCTGCTGCGCAGTAATGGAAGAATATATGTAGTAGTAGCCGTAGTTGTGTTAATATTGTCAGGGCTTATTTTATATCTTGTAAGATTAGACAGAAAAATAACCAAGCTTGAAAAAGATAATTAATCTTTGTACTTCAAATTTGAGACCTTCAAAAACAATGATTGCTTAAAATAAAAAATGAACCATGTCAGTTAAGAATTACAGTTTTTTTGGCGCAGTTGAACGTAGCTTCAATAAGGCAGCAAAATTTACTAAATGGGATAAGGGTATATTAGAACAAATTAAAGAATGTAATGCCGTTTATCAAATGCGTTTCCCGGTTAAAAAAGATGATGGCACTATTGAAGTAATAGAAGCATATCGTGTTCAACACTCACATCACAAAACTCCATGTAAAGGTGGTATCCGTTTTGCGGCAGAGGTAAACCAGGATGAAGTAATGGCACTTGCCGCTTTAATGACTTATAAATGCGCCATTGTAAATGTTCCTTTTGGTGGTGGCAAAGGCGGCATCAAAATCAATCCAAGGGCTTATTCGGCATATGAGTTAGAGAAAATCACTCGTCGATATACAGCAGAGCTAATAAAGAAGAATTTTATAGGCCCCGGCACAGATGTTCCTGCTCCCGATTATGGAACCGGAGAAAGAGAGATGGCATGGATTGTAGATACTTACACTGCAATGCACCCAGGCGAAATTGATGCTGCTGCCTGCGTAACAGGAAAACCTGTAACTCAAGGTGGTGTAAGAGGTCGTAGAGAAGCAACAGGGCTTGGCGTATTCTTTGGTCTGCGTGAGGTTTGCAATATGCCTGATGTAATGGCAAAACTGGGTGTGCCAACCGGTGTTGAAGGGAAAAAAATAATTGTACAGGGATTAGGGAATGTAGGATACCATTCAGCAAAATTCTTTCAAGATGCCGGTGCAAAAATTATAGCACTTGCCGAATATGAAGGCGCCATCTGGAATGTGGATGGCTTGAATGTGGATGAAGTTTTTAATCACAGAAAATCAACCGGCTCAATACTTAATTTTCCCGGTTCAAAAAATTTTGACAAAAGCACAGATGCATTAGAAATGGAATGTGATATATTGATTCCTGCAGCATTAGAGAATGTTATTGATGGAGAAAATGCACCACGTATAAAGGCAAAAATGATTGGCGAAGCTGCAAACGGTCCGCTGACACCCGAGGCAGATGAAGTATTTTCTAAAAAAGGGATACTGGTTGTTCCCGATATGTATTTGAACGCCGGTGGTGTTACAGTATCTTATTTTGAATGGCTTAAAAACCTGAGCCACGTACGCTATGGCCGACTTGAAAAAAGATTTACTGAAAACCTAAATACACATATTTTAGGCCAGATGGAATCTCTTACTGGAAAAAAAGTGGACAATTCTGAAAGAGAATTTATTATGCATGGCCCTGATGAGGTTGACTTGGTTTATAGCGGATTGGAGGAAACGATGATAACTGCAACAAGAGAAATTATGGACTGCTGGAAGAATAATGCTGATATACCAGATATGCGTACTGCTGCATATGTGGTTGCAATAAATAAAGTAGGAAACTCTTACGCCGAACTGGGCATTTTCCCATAAACATTACTTTACCAAAATCAATTGCTTATTTCACCCCCCATGCCAATGCATGGGGGTTTTACTTTCAATGCCTTAACAACATTGCATTTTCAATAATGGAATAAAATTATTTGGAAATAAAATCTGGTAAGCTAACAATATCTTGCAACTTATTACTCGTTTTCTCCCAACCATAAGTAAAATTACCATTGGTAATAACAAGATAAGATGATGCAACTGAGATATGGTATCTCAATATTTGATTTAATACTTCTTCATTTAATGGTATATGTGTCGCTTTACATTCTATCATTATCCAAGGTTGATGCTCTTTATTATACACAAGAATATCAAACCTCTTTTTAATTTCGCCCAGTACGATTTCTTTTTCTAAAGCAATAAGGGAGGCCGGATACTTCTTTACTTTTACCAAATATTGTATAAAGTTTTGCCTCACCCATTCTTCTGGTGTAAGTACAATCCATTTTTTACGAATGGTATCAAAAATATAATCAACCTCTTTTTCTGTTTTAATTTTAAAATCAGGCGGAGGAAACTTAATTTCAATCATCATCCAAAAGTAAATGATTAAATTTGTCAGTATGAAGACAAAAGAAGAAATAGTACAGAACTGGCTACACCGTTATACTGGTGAGCTACTTGAAAATTTTGGAGAATACATTTTGCTGGCCAATTTCAGTAATTATGTAAAAATGTTTGCCGATTGGCATCAGGTGCCTGTTGTAGGTAAAGACCGACCCATGCAATGCGCAACAGCTGATAATATAACCATTATCAATTTTGGAATGGGAAGCCCTTCGGCAGCTACTGTAATGGATTTATTAAGTGCCATCAACCCCAAGGCAGTTTTATTTTTAGGCAAATGTGGTGGCTTAAAAAAACGAAATAAAATCGGAGATCTTATTTTACCAATCGCCGCCATCAAAGGTGAAGGTACTTCCAATGACTATTTTCCTTCCGAAGTACCGGCGCTGCCAGCATTTGCCTTGCAAAAAGCCGTTTCTACTACAATCAGGGATTTTAGTGTGGACTACTGGACGGGCACTGTTTATACTACCAACCGCAGGGTGTGGGAACATGATGAGCCATTTAAAGAATATTTACAAAAGATAAGAGCATACGCAATTGACATGGAAACAGCCACCATTTTTTCCGTTGGTTTTTTTAATAAAATACCCACTGGTGCTTTATTGTTGGTTAGCGATTCACCCATGATACCTGAAGGCATAAAAACAGAAGAAAGCGACAAAGGTGTAACTGCTCATTTTGTAGAAACCCATATTAAAATTGGCATTGAATCATTGAAGCAACTGATGAATGATGGCCTAACTGTAAGACACCTAAAATTTTAATTTTACCATGAGAAGCATTTATCTGTTTCATATTTTATCGGCAATCCTTTTATTCAAATCAGGTTGTAATGAGAAAAAACAGACCTCTTCTCTGGAATATAAAGGACGACTTGAAGCAGCAGGCTTATGCATGAACTATACCATCAGTGTAATTGAAGGCAAAATTGATACTTCTAAAATTGTTGCACAATGGACAGATGAAGTAACAAAAAAACAATACAGTCAAGTGTTTAAGTTGGGCAACCCCTGCAGTTTTCCCGATAAAATTAAACAAGGTGATGAGTTCTATTTTCAAATTGATACAGCTAAACAAGCTGATTGCGCAGTTTGTATGGCCTACTATCCTACACCATCAAAATCGCTAAACATAAAAGTTATAAATAAGTAATGCAGCCGCTTTTGGCGATAAATAACTTATCAGTTGAATTTAAAACTGATACTACAATAGTTAAGGCTGTAAAACACATTTCGTTTAATATTCAACGTAACGAGGTCGTGGCTATTGTTGGTGAATCCGGTTCCGGAAAATCTGTAACCTCATTATCCATACTTCAGTTAATTCCTGCGCCACCTGCAATTTATCGTTCAGGTGAAATATTATTTTCAGCTGACGGGCTTGCACCTATTGATTTGTTGAAATGCAACCAAAAGGAATTGCAAGATATTCGCGGCAATAAGATTGCAATGATTTTTCAGGAGCCTATGACCTCTCTAAACCCTGTTTTTACTTGTGGGCACCAGGTGATGGAGGCGCTCTTGAAACACAAAAAAATAAATAAAAATGAAGCCCGCATACAAACCATTCAATGGTTTGAAAAAATGAAACTACCCCAGCCCGAGGTTACTTTTAAAAAATATCCACATCAATTAAGTGGTGGCCAAAAACAAAGGGTAATGATTGCAATGGCAATGTGCTGTAATCCTTCCTTATTAATATGTGATGAGCCAACTACAGCGCTTGATGTAACAGTACAAAAAACAATTTTAGAACTGATAAAAGAATTGCAATTGCAAACAGGCATGGGTGTAGTCTTCATCACACATGATTTGAGTGTGGTAGCAGAAATAGCAGATCGGGTGTTGGTGATGTATAAAGGTGAAATTGTAGAACAAAATACGGTTGCAGCAATCTTTAATAATGCAAAGCATCCTTATACTCAAGCACTCTTAGCCTGTCGCCCTGTCAATCATCAACGCGGCAAAAGGCTTCCGGTAGTTGCAGACTTTTTGACTCCAACTTCAAAAATTGAAGTAGTAAAAAAAGACAGTTCAAGCAAATCAATAGATAGAACAGAAGCCAGTACACCTCTTATTAAAGTTTCAAATCTTTCAGTTTTATTCCCCATAGGTAAATCCATTTTTGGCAAAGTAAAAAGCTATACAAAAGCCGTCGACGATATAAGTTTTGAAGTACAAAAAGGAGAAACATTGGGTCTTGTTGGCGAAAGTGGATGCGGAAAAACCACATTGGGCAGAACTCTTCTAAAATTGATTGAACCGACTTCAGGCAGAATAGACTTCAATGGAGCAGATTTGAGCCTGATGAAGAAAAAAGATTTGCATCGGTTAAGAAAAGAGATTCAAATTATTTTTCAGGATCCCTACTCATCTCTTAATCCAAGAATGACGATTGGTGATGCGATAAGCGAGCCCTTAGTTGTTCATGATCATTCTGTAACTGCCCGAGAGCGAAGGGACCAGGTTGTTGCTTTGCTTGAAAAAGTAGATTTAAAAGCAGCGCACTTCAATCGTTATCCTCATGAATTTAGCGGAGGGCAAAGACAAAGAATTGTAATAGCAAGAGCACTGGTATTAAATCCTTCATTTATAGTATGTGATGAATCGGTTTCCGCTCTAGACGTAAGTGTACAGGCGCAAGTGCTTAATCTGCTAAATGATTTAAAAAAAGAAATGGGATTTACTTCCATTTTTATCTCACACGATTTATCGGTAGTACGATATATCAGTGATAGAATTATTGTAATGAACAAGGGTAAAATAGAAGAAAGTGGCGATGCTGATGATATTTATTATCATCCAAAAACCGAATATGCAAAAAGATTAATTGCAGCAATACCAAATGGAAAATTTGATTAATATTAATCCATGTGCCTTTGACCATATCTATTACCCGAATTATTTTCTTCATAAAAATATTGTGCGCCTCTTCTTTTTGACAATATTAATTTCTTCAAAAATTTGTTGAGTTGCTTTGGCAGGGGTTCATCTTCACTCAGTTTATTCTCGGAAAAGCCAGTAAAGTCATAAGTTAAGGATGACGAATATTCTGAGATGTCATTCTCAATTTGATTTATATTAACCATTGGCTGCATATCGTCTTTATCTGTATATTCCAATAAATCAGGCTCTGTGGCAATTAATCCAGAGGAAGCCAGCTTCCACGTCAAATCAATCTTTTTGTTTTTGTATTTGTAGAAATAGATGTATCCGTTTTTTCCAGAATAAGTTATTAATTGCTTCTTGAGAAAAACAATAGTATCCGGCTTGACATATGATGAAGTGAAAAGCAGTTTGCTTTTTGCCAAATCATCTTTTAAATTAAATTTTGAAGGAAATATATCCAGTTTCTTTAAATCTTTAAGATTATTATATAACTCATATTTGTAATCATCAAGACCAGCGAAAAACGGAATCAATGTATCAGCTAATTGACGATGATTGCGAAGCAATAGAATGGTTGTATTAAATTTCAATCTTTTATCATTGGATTGAAGCATTTTCTGAAGTAAAGGTATTACCACAGGTTTTGTATCTGCAAACGGTAATAATAATCTGGCATAAAGATTCAAACTTTCATTTCCATTATCAGTATTGTTCTGACCCCAATAGTCATAAATATCTGCCGTCCCTTTTTTATTTTCTTCTGCCTTTTCAATTGATTTCCTTGTTTCCGCAATTGCCTGCTTTTTCAATTCCTGTCTGGCTTCCAGATAAAATTTACTAAAATATGTTTCATATTCTATGGGCTTTATAACATTGCTATCTACCATCTTTCCCATTAATGTCATTATATCATTCTTATAATCATCCAGGTTTAACAACGGAAGCAAATCGGGTAAAATACTTTTGGTAAGCGCCAAGGTATCTGTAAGCTCATCCATAAAATCGCCATTGTCATAAACATAATTCATTGTGAGATTATAATTATTCCCAGGATAAGTAATTGCTTCATTATTACGGCTATTGGCATCTTTCACCGGTGGCTCCGTATTGATAATATTTTTAAAAACAGAATAGGCGTAAGCAGTTTTTTGCTGTAAAAGGTTTTCCAATACTGCATACTGCACACTCACCGTATCTCCCAAAGCATAGTATAATTCCCTTAAATAATCAGCCGATTCATTATTGACAACACCACCCAGCTTGTTTACAAGTTTTTGCTTTGTATCTAAATAATTTTTGTCATTCCAATTTAGTGAACTGATTGCCGCTTTCAATCCCTTTAAGTCAACAGCGTCCAACACAACATCGTCTATAGCAGCAACGGCCCTCTTGCGATCCAGACTGTCTTTGCTCATAAAATCAGCGAAGAATGCCGCAGACTTTTTAACAAATGGATTCACGCCTTTCAAAGTATCAACAGGTGTAAATGTGCTGAAAAATTTACTGAGAAAGCTACTGGGGCGATTCAGTGTATCCGTTTCGGTAGAAAGATTAAATGTAACACCATCCTTATAAAAAGTTTTAGACCAGATAGCTCTGCTGCTTCCAGGCTCAGTTGCAATAGACTCCCATACTTTCATTGTGTTTGGAAGATTTGCAGATGATTTCAATTTAAAAACCCAACTACTATCGGCAAAAGGATACTCCAGCGATTTATTAAACGACGCACTGTCTTTTGAATAATGATAACGAGACACCCTGTCAAAGCTTACGAAGATTTTTTCACCAGTACTGTCATTAGAAATTGTTTTACTCCTGTATGTTCCAGTTTCTAATTGTGCTTCTTCTGTATTTTCATCTTCAGCATCATCACCACCAAAATAGCTGTATTGCGGAAAATCCAACTTTATTTTTCCTGATGCAGGATAATAAGGCGTAAGAACCGAGAAATACAAAGCAGTATCTTTCTGTGCCGCTACATTTCCATATTGGTATGATTTTATTTCAAAAGAATTTAAAAAATTACTCATAATGGCAGATTCCTTTTTCCCCATGGCGATCAAAGTATAAAAATGCGGGCCCCGAATAATAAATCGTGTCAGGAAAATATTACCCGATTTATCGTAGTATTTACCATCCAATGCCGGATAACCTTTATACTGAAAATAATTTTGATAAAACGAAGAGTCAATAAAATCGGAGGAAATAAAACTTTCATTTAATAACTCGAGATCAAAGCTGTCCTTTTCTGCAAATTGAAAATTGTGTATATCAGTTCTTATTATTCTGTACTTTGTATTGGATGTAGCATCAATGGCATCAAAAATCCAACTACCATCGTTCCCAACAAAAGGCTGATGTGGCAAATTGATTGCAAACCCTCCGAAAGGTGGTTCAATTTTTTTCCATACTGTATTGCTTTCATATTCTTTAATTCGAATACTACCAAAAAATTTTGATGCTTCATCGCCATTTTTAATATAATCGCCATTGCCACCCATTTTAAATATCAACACTTCAAATGGGGTAACAAAGATATTGTATCGCTGCAGGTCGCCTCTTCGGGTTTTACTGGTAAGGTCAATTCCTTTAAAACCATTCTTCGTAATAAATGTTTTAGAAATAATTTTACCTGGAATATTTTCATATAGCAGACTGTCCACTTTTTTGAATACCACCGCAGCATCATTTCCCCAAAGAAAAGCATGTGTCATTATGCGGGTCACTTTATAAAAACTTCCATTGGCCATATCAGCATACTGTCGTTCGTCAATAGTTGTTTGATCCGTTTCATTTGTCGTATATAATTTTCCCGGAACATCAGCCTGAAACAAACTATCATCAGCAAACACGGTCTTGAATGTAACCGGTACTCTTATTTTTTCTATCAGTTCTTTATCGCGACTATCCCGTTCACCCATTTTTACAGGTCGCACTTTATAACCCATCTTACGAAGCAACATAATAACGCCTCTGTCGCCGGGCAAGTGCGCAGCACCTACACCTACAAATAAAGAAGAACCAGATTTAATGATAGAATCAATTGAGTTAGCCTGAATTTCATTTCTTTTATAGAGAAATTTTTCATCAAAAGCATCTGAGGTACTGTTGTATTTATTTATGGAATCCAATACATCCAGATTGCCGGTACGATATGCTTCCTGCAGCTTTTCATCTGAATAATCTTCGGAATATTCATAGCTTCTTTGCTTTTTGTTCTTATCCTTTGTCGCATCCAAATAAGCTTCGGCCATCAGTTTCATACTTTCCCCATAATCTTCTACACCTGCAATTTTTTTACCCAGCTTTTTACCACTCTGAAAAATATACATATCCAAATAGGTATCTTCTTCAAAATCACTTGCTTCATTGCCATAAGAACGATAAAGCAGATTGTTGATTATAGACGGGTTGCTGAACAGTGCATTCTTTATCTTGTCTTCATACTTATAAAATTTCAATGTACTTTGGTAAAGAAATTCATTGGGTGCTGCTACGAGGTTAGTATTAAAATAATTGTCACCAGAAAAATCGTACTTACTCATATCTTCCTGCCAGGTTTCCGGATTGGTTTCCAATGCCACCACATTTGACTGTCGAATAGCATAATAAAATGAATCGGGCAAGTGAAACGCAAGTTTGCTGCTAACATGCATAGTGCCTATTAAAAACGATGGCTTAGAAAGACCTTTTCCCGTAATCTCCCATAACAGGCTTTGGTATTTTTTGTCTTTAATTTTTATTTGAGAAGTAAGTGAGGAATATGTTAGGAGGCAGGTAAATACAAATACGATTCTTTTGCACATATTTTTAAAGTAAGGTTAATTAATCAAATGTAAGATGCATATTGGCATAAATGTCATAAAAAACCTGAAGAACAAGGCTTTATGAAGAAATTTTGAATGTGCAAAGAAATGCATCAATGGCATTGAACTTTCGACAATAAAACGTAATTTTGCCCGCCTAAATTTAATTCGGAATTGACCAAACCCGGCGCCGTAAGGCCGTGTCAAGGTTACCCGGGCTTTCTGTTACCCAGGTTTGTGTCTTATACCGCTTTAACCGTAAAAGCAAACTACTAAACAAGTAGTAATTGATAAGACAATTTTCAATCTGTTATTATCATTCACTACTTTATCAGCTGAAACAAATTAAATTAAAATCTACAGATGAAACTATCACAATTCCGTTTTGACCTGCCTTTGAATCTGATTGCCCAAACGCCTACTAAAAGAAGAGAAGATGCCCGAATGATGGTGGTACACCGTCATACCGGCGTAATTGAAAACAAACATTTCCGCGACGTCATTGATTATTTTGATGATAAGGATTGCTTTGTAGTAAATAATACAAAAGTATTTCCGGCACGTATGTACGGCCGCAAAGAAAAAACCGGTGCCAAGATTGAAGTTTTCTTACTTCGTGAATTAAATAAACCCAACAGGCTTTGGGATGTAATTGTTGATCCCGCAAGAAAGATTCGTGTAGGCAATAAACTTTATTTTGGTGAAACCGAAGACCTGATAGCAGAAGTAATTGACAATACAACCAGCCGCGGTCGTACCATTCGCTTTTTATGGGATGGCACCGAGGAAGAATTTCGTGCCATCTTAGAAAGAATGGGTGAAACACCTCTTCCAAAATACATTAAGCGTAAGCCTGATGAAGAAGACAGAGAGCGTTATCAAACAGTATATGCAAAACACGAAGGCGCTGTAGCTGCCCCCACTGCAGGTTTACATTTTAGTAAAGAGCTCATAAAAAGATTAGAGATCAAGGGTATCCGCTTTGCAGAAGTAACATTACATACAGGATTGGGAACTTTTCGCCCCATAGAAGTGGAAGACCTCAGCAAACATAAAATGGATGCTGAATATTATAATATTGATGACACAGCCTGTAAAATTGTAAATCGTGCAAAGGAATACGGCCATCGCATTTGCTCTGTAGGTACTACTACCATGCGGGCTATGGAATCATCATTTACTGCACAAAAATTATTGAAACCTTCTGAAGGCTGGACAAATATGTTTATTCATCCGCCTTACGATTTCAATATTGCAGATGCGCTGATCACCAATTTTCATTTACCCAAAACCAGTTTGTTGATAATGACTTGCGCTTTTGCTGGCTACGAACTGGCCATAGAAGCCTACAAAAAAGCAATAAAAGATAAATACCGCTTTTTCAGCTATGGCGATGCATTACTGGTAATTTGATGAATACTACTTTTATAAAAGTACCCTGACAAAAGTTGGGGTATTTTTTTGCCACTGCCCTACCACTTATCATCTTTACTCAATAAAAGATAAGCCTTCCTGTTTATCAATGAATAATATAGAAAATAACATGCAGCAGGTACGCCCACTATAATTAACGCATACATAAGCCACAATGGTTTGGGAATATGTTGCAAACTATGATATAAATAAACTATCGCCAACACAAGAAGTGGAACTGAAAATTGCCAATAATATTTCATACCGCTTCGCACATGCAAATAAGCTTTCTCATCCTTTTTTATATCAACTTCCATTTCTCCACTACTGCACCAGTCAATCTTACAAACCACTTTGTGAATGCCGGGGCTCACTGCATATTCTTCCGAAGCACCATTGCTTATACGCCCCGCCTCATTCCCATCTATAAAAACTTTGAAACTTCTAGCCTTGTTCATCCATTCTGAAGTACGACGAAGAGCAATAAAAGTATTTGTTTCCATAATCATTTTTTTTAAAGATAAAATTATAAACCAAACATCCCTTTGTTCAGCTGTTGCAATATTTGATTTTTATACTCCGCAGGAACCAATAATGAAATATTGTGCGGGCTGCCACCATAGGAAACCATACGCACAGGAATATTCATAATAGAACCAAACAATTTTTTAACCATCGCTTCTGTTTTAGATATTTCATTTCCTACTACAGAAATAATGACCTGGTTCTTATCCACCTCAATACTACCAAAGGGTTCCAGTTCTTTTACAATTTCCTTTAGGTGTACGGCACTGTCGATAGTTAGCGATACAGCAACCTCTGAAGTAGTTACCATATCAACCGGTGTACGGTATTTCTCAAATACTTCAAATATCTTTCTCAAAAAACCATAAGCCAGCAACATACGGCTGCTCTTAATACGTATGGCTATAATATTATCTTTTGCAGCCACTGCTTTTACACCTACACTTCCGGCTTTTTCAGTTATTAATGTGCCTTTTGCTTCAGGCTGAATAGTATTCAACAACTTCACCGGCACTTTATATTGTTGAGCAGGCCATATTGAAGCAGGGTGCAAAATTTTGGCACCAAAATATGCCAGCTCTGCAGCTTCATCAAAGCTCATCTGCTCCACCGGTTTTGTTTTCTTAACCACTCGTGGGTCATTGTTGTGCATGCCATCAATATCGGTCCATATTTCACAAACAGAAGCACCAATAGCTGCTGCAATCAATGAAGCTGAATAGTCGCTACCACCACGTTTTAAATTATCTACTTCTCCCCTTGCATTGCGGCAGATATATCCCTGTGTTACAAAAAGTGTTTTGGATTTATGTTTTTTCAAAAGCTGACTCAGTTTTACTTTTATACTTCCTATCTGCGGTTCATCATACTGGTCAATACTCATAAATTCAAGAGCAGGTAATAGCTGGTGCTCAATTCCTTTTTCTTCAAGGTAGATACTGAATAATTTTGTAGAGAGTAATTCGCCTTGTGCCAAGATATCTTTACTTAAAGATTCACTAAATGAAATTTTAAGAATGATGGTTAGAAATTCAAAATGTTCAGCCACCATAGATTTTGCCTTCTCAACAAAAGTTTTATCCTTTAGTAACTCTTTTATAAAAATCTGATAATGTTTTTCTAATTTCTCAATTGCCTGTTTCGCTGATACACGGTCGCCAGCCGCCATAAAACCGCCGATTTCTACCAGAGCATTTGTGGTGCCAGATAATGCCGACAATACTACAATTACCGGTTCGGTTTCATTTGAAGCCATTGATGCAATGTGCTGCATTCTTTCAGGACGGCCTACACTGGTGCCGCCAAATTTCATTATTTTCATTTGTCCCCCCTGCAATAATTTTTAAGGATTTAATAATGGGCAAGCAAGGCCGTAAAGATAGGATACGGAAAATTAAAAAATTAATGATTATATGAACGGGATGCGTGATATATCTATTGCGCCTTTTTTATTCTAATTATTAAACATACAGAATGTGTTTTTAGTTTCTGTAATACTTATCATCATCTAAAAGAACAGTACAATTCTTATCACATTACAATAAGCTGTCAATAGAGAACCGCACACCCAATGTTTTTAAATCTGCTACCACGGCATCAAGCAACGGAATACCATTCTCCATTCTTTCTTTTTCAAATTCTCTTTCGGGATCTCCTGGCACCAACACCTTCTCCTCGCCTGCTATTGTTTTGCAGTTTCTAAACCCCGCAATCCAGTTGTCCATGTGTTGTTTAAATTCTTCAGCAGGGCGAAAAGCATCTATTCTCATGGCACCGAAGAAATGTCCAATCCCTTTTCCGGGTTGTTGTGCCGGCATAGGTACATAAGCAGGAAAAGGGGGAACCCAGGGCGCATAGTTAGCACCACTTAGCAACGCTGAAAATATATCAACCACAGCTCCTAATGCATAACCTTTATGTGAGCCATGTTCTCTATCGCCGCCCAATGGTAGTAATGCTCCCCCTTTTTTTAAAATGGAAGCATCATTACTTGGATTACCCTCTTTATCTTGTACCCAGCCATTAGGTGTTTCCCTGTTTTTTCTTTGCAAAATTTCCAATTTACCATTAGCGGCAGTCGTAGTAGCTAAGTCGGCAACAAATGCGGGTTCGTTTCCAGAAGGAGCTGCAACGCATATCGGATTTGTGCCCAGCATTTTATCAATAGAAAATGTGGGAGCCACCAGGGGACTTGCATTCGTCATCGCTATACCGATCATATCATGCTGCAAAGCCATCATCGCATGCTGGGCAGCAATGCCAAAATGATTACTGTTTTGCACACTTACCCAACCAGTGCCCACAGATTTTGCTTTTTCAATTGCAATGTTCATGGCATAGGGTGCTATTACCAGTCCAAGTCCACTATCCCCATCTACAACCGCAGTAGAAGGTGTTTCATGTATAATTTTAATTTCGGGATTAGCATTTACCCGTTTTACTTCCCACAATCGTACATAGCCACTTAGCCTTGCAACACCGTGCGAATCGATGCCTCTCAAATCTGCAGCTAGCAATGTTTGAGCTGCCGTATCTGCATGCTGCTCACTGCAACCAATACTTTTAAAAACCGATTTTGTAAAACCGAATAATTGTTGATATGAAAATTTCGTTTCAGGCATACAACAAAGAAACAATAAAAAAGCCCTGCATGATGCAAGGCTTTAAATAATTCTATAAAATGAATTTGGTTTTAAAAAGGTAAATCATCGGTTTGTGGAGAAACCTCAATAGTCGATTGAGCTTCACCTGCAGTTGATACATCTGCATTTGTGCTACTGCTTTGTTGCTGATAAGCAGTGTTGCTGTTTGAAGAATCGCTTTTAGAACCCAGTAGCTGTACTTCTCTAACCCTCAGCGATAATGAGGAACCAGGAGTGCCATCATTGCGCTGAAAAGATCTTGCTTCTGGTTGTCCTTCAACATAAACCTGTGTGCCTTTGGTAAGATACTGTGCAACCGCAGTGCGATCGCTCCAGTAAGCACAATCAACCCAGATTGTTTTCTCCTGTAAATTTCCCTGACTGTCTTTGAATTTTTCTGAGTGTGCCACAGTAAAATTCATAACGTTTTTTCCATTTACTGCGTTTACCACACAGTCTTTGCCTAAACGGCCAATTACCTGCATTTTGATCATAGTACTCGTTTTTAAAGTTTCGTAAATTATTTTAAGAAGGGCAATTTAAGAAATTTCGGGGATTTGAATGGAAAGGTTGCATAAAAAAATAGGGCCGGTACCACCGGCCCTGCCACCAAAACTGCAGATAGAGAAAAAAACCAAGTTTTTCTACCACCCAAAGGTAAAAAGGGTGAATGGATGTGCTGGTTAAGCGTTGGTTAATCAAAATACTATTCCGGCACTGAAAAACGATAACCCAATCCATGTATTGTTTCTAAAACTACTTGTGGGTCAGCTTTTAAATATTTTCGAATCTTACTCATAAAAACATCCATACTTCTTCCCAAAAAATAATCATCCTTTCCCCATACCGCAAGCAAGATTTCATCTCTTTTTAAAATTTTATTGGGATGCATACACAGAAACTGCAGTAAATCAGCCTCTTTCTGTTTTAATTTTATAGTTCCTTTGGGGCTTTCAAATTTTAAATCGGAGTGTGAAAAGAAAATTGTTCCCATCTTAAAATCACTCTTCATTTCACTGAATAGTTTGCGGGTTCGACGAAGAAATACTTCCATCTTCATTAATAACTCACGCATATTAAAAGGCTTCACAATATAATCATCCGCCCCGCGGTTATATCCTTCTATCTTGTCATCTATTAAAGCCCTTGTGCTGATAAAAATGATGGGAATAACATCACTCTGCTGCCTGATTTTTTTGGCAACTGTAAATCCATCTTTCACCGGCATCATAATATCCAGAAGACAGAGATCAAATTTATTTTTATCAAATACTTCAATTGCCGATTGCCCATCTGCACAAAGAGTTACACTATAACCTTCATCTTCCAATTCATCTTTTATTAGATGGCTCAGGTGCTCATCATCTTCTGCTAATAATATTTTTGGCATTGTATCCATAATTAATTTTTATGATAAGGCAATTCAATATTAAAATCAGTGCCCACTCCTGGAATGCTTTTAACAGAGATATGGCCCCCATGTGCTTTTACAACCTTGTGAGCAAAATACAATCCTAACCCCAGCCCCTTAGCGCTATGAAGATTGCCACCCTCAGCACGATAAAATTTTTTAAAAATTTTCTTTAACTGATCGGCGGCAATGCCAATACCATTGTCTTTTATACTAATGCTGTAAAAATTCTCGTGACAGGATGTTTCAATTTTTATCAATGGATTTTTAGAATATTTAATAGCATTGTTCAACATATTAAAAAATACTAAATAAAGATTATCGCTGTCGCCATATAGACGGGTATTGTTTTCCTCCAGCTTCCATTCTACAGTTCCATTTGCTTTTGCCAGCATCGTGTCTAACTGAGCTACTACTTTTTTTAAAAGTTCATTGGGTGTCAGCTCTTCCAGTTGAATGGCAAAATGATAGTTACCTGCAACCATTGTTTTTACCAGATTGGCGATATGCGTTTTTAAATAATCTGTCTGAAATCTGATAGCATCTACATATTTATTGAAACGCTCTGGTTGTGAAGCAGTAGCTGGCTTTTTCAAACCATCTACAGAAATATCAATTACAGACAATGGTGTGCTGAACTCATGTGTTACATTATTGATAAAATCCTTTTGAACTTCTACCAGAAATTTTTGTTTATAGAAATAATAAACAGAAAATGCAAAACTCACCAGTAACACCAGAATTGCAATACTTGCAAAAATCCAGTTACGCATTTGAAAAATGATATATTTATTCCTGTTAGGGAAAAAGAGATGTACATAATGATAAGGTCTTTTCAGCACCGGAAGATTCTCGGCTGTATCCTGTCCTTTTTTATTGGCATCTGCAGATAAATACTTTTCATACACATATCTGTTATGCTGACTATCATACAAAGCCATCTTACAATCTGTAAAAACTTTAAACGCTTCTAACTCTGCTGCCAATGAAGCAGCCAGTGAATCTTCGGCAGGTAAAGCATGCACCTGAAAAAGAAAATTACTTTCTGCATATCGTTCAACCAGACTGTCTAATGGAATATTAGGATTATAAAGTAGCGGGATATCTTCATACACGCCTCTTACGGTCTTGAGTACTGAAGTATTAAATTCATTTTTTTCAAATGAGAAAGTTTTATTCATCCAAAAAACCTGCATGGCAATTATTATTGCAATCAACAGAGAGGATATTACCAATATTAATCGGGTTGTAGAAGATCGCATTCTCAAATTTAATAAGTTGTAAAGGTCTTATATGCTTTCCTTCTTTCCTAAAATGAGGGTTAAAAATCGGTTAATTGCCTGTTAACCAACAGCCCAAATTTCTAACAGCTGCAGTTACAATATAACCTTTGTGAAACAATTTTTAAAATCAAAAAAAATTACAAAAAATGAAAAAGCTTCTTTTTGCAGCATGTTTTCTGATAACTATGGGATCCATAGCCAATGCACAAACACCATTAAAAACAAAAACAAAACACGACATTACCAAAACAAAAATGGATGACGGCTCCAAAACAAAGGTTTCAGCACTTACTGGCAAAACAAAAAATGCTGACGGTAGTAAGGTGAAAGCAAATAAAAATGAACATAAATCAAAAAGCGAACTGAGTAAAACAAAAGTGCACCCAGCAACTGTAACTACAAAAACTAAAAGCAATTCCGGCAAAACAAAATCTATAAGCCCGGTTACAAATGCAAATACGCTGAAAAAAGATGGCACACCTGATAAACGCTTTTCATCAAACAAACATTTGAAACAGGATGGTTCAAAAGATCTGCGCTATAAAGAAAATAAAACAACGACAAAGACGAAGAGCAATTAATAAGAGCGATGCAACAAACAACAAAGGGTGGTTTTACCACCTTTTGTTATTTTAAGACTAAAAGAAACGGCCATCTAACTGAAAACAGGAAATACCTATCGCTAATTCCATTCATGTGTCTTTGCATCAAGTGTCCTTACTTTTTTTTAATTTCACAGAAATTACAAGATTATGAAACAAAAATTTTGCTTGTCCATTGCAGTTGTAACAGCTTTTGTGATTACTACAATATTCAATACAACTTTTGCACAGACAGGAAGTAATTCATTTGTAAAAGATTCTCTTGACAAGTATATTGAAAGAGGTATGCAGCAATGGCAAATTCCCGGATTGGCTATTGCAATCGTAAAAGACGGTAAAGTAATTGTTTCCAAAGGATATGGTGTAAGAGAATTTGGGAAACCCGATAAAGTTGATGAAAATACTTTATTCATAATCGCTTCAAACAGCAAATTATTTACCGGGACTTCACTAGCCAAACTGGATTATGAAAAAAAATTATCCTTAAACGATAAAGTAACAAAATACATTCCCTGGTTCAGGCTTTACGATAGCAATGCTACTGATATGGCTAACATCAGAGATATGCTTTGTCACCGATTGGGCACAAAAACATTTCAGGGTGATTTTACTTTTTGGGATAGCAATCTGCCCAAGGATTCAATCGTTTGGAAAATGCGCTACCTGAAACCTCCCGGTCAGTTCCGCCAGGATTATGGCTATTGCAATTCTGCATTTTTGGTTGCAGGACAGGTATTAGAAAAAGTAACAGGACAAAGCTGGGAAAACTATGTTGAGCAAAATATTTTGCAACCGCTTGATATGTCGAATACATATATGAATACAGCGGGCATGGAAGCACGTACAAATGTGGCTTATCCTCACAACAATCTGTTTAGCCCGCTTACAAAGATTCCATTTGATAATGTGGACAACCTGGGGCCCGCTACCAGTATGGTAAGCAATGTAAAAGACCTCAGCAAATGGATAATGATGCAACTGGACAGTGGTAGGTTTAATGGAAAAAGAATATTGCCCTGGGAAGTTTTAAGAAACACAAGAGATGCCAATATTTTGACGGGTAGCAGAAAATCAACAGTCTATCCAACACATTTCAGGGCATACGGTTTGGGTGTTTATTCAACTGATTATGCAGGCAAGCAGGTTTACTGGCATACTGGTGGCGCTTTTGGTATGGTTACCAATGTTTGTTTTGTACCCGAAGAAAATCTGGGTATCACAATTCTTACCAATAATGATAATCAAAGTTTTTTTGAAGCATTACGTTATCAGCTATTGGATGCTTATTTAAACTTGCCTTATACTGACAGAAGCTCCTTCTTATATAATTTTTTTAAAACCGGGATGAAAGAAGAAAAAGCAACATTGGATGCAATGAAGAAAAGGGTTGATCAAAAACAGGCTCCGGAACTAAACCTTGATGAATATACAGGAGAATATGTAAATACTGTTTATGGCAAAATAACTATTCGCAAAAGTAACAATATGCTTATTTGTCATTTTGAGCACCATCCTAATTTGATTGGATATATGGAGTATATGGATCAAAATGAGTTTAGAATAACCTACTCTAATATTGGTTATGGAATTTATCCTGCAAAATTTTCAGTAAAAGACGGAAAGGCAATAGCAGTAGTAGTTAAAGCAAATGATTTTGTAGAATCTGACGCTTACTTATTTGTAAAAGATCCGAATGGAATGGTGATACGCTGAGTAAAAAAATACTTATTGAACAATGTAAGTGATACCGGCAATGAGTTGGCGATACTGTGCATTCTTGAGTGAGCCGGGGCCATAGTTTACATCGTAAGAAGTGTACCAGGCATATTGAATGCCGCCAATGCTTTTTATTTTTCCTTTAATGGCCTTATCATCAAATGAAGAATAATAAGAAACCGATGTATTGCCTACTGATTTTAACTTTCCTCCATAAGCCATATCACTATAAGATGGAAAGTAAGTAAGCAATTGCGAACCCATCATTTTAATTTTCCCTTGCAATTCTTTTAAATCAAAATCCGAATAATAATCAAATATCAACCTACCGGCAGACTTTAGCCTTCCTCTTTTACTTTTATCTTCAAATGTACCAAAGTATGAAAACTGACAACTTCCAATACTTTTTATTTTACCAATAAATGCCGAGTCAGCTTCTTTGCCATAATAGTCGACCCTTCCGGAATATGGCAACAGTTTGGGCGAAAAATAGCTCGGATTTCTGAAAGATTGTTCCTCTGTTCCCCAATCAATAATATTTCCGGTTGTTGAGAATCTGATCAACAGGTTTCCGTCGGTAATCAATGAAAATCCGGAAAAATTGCTACCAGATTCAAACTTGATTTGAGCAAGCTCTTGTGAAAACAATTGTGCTGCAGAAAAAAAACAAAACAATATTAATGTAAGATTTCGCATTTTGGATTTAATGAAGATACTAAAATCCCTAAAAAGAAGATCCGCGGGTATTGTTAAGAAAAAAAATAAGCCCCGCATTTTAAGCGGGGCTTTATACTTAAATAACCCTTTATTTATTAAAGATTGAATCCATAAGAAATATAATACAATCCGCCTACTGCAGGGCTGCCATAACCTGTACGGTAATAGTTATTACCCAAATTGGTACCACCTACACGGAAAGTACTTTTTGTACCAGCCGGACGATAACTGATTTGCGCATCAACCCATGTAAAGTAAGGAAGTGTACCACTTACAAAAGTTCCTTCGTAATAGTTGTTATCCTGCCATTTTGCAACCACATTAAAGCCAATATTATGACAAACATTATCGTTTCTTAAACCAATATTATATCTGTATTTAGGAGCATTAAAGAAAGTAACTACTCCTGCAGGTACATCTCTTAATTGATCTGAAAACAGATTACCATAAACTATATAATTCTTATAAGCTTTATACTCTAAACCAATACCCCATCCGCTTGATTTTACTTTGGTAGAAGAGTTTTGATTGTAAGAAATGCTATTGCTGCTAAAACCGGAATAGGTTTCAAATTGAGCACCAGAATTTGCGCCTTGTACCACTGCTTCACTTACAATAAAATCACGGTACTGGCTGTAATAGAAATAGGCATCCAACAACAGTTTTTTAGCGATTACGCCTTTATAACCAATTTCATAAGAGGCAACTGTTTCTGGTTTTAATTGTTTAAATGTTGCTCTTACCAGTCTGTTAGAATCGGCCAATGTACCTGATCTATAGCTAAGTACACTTGCTGCCGTATAACCAGGTTTAGTAGTACTCAACTTATAATAATCCTGAAACTCAGGTAATGAACCAATTAAATAACTGGTACCACCACCAATACGAAGGCTGATGTATTGATTTTGGTTAGAAAGGAATCTGTAAGATGTCTGATAAGAAAGACGAATATTATTGTCTTTTGCAACACGAATAACTGCTGCTACACGAGGAGTAAACTTACCTTCAAAATTGGTTTGTTTGTCATAACGGCCAGCGGCAGAAAGTGTGAGGACATCGTTAAACAATTTCTTCTTTAACTGTATGTAAGCACCAGTTTCGTTTACCTTAATAGGTGCCAGTGTATCGGCAAAAATGGTTCCTTTTGAGTTAAGCACCCATTGTTTCCATTGTACACCACCCAAAACTTCTATTTTATCAGAAAAATGGAAAGCGTCTGAAATGTTTAACTGACCTTCAGCAGCCCAAAGGTCTGATCTGTCTAAGAACTTAGAACCACCTGGTTTATTTAGTGGAGTACTTTTGATTTGTTTAGCAGCATTATCAAACTGTAATGTACCTGGTTGAAAACGTGGTAGTCCGGGTATAGCCCCACCAGTAAATGGATTTACAGTACCATTATCCAAAGCATCTCTTAAAGTGTTGTGCAAAGTAATATCGCTGATGGCCTGGCTGTTTCTTCTTACTTCTGAGAATGTTCCAATATAAATTGGCAACCATACAGTGCCACTTGGTCTTGAAGCTTCGTTTAAGAATGAACCAACAGCATCGCCGATATAAGAGTCACCCGCATTTTCCTGTGTAGTGTATCCACGCAGCATCCAGTTTTTGGATTTCAATTCAAGCTTATGCTGACCCATTTTAAAATTACGAAGTGAATATCTGTTGGCACCAGTGTAAACTGTAGTACCAGTTCCTATATAACTATTCCATGATAGTTCAATTTTAGGAGTGATATTATAATACAATCCGATATTTCCTTTTACATTAAGCGAGTTATAATCTACTAAGTCTTCTTCATTATATCCTGTTCTTGACAAGTTTGAATTTCTGTAATAGCCATTCTTAAGACCATTATAGAAAGGGAACATGTTATCCAAAGCAGGTTTTACAGAAGGAAGATTCAGGAAATTTTGTAAGGTTACTCCTGGTGCAACAAAAATTCCGGAAAAAGGAGCAAACGTATAGAATCCTGCTACCTGAGCATTTGTTGGATATGTAGGGTTGCCAATAGCTCCATAATACATATTCATCAGACTAACCACATCTACACCACCTCCAGTATTTGCAAGAATTGTTCTTCTGGTTTGATCTTGTACAAAATATGAGAACGCATCCATGTTGATGTCTGTTTCATCACCATAAACGTTAATACCATTGTAGTTTGGATCATTTAATCTGTTGCCACCTTTTACTGCGCTTAAGATTCCTAACTGGCCTTTGTTGCGATAATCATCGGCTTGCCAGTCATTACCTTTAATAAGTTCAGCACTTATTTTGTAAGCAAATTTATTTTTAAATGCCTGAGCATAACGGAAAGTCCAGTTATAATATGGTGCGGCATTTCTCTGCTTTCCATCAACATGCATAATTCCCTGCTTAATATTATAACTTAAACCCTGATATTTAAAAGGATTTTTGCTGTTGATTAATACAGTACCATTCATACCGCCTGAGCCATACAATACTGAAGAAGCACCTGAAAGGACCTCCACATTGTCCACATCTAAATCAGTTAAGCCAACAATTGAGCTAACAGAAAAATTTAAACCGGGTGCCTGATTGTCCATACCATCCACCAATTGGTTAAGACGTGTATTACCACTACTTACAAAACCACGGGTTGTAATAGTGCGGAAAGTAAGACTGGCTGTGTGTACATCTACTCCTTTAAGATTTGACAAAGCTTCATAAACCGTTGGAGCTGCTACATTTCTAAGTGTGCTGCTACTCATTCGTTCTACAGTTACAGGAGCTTCCAATATTCTTTGAGGCACACGATTGGCAGATACTACAACTTCCTGACCTAAATCGTTATTCACTTTGAAGTCAATTTCAACAGGTTTAGCAGCATCAGTAACTGATACCTCCTGTGAAAAATAACTTTGAGAACTAAATACAAGAGTAACAGGTAGTTTACTTACGCTGATACTGAATTCACCATCAGGATTTGTATAAGTACCTTGTCCGGTTTCTTTTACAATAACAGATACGGCACTTACAGCTTCTTTTGAAGTGCTGTTTTTAACTTTACCAGTTACAGTAACTTTCTGTGCATTAGTAGTAAATGAAACCAAACCTGCAATAAGACAGGTAAACAAAAAGCGGTAGCTTTTTCTCATAATTTGGGAGTTTTTAGTTTGGTTCCGGATTTGTTCTTCCGGTTAAATTTGCCGGAAAAATAAGCATTGTATCCTTTATCTAAAAATTTAATTTTTAAGGCAAAAGAAAGCTTGTGACCAAATATTTTACTTAAAAAAATTGACTCAAAAACTTGCATAAATTGTTGAAATCTTGCGAGTATTTAGCAGTTGTAATTTTACAAGTCGTCTTATTTTCGGCCAATGGCTCCATTATCTTTTCCCAGGCAAACCGGATTCTATAGAGGCAAGGTGAGAGATGTATATTCGATAGCTGATAAATGGCTAGTAATGGTTGCCAGCGACAGAATTTCGGCTTTTGATGTCATTTTACCCCGAACAATCCCCTTCAAAGGGCAGGTTTTGAACCAAATTGCTGCTTTTATGCTGCATGCTACTTCAGATATTTGTCCTAACTGGTTAAAAGTAGTACCTGCACCCACTGTTTCTGCCGGGATAAAATGCGAACCTTTTAAGCTCGAAATGGTTGTCAGAGGCAATTTGGTTGGTCATGCCTGGAGAACTTATTCTTCCGGTATTAATACATTATGTGGTGCCACCATGCCCGTGGGATTAAAAGAAAATGATTTTTTCCCTGAGCCCATTATCACTCCAAGCACTAAAGCAGCTGCAGGTCATGATGAAGACATAAGCCCGGAAGCAATTATAGAAAATGGATTATGTACCAGAGATGAATGGAACAAACTAAGTCAAATTGCTATATTACTTTTTGCCCGCGGAAAAGAAATTGCTTCAAAGCATGGACTCATTTTAGCTGATACAAAATATGAGTTCGGTAAATATGATGGCGAAATAATATTAATGGATGAAATACATACGCCTGATTCATCAAGATATTTTTATAAGGAAGGGTTTGAAGAAAGGCAAGCTAATGGAGAACGACAAAAACAACTAAGCAAAGAGTTTGTAAGAGAATGGTTAATTGCTAACAATTTTATGGGTAAAGAAGGTCAGCAGGTACCGGAAATGACGGACGAATGGGTAAATACAATTTCCAGAAGATATATCGAACTTTATGAAAAAGTAACCGGAGAAACTTTTATACCTGTTAGTTTGTCTTCTGAAGAAATTTTTTCTGCTGTTACAAATTCTTTGAATAAACTGAAATAACCTTTCCCCTTAAAATAAATTGGCCACTACCCTTTTTTGTAATGACCAACTTATATTCTATAGTATATAGCCTATTTCTTTTGAGTTGAATCAGCATTCACAAACTGTCTGGCACCCTTGCCATATGGGCAATAATAATCTAGCGCCATTTGTGCTTCAGTATAGCTCAGCCAATAGTCTGTAACAGTACCTGAAAAAACATTTCCGGAGGAACGATCATAAAAATCACGAGTGCCGGGTCTGCTTAAATCGCCATAAATAATACTTCTTTCATAAGGCTTATAATAGCTGTAAGAGCGGATAATGGTATAGCCATAATTTGATTCTACCACATAATAATTACAAGAAGAACTGCTAAAAACTACTTGCCCCCTTTCCTGAGAAAGCCAGTAGCTTTCATCATCATAATAATAACCATTTTTGCCACAGCCCGAAAAAGTAAAGGCGAATAAGGTTGCGATAACGGATAATGTAAAAATCTTTTTCATTTGGATAGTTTTTAAAATTGAATGTCAGTCTTCACATACTATTTGCGGATATGTGTTAACCAACAAATTATTTGTTCCTAATTACCAATTAAAAGACTGTGCCAGATAACGCAAAGGTTGAAGTGACTTTGTTAAAATTTTATATAATGAATTGGGGAAAGTTTTCGGCTTATTTAAATTGCTTTAGTCTTGACCTGGATTTGTTAAATACATTCCTGCCCTTGTCGGTTCCACTTCTAAGTATTTTTTGCTCAGTTTCAGGAAGATTAATAATATTTAAACACGCATCGCTACAAGTGCCTTTCATTTTTGCCTTACAGTCATCGCACTGAATAAAAAGCAGGTGGCAGGCGTCGTTTATGCAATTGACATGTGTATCGGCCGGTTTGCCACATTGGTGACAACAAGCAATAATCTCTTCAGTTACTCTTTCACCTAGCCGTTGGTCAAACACAAAATTTTTGCCATGAAATTTATTTTCCAGTCCATTTGCTTTAACCTGATTTACATAATTAATTATACCGCCTTCCAGATGAAAAACATTTCGAAAACCTTTGTGTAGCATATAAGCAGATGCCTTTTCACAACGAATGCCGCCAGTGCAATACATGATGATGTTTTTTTCTTTATCCGCCTGCATCATTTCCACTGCCATTGGTAATTGTTCACGAAAAGTATCGCTGGGTATTTCAATGGCGTTTTCAAAATGACCCACTTCATACTCATAATGATTGCGCATATCAATGATTACCGTTTCTTCATCAGCTGCAAGTTTGTTAAACGTATCTGCATTTACATATCTTCCTTTTTGCTCCATACTAAATGAAGCGTCATTAATTCCATCAGCAACAATTTTTTTGCGCACTTTAATATCCAGCACATAAAAACTTTTACCATCATCATCCACTGCAATATTGAGTCGCAGATTGTTTAGCGGTTTTATTTCATATAAATAATTTCTGAAATTTTCAACATTCTCAGTGGGCACACTTATTTGTGCGTTGATACCTTCCGAGGCCAGATAGATGCGACCCAGTACTCCTATTTGTTTTAAATCAGCATACAACTTATTTCTGAAAGGAATGGGCTCCTCAATATGAAAATAACAATAAAAGGAAATGGTAGTACGTCGTGTATTGTCTTTTACGATACGTTCTTTCAGCTCCTTGCGGGAGACACGGTTGTGTAGTGTTGCCATCTTTTTTGAAATTTGAATCCTGACATCATCAGGATAATTTAATATAAAATTGGACAGTTGCAGGCTGAACCAAATTTCTTGTCACAAAAAAATTAATATTCTTAATGACCATACAAAGATAAGCTACTTAGCTGAAGCCCGAAGGAAACTGCCACTCATAGCGGCAAATCCGGCTACCAGCCCTCCCACTAATGCAGTAACTAATATCAAAAGGATTGAGTTTCCGCCTAATGGCAGAATGGCCGCAATTTTTTTTGACAGCACATGATCGTTACTCACATCAATCCAAAAAGCGAGACCACCCCATAATAAAAACAAACCCAGAAAGCCTGCTAAAAAAGCTTTCCCTGCTTTTTGATGTACGAGTACTGCTACCAGCAATGCCACAACAGCAATCCCCCACCAGGGAATATAAAGGCCGCTTACAAATGCAAGTAATAAGGTTAATAAAGTAGCTGTGAAAAATTTCATTTGAAAAATATATTAACGGGTTTTCAAAAATTTATTTATTGATGAACTGCATTGTCCACTTCACGTTTGCCGATGATTTATCTGCATCGTTCATAACCCACAGTTTATAATACTTTCCCTGTACCCAAGAGTCAATCATGTTGTCATAGTATTTACTTCCAGGATTTCCGCTTTGCCCACCAGGGTACAATCCATAAGCTTCAGTATTAGCACTCATTTGCACGATCATTCTCCAACTGGGACCATGACTACCTGAAATAGCATTTACAATATCACCTGCACCACCTACGTTTAGGTCTGGTCGATCAAATGGCAGTAAATCTTTTTTGGATTTATCCAGCAAATGGTAAACACCGGGTTTATTAAATTTTTTCCAGGCCAGTCCCTTGCCACCAGTTTTTGCTAAGCTTTCGTCAATTTTTTTGGTGGCTGCCTTCAAAGCCAGTGTTACAGGATTGTTGCCTGATAAAGTATCTTGTGATGCTTCGCCCTTAAGCATAAACGAGGAATCTCTTTTCAAAATTTCCATTAAAGCTTGTGCACCCATTACCGGAATTCTATTTTTTACCCCTCCTGCATTTTTTGTAAGATGCTCCCAAATGATTTTTCGCAAAGCTCCCCACCAAAAAGTATAAACTGTTTGTCCTTCCGATTCGGCAGTAGCCAGCAAATCCCATGACTTTACAATGTCCAGATATTCTTTTTCTTTTTTAGAAAGGTTTGCCTCATTTACATTTTTGAGTAATATTGGTAATACATCTTCTGCTGTTGTATTAAAATAATTGTTTTGCAGTTGCATCATATCTTCCGGCGTTATACCATGCATAGCACTCAGTTTATTTTCAATGGTAATGCCCCTGGCTGTAATATAACTTCCAGGAATAAAATAAGGATAGCTGGCATCGGCAGGTCGTTGATTGGCACTTTCCAAAAATCCTCTCTCAGGATTCTTTGCATGTGGATTTTCCTGCTGCGGAATAAAGCCTTGCCACATATAACTACTATCGCTGCCAGGCATTATATATAAACCTTGTCCATTCCATCTTGCAGGAAATTTTCCTTGTTGCCAAATAGCAATATCTCCAGATTTTGAAGCAAAAACAAAATTCTGTCCAGGACATTCAAAACCCTTTATAGCTGTTGCATAATCATCATAATTTTTTGCATGATTCAAATGATAGATTGCCATGCCTTCATTGCTGGGGTCATGTGCTGTCCAGCGTACTGCAAGATTGAGTTTGTTTTTTGTTAACGTATCAGCAAAACTTTCATCATACATCACCGGGCCAAAAACAGTGTAGGCTACTGTATCATAAACTTCACTTGCGCCTTTTACTTTAATTGTATCAATTTCCAATCTCGTTTTTTCCCATTTACCATTAAACCAATATTCTTGTTTGTTTTTGTCTTTGAACTTGATATTATAATAATCTTTTACATCTCTTTGAGAATTGGTAACACCCCATGCAATGCTATCATTAAAACCAATAATAATAAACGGACTGCCCGGAAGTGAAACCCCATAAACATTACTGGTGGGTGTTTTCAATTGCATTTCATACCAAATGGATGGGAGTGTAAGTTCCAGATGAGGGTCGTTGCAAAGAATGGGCACACCGCTTTGTGTTTTACTACCGGCCACTACCCAGTTATTACTGCCATCTGCGGCTTCATCTTCCACAAAATTTTGAATGGCCACATCATGCTTTGATGAAAAATAAACGGAGTCGGCAGACACAGGTTGTACGGGTGTTATTCCAGGTTTATCAAAAGCAGTACCTTTTGGAACAATGGGCATCAACGAATCCGGTACTTGTGGATATAGTGTAGCTAGTTCATCGGGTGCAAAAACGGATTTGGCATTGGTATTGGCGAGATCCGTTTCCGTATCACCAGCAAGCATATTAGCCATCATCTTTAATAACAAAGCGGTACGCAGGTTGCTCCACTTTTCTGGCTTGAAGTTGAGGAGTTTATACTCAACAGGCAGTTCACTTTCTTTTAATGAAGCAATATAGGCATTAATGCCATTGGTATATGCCGAAAATAATGCTTTGGCTTGTGGGTCTTTTTCAATTTCATGCAAAGCATTTTCAGCGGCAAATACCATTCCCAGTCTTCTTTGTTTTCTGTCGTATTGAATGGCTTTGCTTCCAGCAATTTCACTGGCACGACCTGCAGCAGCTTTTGTTTGCAAGTCCATTTGAAACAATCGGAATTTTGCATGCAGATAACCCTGAATAAAATAAAGATCTTCATCGTTTTCTGCAAAAACATGGGGTACCAGTCTTTCGTCAAAATAAACTTCAGCTTTACCTTTCAGCTCATCAAACTTCAAACTGGCACTATAATTTTTATTTGACGATTCTGCATTTTGCCAGAAACCATGTTGAGGACTCAAAAATTTTCCCATAGGTGGTATAGCGCCCCATGGTTTATTAAGTGCAAAAACCAGAGCAGCTGTCACAACTGTAGAAATAGCAAATGGAATTATACGCATAGTTAAAAAAATGATTGGTGAAAGATAAGAAGGAAATTCTAAGATTTTACCCAAAATCTATTACATTTATCATTCAATAAGAAATCATTTTATTTTGTTTAACCATTTTTAAAAATTACAACTATGGGTTTATGGATTGCTATAGGAGCTATTGCATTAATTGTATTTGCAATTATCGCCATGTACAACGGCATGGTTCGCAAGAAAATCCAAATTGATAATGCCTGGAGCGACATCAGTGTTTTTTTGAAAAAAAGATTTGATCTTATCCCCAACTTAGTAAATACGGTAAAAGGATATGCTGCTCATGAAAGTCAGACTTTAGAAAAAGTAGTACAGGCTCGTAATGCTGCTGTTGCAGCTCCAAGTGCCGATGTTGCTGCTGTGGCTTCTGCCAATCAGGGTTTAACAGGAGCTTTGAGGGGATTATTAGCCATTGCAGAAAACTACCCCGACTTAAAAGCAAATGCGCAGTTTTTAGAATTGCAACAGGCTTTGCAGGGTATTGAAGGTGAACTGGGAAATGCCCGTCGTTTTTACAATGCTACGGTAAGAGATTATAATACAACCATTCAACAGTTTCCGGGTTCTATCATTGCCAATATGGGCAATTTCAAACCTCGTGATTTCTTTGAACTGGAAGACCAGAACGAAGCCAAGAACGTAGAAGTAAAATTCTAAAATTTTTGTCCGGTGAAAAAAATTATTGCAAGTCTATTGCTTGCCTGTTCTTTTATGTGGGCACAGGCACAGGATGGTTATTCCGTTAACAACTATGATGTAAACATTCGTGTTAATAAAGACGCATCATTAGATATTAAGGAAACTATTTCGGTACATTTTGACATTTCCAGTCATGGTATATACCGAATGATTCCATATAAATATAAACTTCAGCCATTAAAAGACGGAGAGGAAAAAGCAGACAGACAATTTGAATCAGGCGGCTTTACAAGAGTTTTTATTGAGGACATTAATGTGAAGGGTTGGAAATATAAAACAAGAAATGTAAATGGCTATAAAGAGATTAAAATTGGCGACAAGGATAAATATGTGGATGGAGATCAGGAATATATTATTTCTTACAAGGTTTTAAATGCAATTAATTTTTTCAAAGACCGTTCAGAATTTTATTACAATCTGATTGGTGATAAGTGGAATGCCAACATCAATAAAGTAAGCTTTCGGGTTGAATTATATAATTCACTTACGGAAATGCCATCCTATTTTATTGCAACCGGTTATGCTGGTTCAAAAGAAAATAACACCAGTGCCAACTGGGAAAGCGCTACCGTACTAAGAGGTTCCACTACCAAAAGTTTAGGGCCAAACGAGGGTGTAACCATTGGTATTAAATTTCCAAAAGACTTTCTTGTAAAACAGAATTACCAACTACGCGGATTAATGTGGTTATTGTTCCCGCTTATTTCCCTTGTGGCTATGTTTTTAATTTGGAGGAAATGGGGAAAAGATGATCATGTTACTATTACTACCGAATTTTATCCTCCTGCAAGAATAAGCCCCAGTGTATGTGGCTATGTAATTGACGACAGAATGGATCGCCGCGACCTTACAGCTCTAATTCCTTATTGGGGAGCAGGTGGCTATCTTAAAGTAGCTGATAATGATAAAGATTATGAATTCACTAAAATAAAAGAATTATCAACCAATGCTGCAAACTATGAACAAACACTTTTTAAAGGAATTTTTGCAAGTGGCGATGTGGTAAAACTTAGTAGCCTGAAAAATGTTTTGTACACCAGCATGAATACAGCTAAAACACAACTTGAGGCTGAGGTGGACAACAGTTCTTATTATAAAAAAGGTACTAGAGGAGCAGCTGGTTTCCTTTCTTTATTGGGGCTTTTTTTAATTGGCTTTGGTGGCTACAAAATGTTTAAGACCTGGGGAGATGAGCCCATCTGGTTTTCGCTTTCATTTATTTTAAGCGGCATCATTACCATCATTTTTGGATCCAGGATGATAAAGAAAACTAAACAGGGCAATGAGCTTTATATGAAACTTGCAGGCTTTAAAGAATTTATTACAAAAGTTGAAAAACAAAGACTGGCTACTTTTCTTAAAGAAGATCCGGGATATTTTGATACTGTTTTACCTTTCGCTATTGTATTTGATGTTGCAGATAAGTGGAAAGATAAATTGAAAGATATGGATGTCCCTCCACCTACTTGGTATGCTGGTAGCTATACTGGCTTTAATACTGCTATGTTTTTAAACAGTCTGGATCATTCAATGAACAAGTTTTCTGAAAGTTTTTACAGTCAGCCCAGTAGTAGTGGTGGCAGCAGCGGTGGCAGTTGGGGAGGCGGTGGTTTTTCAGGAGGCGGCTTTGGCGGTGGTGGAGGTGGCCGCTGGTAAGCTATTCCTTTTTTCCCTTGAGCATTGGCACAAAAGAGAAATTTTCAAATACTTCTTCTTTTAAAACTTCGTTTTCCATTTTTGTAATGCGCATCATTTGCTGTACATCACCTGCACCCAGCGGTATTACCATTTTGCCACCTATACTTAGCTGTTCTATCAATTTTTGTGGGATGAATGGAGCTGCAGCAGTAATTAATATTCTGTCAAATGGTGCATAATCAGATTGTCCTTCAAATCCATCTCCATAAAAAAAACTTATTGATGAGTATTGTTTTAAAAAATTCCAGTTCCAGTTGTCTTCAAACAATTTTTTTTGTCGTTCAATAGTAAAAAGTTGCACACCCATTTCGGCAAGTATTACTGCCTGATAGGCACTTCCTGTGCCTATTTCTAAAACTTTCATAAACGGTGCTACTTCTAATAGCTGACTTTGATATGCAACTGTATATGGTTGTGAAATGGTTTGGCCTTCGCCAATAGGAAAGGCACGGTCTTCATACGCCACTTCATCAAAAGCAGAATCTAAAAAAAAATGACGGGGCACTGCAAGCATGGCATCTAATACACGATCATCGGTGATTCCCTTTTTATGAAGATGTTGTACCAGCTTTTTGCGTAGTCCCTGGTGTCTGTAAGTATCTTCGGTTGGCCTGCTCATGAAAATATTGTGAAAAAAAAATAATTAAAGAAACTGATTACAAATTCATGTCTGCAATTACTGCTTTAATCTTTACATCTAATTTTGCATTTACCATTTCATATTCAGCAGCGTTTTTTAATGTATCGTTTACTGAAAAATAAAATTTGATTTTAGGCTCGGTACCACTGGGTCTTGCCGAAATAAAGGTCATATCATCTAGCACAAATTGCAGCACGTTAGATTTGGGTAATTCCAGCTTCCATTCTTCACCTGTCAACAGGTTTTTCTTTGTCTGTTTTTCATAATCCATCAGCATTACTACTGACTGGCCATTAATAGTGGCCGGAGGGTTTTTGCGATAGCTTTCCATCATAGCGGCTATTTGCTGCTGTCCATCCATTCCTTTTTTTGTAATGGAAATCAAATGCTCTTTATAAAAACCATATTGTACATAGAGGTCAATCATTTTTTCATAGAGGCTTCTGCCCTTTTCTTTTTCATAAGCTGCCATTTCGCAAAGCAGTGCAACGGCACTTACGCCATCTTTATCTCTTATTTGATCGCCTATCATTAATCCAAAGCTTTCTTCACCGCCTATGATATAGTTTTCTTT
>Ga0073902_10000097_pt1 | contig 62913 bp, 69 predicted proteins | sample KloWWTmeKNB19Kit_FD_66667 | JGI IMG/M metagenome (GOLD analysis project Ga0073902, IMG submission 66667) | Active sludge microbial communities from Klosterneuburg, Austria, studying microevolution and ecology of nitrifiers - Klosterneuburg... | ecosystem: Engineered > WWTP > Aerobic digester >...
GTTTCCCAAATGCTTCAATATCCCATTGCTGATTTTTTGTTTTATTGCGGTATTCAGCATGACCAGCAGTATTAAAAAAGTTTTTACTACCGCTTGTAAATTCACCATGCAGGTTTTGTATCAGCAACCCTACTTTAAAAAATTGATGTTGATTTTTTGCATCGGGAAACTGATAAATGGAAAAATCGTTACTGATGCTTCTCCATTTATCCTGAACAGCAAACGTATCTTGCAGCAATGTGTATTGATAATTATCTTGATACCAGGCGGAGTCAGGCATATAGCCAAAACCACCTGAAGCATTATGAGCCTGATCAAGAAACTGATATTTCAAAGTTGAAAAAGTAAAACTATGTTCAAGTCTAAGCCTGGGAAAAAATAATGGGATAACCGTAGAGTCGGTTACCAACGAATCTTTTTTTCCAAAATCATATTGCTGACGAAGCAAGAAAGTAAATTCCGAATATTTATTACCTGTATAAATTTTATTGCTGAAAAAATTGCCGCTAAAAAAATCGGTGCCGCCAATTTTTGTAGGAATGATAAACCGATCTTTATAAATGGGATCGTTTAAATAGTCAACCGTATCAATGATACCGCCATTTTCGCCCGATTGCAGTTTGTTGCCCAATAAAACGAGATAAGCACCATATCTTTTTTTATTGGACTGATATCTGGAAGTAAATAAATAATTATTATGACTGGTTTTTTGATTTTTAAAGAAACCGGGAGAGTTGATCATTCTATATTGAAATAGAAAATTCCAGTTGGGTGTTCTGTTTTGTGTGTGCAATACTTCAATCATTTGCTCTACCCTGCTACCCAATTGATAAGTAAGCTCAGAGTAAGGCCGTGTAGTGTTGAAAAAACGAACCTGATCCAAGTTCCATCTATATACATCAAATGCATGAAAACCCGGATCGAACCCGGAGTTTAATAGAGGAGAAAATAATAATGAACGGGAAGCATTACCGATATTCCCTAAATAAATATTGGTAGCAGGTGCCGGGAATCTATTAGTAAAATCAATAATTGAGGAATCTAACACATAGTTTACCGTAGAGTCAAGATATCGGTAAGTGATTGTGATGGAATCTTCCAGTTTGTTCCGATGTCTCAGGCTATCCGTTTCGCCACCCATCATACTTCTTTGCCCGAAGCTGCCTCCTAGCTGCTTTAGTTTACCACCAATATTTTGCAATGTTGGGTCCTGACTATATGCAGTTACAGATGCCAGGCAAAGCATCAAAAACAGATATGTAAACTTTTTATCCAGTTGTGTAGGCTTTATCATTTAATAAGGGCTGCAAAATAACCCGTCAAAGATAAATTTCCCGTAATCATTCTGTTAATAATAATTGATTAGTAATTGTAGCGGTAAAAATTACAATTAGATTCATCACAAATTAGCTTTTGAAGTGTAGCATCCTTGAGTACATCAGTATAATCCATCCACTGGTTATTTACTTTTATTTTTCTATATACAAGACGAATGCCCTGGCTATAATCTACCCACCAGTAAATATGGCCAGTATAAAGCGGTTGAATAGGTTTGCCATCCAGCTTGTGCCAGCCATAAATAGCCACCCGGTCAGGTTTATTATCAGTCAAAACTTTTCCACTGATGACCACATCTTTTTGTATTCCGGCTATCAGCCCTTTTCTTCCCTTGCGTTGGCCCTCGATTATTAAATGGTGCTGCCACATGGTAGGCGTACTATCGCGGTAGGCATACATAGGCACCGGCTCCAGCTTTACTTTGGCTGCTGCATAAATAGCGTCCACCATTTTTCGGGTAGGCAAAAAGCAGTTAAATGAATCTGCAATCTTTTGCGCTGCTTTGGGTGTTATGTTTATCCTTGCCCAATCGTCGTTAGATCCTATACTTAAATAATCGGGTGCTACATAAAAAACTGCTTCTAATTTTCTTTTTGAAACAGAATCAAATGCCTCAATCTTTACCGGAATAAATTTTTTCAAAAAATCCGGGATATTTCCGACGGCTGCCTGAGCCAATACAAACGAATCTCTTGCTTCCCATTTCATAGCAGCTGCCTGATGATAAAATGCCGTACCTGTTAGCCAGGATGAGCGATGCTGCCAGCTTTTTGCAACAGGGTTTATTTTTTTAATGGATGTACATGAAAAAAATACCAGACAGGCTATAATATATTTGAATCTCACGGCACAATTTATCAATGATTTTGATAAATTGCTAAAAAACAAATTTGATGAAAAGCTATTTGTACATTTTATTAGCGATGATTTTCATTTTTTCCTGTAAAACAGAAAAAAAAGAAAAAACACTTTATGAAAAAAGAAAAGATTTGCAAAATGGAGAATTGAGTGCTGATAATGTTTACCATGTAGATGTAATTGGCTGGACAACCACCATCCCCGCTGGATGGGAGATTGTAACACAACAAGAAATGGGTAAAATAAAAAAGAAAGGTGCTGATGCTTTTGAAGAAGTATTCGAAACGGATATTGATTATTCAGATGTTCAAGACCTACTAAGTGTGAAAAAAGATATTATCAACTCTTTTATGTCAAATATGCAAAAGGTGAATGATACACTTGATGGTAATTTTGATGAAAGAATCAAGACTGTTTATGATGCCATCCGGACTACATATGCATCTAAAGATATAAAAATGGAAGAAGTGGTAGGTGCCATTAGAATAGACGGCATTATGTTTGACCGGCTTGAGATAAAAATTCTATCTCCTGATAAGAAAAAGACAATATTAAATCAGGAAATATTTATTGCACCTATTAATGGTTATGACTTTACAATGATTATCAATTATAACAACGAAAAAGACAAAGATGACTTATTGGAAATGGTGATGGGTTCCAAATTTTCTATGAAAGATTAATATAGCTGGCTGAAAGTGAATCTTAAAAACCAGTTGTTAAAAATCTAAGAACTTCAATTATCTTCGCCACATCAAAATAGCTTTCACTTTCTAAAATATTTTTGTATGAATCTTCATGAATATCAGGCTAAGGAATTATTGAAAAAGTATAATGTACCCGTTCAGGAAGGCTATGCCTGCACTACCGTACAAGAGTCAGAAGACGCCTATCGTCAAATAAAAACACAAACCGGCAGCAAATTCGCCATTGTAAAAGCACAAATACATGCCGGCGGTCGTGGCAAGGGTGCTATTAAAGAAAATGGAATTAACGGTGTAAAAGTGGCCAAGTCGTTGGAAGATATTCAGGAATTTGCAAGTAAAATTCTGGGTGGCACATTAGTTACTGTGCAAACAGGCCCGACAGGCAAAGTCGTAAACAAAATATTTGTTGCTCAGGATATGTACTACGATGGCCACAGCGAAAGAAAAGAATTTTATCTCTCCATTTTACTCGACCGTAGCAAAGGGCAAAACGTAATAATGTACAGTACCGAAGGTGGTATGAACATTGAAGATGTAGCCCACAACACACCCGAAAAAATTTTTAAAGAATGGGTACACCCTGCTGGTGGCTTACAGGGATTTCAGGCAAGAAAGATTGCTTTTAATCTGGGTCTTAGTGGCGAAGCTTTTAAAAGCTGCGTAAAATTTGTAACCAATTTATACAATGCCTACACCGGACTCGATTGCTCTATGTTGGAAATTAATCCGCTGTTTAAGGCTGCCGACGACAAAATAATTGCAGTGGACTGCAAAATGAATCTAGATGAAAACGCTTTGATGCGTCATCCGGATCTTACATCACTTCGTGACATAACAGAAGAAGACCCAACCGAAGTGGAAGCAGGTAAACACAATCTGAACTTTGTAAAACTGGATGGCAATGTGGGTTGTATGGTAAACGGTGCCGGACTGGCAATGGCGACAATGGATATGATAAAACTAAGTGGTGGTGAGCCTGCCAACTTTTTGGATGTAGGCGGTACCGCCAATGCACAGACCGTTGAGGCAGGTTTTAAAATTATTTTGAAAGACCCCGCAGTAAAAGCTATACTCATCAACATATTTGGCGGCATCGTTCGTTGCGATCGTGTAGCGCAAGGCGTTATTGATGCTTATAAAAATCTGGGAAATATCAATATCCCCATTATTGTACGCTTGCAGGGCACCAATGCTGTAGAAGCAAAAAAACTAATAGACGAGAGCGGCTTGAAAGTACAATCAGCCATTTTGCTCAGCGAAGCTGCCGATTTGGTGAAAAAGGCAGTTGCATAAAATCATTTATTGAATAAAATAAAAAATCCCTGTTAGTTGCGGGGATTTTTTTTATGCTGTATCAAACTTATAACAGCAATCACTTAATACCTAAACATCTCCTTCATCCGGCTTAAGAAAGGCTCCTTTTTTCGCCGGCTTACTTCCAGCGATTTTCCATTGCTCATTACCACAAAGCCCCCCTCGCCTTTTTGATATTCTTTAATGTGGCGGAGATTGATGAGGCTGGATTTATGTATTCTAAAAAAATTGCTATCCTGCAAAATGATTTCATAATCCATTAGCGGACGAGAAGCTAATATCTTTTTCCCATCTGCAAAGTGAATGGTTGTATAAGTATTTTCAGCTTCGCAAAATACAATCTGATTTACCTCCACCACCTGAAAACCCTTGACACTGGGAATACAAATCTGCATTTCTTTTTGCCCGCTTTGCTGGCGCATATTATACAAAAAGGTTTCCATTTGCCGGTTGGTAGATTTTTGATGTATCTTTTTTGCCGCATTAGACACAGCAGTAATCAACTGCTGTTCTTCTACGGGTTTTTGCAAATAATCTACTGCTGCAAACCGAATGGCCTGTAAAATATACTTGTCGTGGGCCGTTACAAATATTACTTCAAAAGGAATTTCATCAAGGTCTCGCAAAAAATCAATTCCGTTTTTGCCGGGCATTGCTACATCCAAAAACACAAGATTGGGTTTTAAATCCGATGTTTTGGCCAAGGCATCCGTCGCATGCTCACATTCGGCAATTACCTCCACCGCCGGGCAATATAGCTCCAGCAACTTTCGCAGGGTTTGCCTGCTCATTTTTTCATCATCTACAATAATGGCTTTAATCATTAGTACGAAAAATTTAATGGCAGATAAAATTTTATACTGGTTCCCTCGGCCAACTCGGGTACGGTTTTTATGGAAAAAATGGGTTGACTGTTTACATCTGCCTTGCCATTAAAAATTAAATCAAGCCGGGATTTGATGACAGACATGGAGTGAGAAAGTTTTTCAGGCGCCGAAATATCTTTTTTAATACCCGAACCATTGTCTTTTACATTTATAGCAAGCAAATTATTTTCGGTTTCAATTAATACTTTTATGTAGGGGTTGGCCACCGTTTTTAATTCAGCATGTTTTATGGCATTTTCAATAAAGGGTTGAATCATCATTGGAGGTATTAAAGCGCCTTCTGCATCCTTTGATACGGCTACTTCAAAATGCAGGCTGCTATCAATAGCTGCTTTTTCAAATTCAATATACTTATGCAGGTAGGTGATTTCCTCCTCTACCGGAATGTCATCTTTTTCGGCGTTGGCAAATGTTTTACGCATAAGCTGTGCCAGCGATTGTATTTGCTTGTTTGCCTTTTGCTTTTCATCGGTAAGCACCAGCCCCTGAATATTGTGCAGTGCATTGTAAACAAAATGTGGGTTCATCTGGCTTTGAAACTGTGCTATCTGCTTGGCCTGCTTACTCAATTGCAAAGCTTGCTCCCTTATCTGCTGGCTTTTGGCCTGCAATTGCGCATAAGCTATTTTTTTGGATACATAATATCGGTACAAAAAGAAAGCAAGCATGGCCAGTAAGGCTATACCGCCAATTAAAAAATTTCGGGTTTTGTTTTGCGTTGCTATTTGCTCGCCTTTCATTATAGTTTCATTCTTACTTAATTGCAATGCTTGCGAGTCGGCCTTTGCCTGTAATTTATTTTTTGCCAGCAATTGATTTTGCTGTTGCAATTCCAAATCCTGCAAGGCCTTTTTTTGCGACAGCAATTTTATTTCATCCTCCTTTTGCTTTGCCAATAATGTATTGCCCGCTATTATGGCTGTTTGTTTTTCCAATTCTAATTGTTTCAACTGCTGCACTGTTTGAAGCCTTGCAATTTCTTTGTCTTTTACAGCTTGCTGGTATTTATTTTCCAGCTCGGCCATGGTTGCAAAGTTTTCTTTGTCTTCCAAAGAATCTTTTAGCCTTGCAAATTGCATTTGCCATTTATAAGCATTTTCATAATCGCCCAATGCCTGGTACGATTGGGATAATGAGCCATAAATTTCGTGTTGAAAATTGGGGTCAGGATATTTTTGGGTAACCTCCAGTGCCTTTAGTGAAGCATCAATGGCTGGCCGATATTTTTTTTGTACCCGGTAAATTTCTCCCAGGTTTCCATAAAAGTTGGCCCCCAAATGCTCCCACACAGGTAGTGCAATAAAGGGTTCGGCCTTGTGCATATATGCTTCTGCTTGGGCATAATCTTTCAACAAATTGTACTGGGCACCCAGGCCAATAAAAGCTTTTATTAAAATAGCAGTATCGTTGCGTGGGGTGGCTACGGCTGCCGCAAGTTTCATGTAACGAACAATCTCTGTATAGTCGGGCTCTGCTTTTAAATCTTCTTTTGAAGAAATTACGTTTGCAATATTCAGATAGGCAGATGCTAATGCTGCCGGAAAGTTATTTTTTTTTGACACTTCCACTACATTATTAAAATAGACAAGCGATTTATCGTACTGCTTGTTGTAATAATAAAAATTACCAAGGCCAATGTTGGCATTGTTTTCAATATATGCGTATCCAATGCTTTTTGAAAACTCCAGCGATTTCAAATACCATTCTATCGCTTTATCATTATTTCCACTTGCTTCATATACCGTTCCCTTCCAGAAATAGGCATTGGCCTCCATTTGCTCAAATGGTTTCTTGCCTTTGCACACATCAATCAGCCAGTCTAATATGGTAAGCCTGGCCGTAGTGTTATTGGTTTTTAATTTGCTTACCGCCAGTACAAGGTACTTTTTTAATGTAGCGGCATCCACTGTTTCCGTTGCCAATACTTTTTTTAATGAATCTATTTTAAGAGGCGGTTGGGCTGCTGCCCTGTGGCCAAAGCAACAGCAGGCAATAATTAATATAAGGTAAAATGGCTTTTTCATTCCTTAGTTTCAATTGATAAATCTACACAAAAAAAGTACTTATTTCCTTTCAAAAAACAAGGAGCCAAACACTTATTGAACCCCGCCATTTACAGCATTTATACTGCCGTTGCCTGTTTGTGAATTGCCCAAACAAAAAAATATTCAAATACTTACACTGAAATTGTATTTGTGAAAACCTTTTTGCTTTCCATATTATCTCTACTCTTTATGAAAGTTTCTTGGGCACAGTTTTCTCCCGCTTTAGGACCACCACAAGCAGGGCCGGCAGCTATTCCTTTTCGCAGTATTGATTTTGGTTTTTTAACCAATCTTATCAAATTAGGTATTGAAAAATCGGTATCTGCCATAAATCAAAAAATTGACAGCACGGCTTCATCCACAGGCATGCAAGCGCAGCTTAGTTTTAAAATAAAATCCATTCATCCTGAGTATGTACAAACCGAACAGTTGCATACACCCAATAGCATGTATGTGCGCCTGAGGCTATGGGTAGAATATACCGTATCGGATATAAGTTACCATGGAGTTCCCTATTTCTCCCGCAAAATTTTTCAGTGGATAACATTAAGTGCCGCTTGCAACGAATGGCAAACCTCCGAAGGCAAAACCAGGTTTAGATACACTGCAGAAAAACCCTACTTAGATGAAGCGGGTTTTAGCGAGCAGGCACTCAACTTTTTTTTAGGTAATACACTTATCCAATATATAGATAGTAAATTATTGCAAAGTCTAAGCAATGGAATGGCCACAGGCGAATTGCCCATTGCCAGTACGCCCTGCAATTGTCTCAATTTTAAAAAAGGTACAGCCCCATTGTACGAAGATGGATATGTAGGCTTTTATAATATGCCTGTTAGAAAAATTGAAGTAGCGCAATTGTACAGTGAGCCGGCTTTAAAATTAGTTTCCGTAAAACGCATAGCTACTGCCGGCGAAATACTAATGAACACCGAAGATTTGCAAATAGAGTTTTGGGCAAATTTTAATAAAAGGGTAATGCGTACAGCCCCGATAGAAGAAAACCAAACTATTTTTTTCAAAAAAGACTATTCGTTAAACTTTGAACATCCCAATAAGTATGGGCAACTGGTAATTACCGCCAATATTACAGTGCTCAATCAACAAATGAAAATGTACTCAGGATTTTTACATTTTGAAAAAGATGCAAAATATGGCGCAGGAATACAAAAGCTAACTATTATGAGAACGGTATGGCGGCCTACATCCACCGGCCCCGATGGCCGCCCCGTAAAACCTTATGCTACGTTAATGCCGGCATACGAACTCACATTTAATTTACAATACAGCAAACCAAAATTCAAAGAAGAAACAAACTAACGATGAAACAACAGCCAATCTTTTTCCTTTGCCTATCAGCAGCCATCCTTTTTATTTCGTGCAGTAATAATAGTGGGGCTAAGCTAAAAGAGCCTGCAGATTCATTAACTGTGCATCACTCATCAACAGATACAATGAGCAATGAACCTCAATGCAATATTTCGGTGAATGGCAAGTATTATGACATATCTGCAGAAAATATTTCAACCGGATATACCTTTTCTGATTCTTCCTTACTAATAACATTCAATGGCGTGGGCGCAGGCAGAATCGTATTATCTATTCCAAACCTGTTTTCCATTCCCGGCAAGATAGCTACCGGCTATAGTTCTATACGTTTTAAAATTGCAGGTACAGAAGAATTTTCTGTAGAGCCTACTGTAACCCTGTACGATTATGGAAAAGCAGACATCAGCTTTCACAACCTGGGCGATGGATTCAGAAAAAACGAAGTAACACCCAACGCAGCCGAAATAACATCGCTTCTAAAATTGGAAGAAAATACCAACACCAAATGGGCCATTTATTTAATCAAAGGAAAAATACACACTACCGTTTTAAAAAATGTATATGAATCGGCAGCAGGCGAGCTAAACCGGGATTATGATATTGATGGAAGTTTTGTAATACAAACGAAAATATACTTTTAAAAAACTTTTATGGGTACAAAGGCAACTGTCATCATGTTGTGTACCATTTTATTGCCGGCCTGTGGGCCAAATAGGAACACAAAGCCTGCCTGGGAAATTAGCTACAAAAGATTGGATGAATATTTGGGTAATGTAGAAATTAGCATTGGAACCCATTCCTGCTTTTTCCAAAACAATAGCGGCATTCAAAAAAATGCAGCCCGCATACAATGGAAAAGCAGTCCATACTATTTGAAAGACCTGTATGAAAAATTTAATAAGCTACAATTGCACTATTGCAATACCAATTTATTGCCTGCTTCAAATGAGCCGATAGAAACATTGATATTTCTGAAAGAAGGCCAAATTGAATTTAGAATTGTAAGAGCGCAGCAAAACAACAACTGTGTCAAAAAATTTGACTCAGCCCTAATCCTGCTCAAAACATTTGTATTTGCTCAAAACAACGGATACAAATATTAATCTGCCGTTTACCAATCAACTACTGCCGATACCTGTTTGTTTGTTTTTCAAATAAAGAAATAATATTCCTTTTATGAAAACATTCAAAGATGAAAACTTTAAGCCTTATTCTATTTTTTATTATCGCACATACTACTTCCAGGGCACAACAAATAACAAATGCCGCCGGCAATAGCAATACTGTAGGCAGTATATCTATTGACTGGAGCTTTGGAGAACTTACTCTGGTTGATGAGAAACGCTTAGGCAGCTTAATCATTTCGCAAGGGGTACTACAACCCGAAAAAGGAATTTTCAAAGACAACGACGATAACATCAGCCAAGGCGAAATTAAGATTTTGCCCAACCCTACCAGTGGCGTACTCAACATTTGGGCAGGTTTTTTAACTGCGGGCAAACTTCGTTTTGATTTTTATGACACCAAGGGCAGTCGTGTAATTTCTGAAGAAAAAACATATACCGGCTTCAATACTTATCAGTTCGTTTTGGACAGATATGCGGCCGCATCTTATCCATTAAAAATAACCTGGCAGCCGGCAAATGGTAAAACCAAAACCGGAAACTATATCATCATCAAACAATAAATCTTTTTAAACTCAATAATAAAAATGTTACCAATGAAAAAAATAATGCTTACCTGTATAATGGCCGCAACATTAATAGTTGCCCATGCACAAGTGCCCAACAAATTTAATTACCAGGCCTATGCCCGCAATAGCCTGGGGCAGGCAATACCCAATGCCAATATTAAATTGCGCTTTAGCTTAGCCGATGGCAGTAGCGGCGGCTCCATTGTATATAGCGAAACCAGAAGCGTAACAACCAGCAGTATTGGAATGTTTAGTGTTGTTATTGGCAGCGCCGGCGCTATCAGCACTACCGGAAATTTAGCAAACGTAAACTGGGGCAATGCCAGCAAATATTTGAAAGTAGAAATAGACCCGGCAGGTGGCAACAACTTTAGTGTATTGGCCAACTCGGAATTGGTGAGTGTGCCTTATGCCTTATATGCCGTAAATGGCACACCAGGCCCTACAGGTGCACAAGGCCCCATTGGACAAACAGGCGCAACGGGTGCTATTGGCGCAACCGGACCGGTAGGGCCTCAAGGCCCCATTGGAGCAACCGGACCTCAAGGGCCAATAGGATTAACCGGACCAGCAGGCCCCATAGGGCCACAAGGGCCCATAGGGCAAACAGGAGCAACGGGTGCTATTGGCGCAACCGGGCCGGCAGGGCCTCAAGGCCCCATTGGGTTAACCGGACCAGCCGGACCAGCAGGCCCCATAGGGCAAACAGGCGCAACGGGTGCTATTGGCGCAACCGGCCCGACAGGGCCTCAAGGCCCCATTGGGTTAACTGGGCCTGCAGGCCCCATTGGCCCGCAAGGCCCTCCCGGAAGCTTCAGCTTACCCTATACCGGTGCGGGTGTTACAAACAATACTGCTGTGTTTGGTTTAATAAACACAGTAGCAAGTACGGGACCGGTTATGGATTTACAAAATTTTAATAGCACCAATAGTTTTCCAACATTGCGTATTCACTCAAATGTTACAAATGCTTCACCCGGTATCTTAAGCATTATACGCAATGGATCAAGCATCAACAGCAGTAATATACCGTCGGCCATTACGGGCACTGCAGATGGCACTACCAATGGCTTATCCGGATTTGCTGAAATTGGAGCCGGTGTATTTGCCGCATCCAAATTTGGATATGGACTTAGGGCCTATAGCGAAAATGCCTGGGCTGCACATATCTACAATGGCGCTGGCACAAACTCGGTTCCGGCTTTATTGGTTCAAGGAGTAGGTACAGAATATACCGCCGCATTTGAAGGTTTGCAAACCGTAGTTGCCGATCGCAAAGCAATAAGAACTTATGGCAAAATAAAATTTGAAGGCATTGGTGAACAAAATGGATCGGTACTAAAAGGCAATTCAAATGGCGAAGCTACCTGGGGGAAAAATATGATGGCCACAGCTTATGGCGAAATAAATACTGATGGCACAATAGTAAAAAGCTCGGGCAACTTTCTTGCATCCTGGGACGCTACCAATAGAGAATACACCATTGTATTTACAAATACCGATGGTATTGCAATGAATATACCAGTAATTACTGAACGCTCTACCGGCGTAACAGTTGCTTATCGTGGCATCACTACACATATCATCAATAGCAACACATTTAAAATTATTAAGAAAAGAGAATCGGACGGTGTAGGCGACCCCTTCGCATTTTTCTTTGTAGTCTTCTAAAAAATTAAACTTCATTTTTCAATACACATTAAAACAGCTAAAATGAATATTACACTTCTCCCCAATGAACAAAAAATAGATACCTGGACCATTCTATACGAACCACCCAAGGGCGGAAAATTCAACGGTAAACTATTAGTTACCAACAAGCGGCTTTTGTATGATGCAAAATTTGATTATAGCGCTAAGGGTCTTTTAGAAGAATTTTTGTATGTAAAATGGGGCAGCGAAGGTTTTTTGGAAATAAACAAAGAAGACATCATAAGTGTAGAAATTCAAAAATCGTTTTTAAGTAAAAAATGTATTGTAACGCTAAAGGATGGTAGCCGCCACACGTTTAACTACGGGGCCTTGAATATTGATAAATGTGCAGCAGCCATACAAACCAAATAACAATTTCAACAAACAAACCCATGAAAAAGTTTTTGTTTTTACTCGTATCAGCCTTTACAAGCCTTATTGCCTGCAAAAAAAACAACAACGACGGTACTCTACCCGAAACCAATATTTATGTAGCCGGACATGCCTATAATGGAAATGATGAATGGTATGCCTGTTACTGGAAAAATGGAGTGAAAGTAGATTTGTCGCCTGCAAATCCCGGTCATCCATCTGATGCCGAAGCCTATGATATCATACTAGTGGGCAATGATGTATATGCCTGCGGATATGATTATACAGCCGCAGGAAAATATCGGGCGGTTTATTGGAAAAATGGTGTTGCAAATTATTTAACCAATGGCAGTACGGATGCAGCCTCATTTGCATTGACATCCTTTGGAAGCGATGTTTATGTTTGTGGATACGAAACAAATGCAGCCGGAATACAAATAGCGAAATACTGGAAAAACGGCGCTGCCATTAATGTTACCAATGGCACTTACAATGCAGTACTGAATGATATAGCAGTAACCAATACAGATGTATATGTTTTGGGCAGAGAAGCAACCACAGCAGCAGGTAATTCGGTAAGCAAGTATTGGAAAAACGGTGTACAACATATTGTGTCCGGTTATTTTCCTTTTAGTGCCAATTTTAATCACATAGCAGTACACAACAATGACGTTTACATTTCCGGTTACGAATACGATCCATCGCTTACTTTATCCCGTGCAGTGTATTACAAAAATGATGTAATAACCTGGCTCACCAATGGAGTAAACACTGCTGCAGCAGAGGGTGGCATTCTTGTAAAGGGAAGTGATGTTTATATATTGGGCTACGAAACAAATGCATCCGGAAAAGCTGTTGCAACCTATTGGAAAAATGGTACAAAAACGATGCTGGGCGATGCTGTTACCAATAGCGAGCTTACCAATGGATTTATTAAGGGCAGCGATATTTATTGCCTGGGCTTTTTATACAACAATCCAACACTGGAACAAGGGCACTACTGGAAAAATGGAACGGCCACAAAAGTTTACAATGGCGCCGGAAAAAATTTTGCCAGAGCAATATATGTTCAATAATATTTCATAAAACATTAAATACTCAAAAGAAATGAAAAAACAATTTTTTATCCTGCTGATTACAAGCCTTTCATTATTACCCAATCTACTATTAGCCCAAACATGGGTAGTAACCACCATTGCCGGATGGGAAGAAGACGGCAAAAATATGGATGGCCTTGGGCAGAAAGCACATTTTTCAGGCACAGTAAAATCATCGGCCATAGATGCCAACAATAATCTTTATGTAATAGATGAAATTGTGCTGCGCAAAGTGGATGCGGCAACCCATGTTACCAGCTTGTTTGGCATTGGGGCTATGGATGCCAATTACAACGATCTTGGCCTTGCTGCTCTGCCCGGGCAAGATGGAATTTGTGTGGACAAAGACGGCAATATATATTTAGCGAGCGGCAGAGATCATTCCATTTATAAAATAACAGCCGATAAAAAAGTGGAAAGATATGCAGGCGACGAAGGCTATAAAGGAAAAGATGATGGCAACCGGTTAGAGGCAGGTTTTTACAACCCTACAGGTTTATGTATTGACAAAGAAGGCAATATTTATGTAGCCGATTCTTACAATTTTACCATCAGAAAAATAAGTACCGCAGGCAAAGTAACTACACTAGCCGGCGATGGCATAGGTGGTGATTTTAAACCCGGGCTGGGAAAAAATGCCACCCTTAGAGAACCCCGGGCCATAGCAGTGGATAGCAAAGGAAATATTTATGTAGCCCAAAATGGGGGCAGAGGAAATTGTATTGCAAAAATTACTCCTGCAGGGGTTGTAAGCAATTTTGTTGGCGACTTTGATGGCCTCAGGCCCGCCGGCGCCAATGATGGAACAGGCAAAGGAGCAAAATTTATGCGCATCAATGCACTGGCAGTGGATAAAGACGATAATTTGATCATAGGCGAAAACACCAGAATACGTAAAGCCACACCGGGCGGCATTGTAACTACTATAGCCGGAAACGAAACAGAAGATTTTAGAGATGCAGTGGGCTCCAAAGCCATGTTTAGATATGTAGCCGGACTAAGCATTGATAACATAGGCAATATTTTTGTTAGCGACCGCTTTTGTATTCGCAAAATTGCAAAGCAGTGAGGAGGGAAAAAACTGAAAGGAAAATTGACATTATAGGCAACGCTAGAAATATCAACGGAAGACCCGCAATAATGGCTGAGAATGTTGGCGTATATTTTGTTGAAGGATTGAATGAATGGAAAAAAGAATGGCTCAATAGTCAGATTAGAATTATTGGAGATTTAAAAAAAGTAAATAAAATAAAGTGGGAAGTAATAAAAAACCCTGTAGTTCAATTAATCACTTAAATTATTGAAATCTCAAATCTGACTTTCAAAAATCTCCGGCTTGGCGCCGGTTTTTTTATGCAATTATCAAAATCAAAGCATCCTTTCTTTTAAACCAAAAAATTTATGAGAAAGATATTACTAATTATCGCATTAACAACAGCCAGTATTTCACAAGCACAAACAAAAAGAAATATAGAAACCAAGATTGAAAAAGTAACTGTATTTCTGGATGGGGCACAAGTGCAAAGAACAACGAAAACAAATCTTACAAATGGAAAACAGGAATTGGTCTTTAATAATATTTCTCCTTCCATAGACAAACAAAGTATTCAGGTAAAAGCTGATAACAGTGGGGTGACAGTGCTTTCTGTCATTCATCAGCAAAACTATCTGAAAGAACAACAGAAACAGGACGAAATAAAAGAAATTGAAAATCTTAAAGAAGCACAATTAGAAAAAATAGCATTGCAAAAAAACATTCTCAATGTATATAAACAGGAAGAAGGTTTAATTGTAAAGAACCAGCAAATTGGCGGAGCCAACAATGGACTAAAAGCGGCTGATTTAAAAGATGCTGCCGATTTTCAAAGAAGCAGGCTTACCGAAGTATATCAGAAACAAATGGAAGCATCACGCATTCTAAAAAAACTGGATGCCGATTTACTTAAGATGAATAAACAATTAGCCTATCTGAAACAAAATGCAGAAACTGCAACAAGTGAAATTCATGTTACTATAAATACAAGTGAAGCCGCATCTGCTCAATTTACATTAAGCTATCTGGTAAAGCAAGCAGGTTGGTTTCCCACCTATGATATAAGGGTGAAAGATGTAAGCAGCCCAATCAAGATGGACTACAAAGCAAATGTTTTTCAAAACAGTGGTGAAGACTGGAAAGACATCAAACTATTTTTATCCACCGGAAATCCAAATGAGAATGGCACCAAACCCAATCTTGCTCCCTGGTATTTAAAATATGCTTATGCATACAGACCGGTAGCCAACACAATTCAGGGAACTTATCAGCAAAATAGATTTAGAGGAATTATATTGGACACGAAAGGCAACCCCATCCCCGGTGCTTCTGTATTTATTAAAGGTACAAAAACCGGAACGGCAACAGATGCAAGTGGTAATTATCAATTAAATGCAAAACCGGGTGATGTAGTAACTGTTTCTTCGGTTGGATTTAATGCTACGGAAATGGTAATTGGTAATTTACCTTATATGCCCATTACTTTGACTGAAGATAATAATCAAATGGCTGAAGTAGTCGTAACAGCTTTGGGACAAAGGGTACAGAGCAAAGAACTTGGATATTCAACAACTAAAATTAGAGGTGTATCAACTATTTCAAGCGACATGATAAGAAATGAAGACCTGTTTACAACCATTACCTACCAACCCACCACCACTGTTTATGAAATAAAAGAACCCTATACAATACTCAATGACGGAAAAACCTATATGGCAACCATAGATGGATATGAAGTAAAAGCAGACTATGAATATTACATTGCTCCAAAACTTGACCCCGATGCCTATCTTACCGCAAAAATTATTGATTGGCAACATTTAAATTTACTTCCGGGAGAAGCCAATCTGTTTTTTGAAGGAACATTTTTGGGGAAATCTGTTCTGGATCTTATCAATGCAGGTGATACGCTCAATCTTTCACTGGGGAAAGATAAAGGCGTAGCCGTAAAACGAACACTAGTAAAAGAATACAGTTCAAAAAAATTTATGGGTAGCAATCGCACCGACACACGACAATATGAAATTTTGGTTAGAAATAATAAACAACAACCCATTCATCTAATTGTGGAAGATCAGTTTCCCATCAGCACACAAAAAGAAATAGAAGTGCAGGATAGAAAATATGAAGGGGCCAAACTGGATGAAGATAGCCAGATACTCACCTGGCAAATAAACATTGACGCCAGAAAAGAAAATAAAATTGGCTTCAAATACGAAGTGAAGTATCCAAAGGACAAACTATTGCAACTGGACTAATGTAACTATGAAAAGGCAAAAGAAGTAGCACGATTCAATTCATAAATCATGAATTAGATACAGCTACTTCTTTTGTTTATTTTTTATCAATGCTTTACTTCTAAATTAGCATTGGGGTTATGCTTGTGTCTGAAAAAAATTGCAAACAACACCGCCACTATTAAAGCATAAATGGCAAAACTGAGCCAGATACCATGCCATTGTTTATCGCCATTTGCAGCAGTATAATATCTATCAATCATCCACCCACTTATTCGGCTTCCCAAAAAAGCCCCTACTCCATTAGTCATCATCATAAACAAACCCTGGGCACTGGATCTTATTTTTGAATCGGTTGTAGTTTCAACAAATAAGGAACCGGAGATATTAAAAAAGTCAAAAGCCATTCCATATACGATACAAGATAAAATAATCATCCACAGATTTCCTGCAGGATCTCCATAAGAAAATAATCCAAAACGCACTACCCAGGCCAGCATTGAAATAAGCATTACTTTCTTGATTCCAAATTTTCTCAAAAAGAATGGAATAGCAAGTATGAAAAGTGTTTCTGAAACTTGTGAAATTGATAAAATTATTGTAGAGTACTTTACTACAAAAGAATCATGATATTCGGGCACCTTACCAAATTCACTTAAATACACATCACCATACATATTTGTCAATTGCAATGCAGCACCCAGAAACATAGAAAAAATAAAAAAGGCCGCCATTTTATAATTAGAGAAAAGACTAAATGCTTTTAAGCCTAACTCCTCGAGAATGGAAGCATCTTTTGCAATCGTTTTTTGAGGCGGACATTTAGGAAGCGTAAATGAAAATATACCCAGTATAATTGCAGCGATAGCACCAATGATAAATTGGTTGGTATTATCCTTACTGCCTGTAAGATTGGTAACCCACATAGCAGCAATAAAACCAATAGTACCCCAAACACGAATGGGCGGAAAATCCTTGACTACATCATAATTATTATTTTTCAAAATGGTGTAGGCGATTGAATTGGACAAGGAAATGGTGGGCATATAGCAAATCATAGCACCAAAAATTACATAGTACAAAGTATCGGCATCGTGTACCTGAGGCACATAAAATAAAATAGCGCCATAAAGTATATGAAGCACTCCATAAAGTTTTTCTGCATTCACCCATTTATCCGCAATAATTCCAGTAAGGGCGGGCATAAAAAGCGATGATAAAGCCAATGTTGAAAAGATATCTCCAAACTGTGCACCAGTGCCCATATTATGTGAGAAAAAATAAGTAGCTATCGTAATAAGCCAGGCTCCCCATACAAAGAATTGAAGAAAACTCATCACCGTTAACCGATGTTTCAAATTCATATAGCAGTGTTATTTAATTATAATTAAAAAAAGTGAAGGGGGAAGATAAGGAATTTTAATACTATAAACCCTGTGGGCTTAACTTTGCTGTGGAAAAATAACTAAGAATATGGTAAGTGCAATTGACGTTTCAAAAGATTTGGCATCCATTGCTGAGAAAGTGACCCTTGGAGTACGTATTACAGATGAAGATTGTCTGCAACTATTTGAAAATGGGAGTTTGGGTTTTGTAGGCAGTCTTGCAAATTTTATTAAAGAAAGCAAACACGGCGACAAAGTTTTTTTTAACCGCAATTTTCACATAGAACCAACTAATGTATGCGTATTTAGTTGCAATTTTTGTAGTTATAGCAGGCTCTATGCAAAAAGAGAAGACGGATGGGAACTGAGTATTGACCAAATGTTGCACATGGTAAAAGCTTATGATAGCAAGCCCATTACCGAAGTACATATTGTAGGCGGTGTTCATCCCAAAATGGATCTTAAGTTTTTTGCCGATTTGCTCAAAGCCATAAAAACACATCGCCCCGATTTGCATATAAAAGCATTTACAGCTGTTGAATACGATTATATGTTTCGCAAAGCCAAAGTAAGTGTAAAAGAAGGCTTACAGTTTTTGAAAGATGCGGGACTCAATTCTATACCGGGTGGTGGAGCCGAAATTTTTCATCCCGAAATAAGAGAAAAAATATGTGCCGATAAAGTGGATGCTGAAGGATGGCTTCAGATACATGAAACTGCACATCAAATGGGGCTGCCTTCTAATGCCACTATGCTATATGGACATATTGAAAACTACGAACATCGTATTGACCACATGCGTCGTCTTCGTGAATTGCAGGATCGTACTGGAGGATTCAACACATTCATCCCCCTTAAATTTAGAAACAAAGACAATGACATGAGCCATGTAGCAGAGAGTTCGCATATAGAAGACATGCGCTTGTATGCCATTGCCAGAATTTATTTAGACAACTTCTCGCATATAAAAGCCTACTGGCCCATGTTGGGGCGTCAAAATGCACAACTCTCTCTTGCATTTGGCGTGGATGATATAGACGGCACCATTGATGATACTACAAAAATTTACAGCATGGCTGGCTCGGAGGAGCAATCACCTACAATGACTACCGAAGAATTGGCAAATCTAATAAAACAGGTAAAACGAATTCCTGTTGAAAGGGATACATTGTATAATGTGATAAAGAATTTTGGAACAACTGAAATCGGAGAAATTAATACGCATTTGAATTAATGTTTTAAAAGAGGACAATAGCAAAGTATTACCACTATTAATAGCTTTTAAGATCAGACCAAAAAATCTATTCCTTATTTTTCAATTCCTATATTTGTACCTCAACTCTCCTATATGGCCAAACAAGTTGAAGACATAGACGCAAATCTTGCTGGAGAAGAAGGGAAAACTGAAGAATCAAAAGCCAGTTGGTTTAAGCGTATAAAAAAAGGCATCAGCACCAAAACATCTGAGAAAAAAGAAATACCTGAAGGCCTCTGGGTCAAATGCCCTGAATGCAACAACATAGGCACTGTAACCGATTTGCGAGAGCAAAACTTTGTTTGCTCCAAATGCGGATATCATCATCGTATTGGCAGTCATGAGTATTATGAAATTTTATTTGACAACAACGAATTCACCGAACTTTTTGAAAATATTCGCAGTAAAGATTTTTTGGAGTTTACCGATTTAAAGCCCTACAAAAAAAGGTTAGATGATATATGGAGTAAAACGGACCTCAAGGACTCCATGCGTGTAGCAGTAGGAAAAATAAATGGCAACGAAATTGTGGTTGCCTGTATGGATTTTGAATTTATTGGCGGCTCTCTGGGAAGTGTAATGGGTGAAAAATTTTCAAGAGCAATTGATTATTGTTTAGAACATAAGCTACCCTATCTGGTAATCAGTAAAAGTGGAGGTGCCCGAATGATGGAGAGTGCATTTTCACTAATGCAGCTTGCAAAAACCAGCGGAAAGCTATCTCAACTCAGTGACGCAAAACTTCCTTTTATCTCTTTACTAACCGACCCTACATTTGGAGGCATCTCAGCTTCATTTGGAATGTTGGGCGATTTAAATATTGCAGAACCGGGTGCATTGATTGGGTTTGCAGGCCCTCGTGTGATAAAAGAAACCATCAAAAAAGATTTACCAGAAGGATTTCAAAGAAGTGAATTTATTTTGGAACATGGCTTTCTCGATTTTATTGTGCCTCGAAAAGAATTAAAAGAAAAGCTGGCTACACTAATCAAACTTTTCAGAAATTAAACTTCCCATATAATTAACAAAGTAAGAGGTAAATTTGCCTCTTATTTTTTGCCCTATGGCTGAATTAAAAAACAGACAAGCTTCTTATGAATACTTCATTGATAATCGATATGAAGCTGGCATGATGTTGCTTGGTACCGAAGTAAAATCTTTGAGAGAAGGAAAGGCAAGCTTTAATGACAGCTATTGCCTAGTTCATAAAGGAGAAATCTGGCTCAAGTCATTTCACATTGCTGAATACACGCATGGTACAGTTAATAATCATGAGCCACTAAGAGACCGCAAACTATTATTGCAAAAAAGAGAGATAAAAAAAATAGAAGCCAAACTAAAAGAAAAAGGATATACCTTAATCCCTTTACGGGTTTTCTTTAATGAAAAAGGATTGGCAAAATTGGAATTTGGGCTTGCTAAAGGAAAGAAAATGCATGATAAACGTGAAAGTATCAAACAAAAAGATGCAGACAGAGAGATGAAAAAATATATAAAATAGATATTTTGAAGATACAAATAATTATCAGGAACAATTTTTGACGCAGTCAACAAGTATGAAGAAAACCTTTTTTTTACCGCTATTGTTTATTTGCTTCAGTGCAAAAGCCCAGTCAGTATTTGGATACTGGTATGGCACTGCAAATGTAAAAACAGCAAATGCTGCCAACAATTACATGGTAGAATTGATTTTGCAACCCGAGAAAAATTATGTGAAAGGTGTTTTGAATTATTTCTTTAAAGATACTTACCGCAGTTTTGAAGTGAAAGGAGATTACGATGCATCCAACCGAAGGATTAGTCTTTATAATATTCCCCTCACCTATTTTGGCTCCAACAGCAGTTTTCAGATTGATTGTATGATGAACTTGATTGCTACTTTAAGAGTAGCTCAGGCGGGCTCCAATCTGATTGGTTCCTTTTTTAGTCTGCCGGATTACAAAAACACCTGTCTGGAAGTAGGATTTAATTTTGTAAAGAATGCTGATGCCAGTAAAATAGATTCGGTTCTAAATGCGATAAGAGAATACAAAGAAACCTTTCAAGTATGGAAACCCACACCCGACGATACATTGGTTGCGATGAATGTAACACCACCTCCTAATAAAATCATCAATATTCCTACCGAAAATGAATACACAAAAAGAAAGAATGAAATAGTAAATGAAATAGAAGTTGATGCAGACACCGTCATGGTAGGCATTTATGATAACGGAGAAATTGACGGCGATATTATTTCAATATTTTACAACCAGAAGCTAATTCTGTCTAACCAAAAATTGACACATAGATCCATTCGTATTAAACTACCATTAGATTCTTTATTAAGTTCAAATGAAATTTCCATGTTTGCAGAAAATCTCGGATTAATTCCACCCAATACTGCGTTGATGACAATTGATGATGGAAAGAATAAATATGAAATAAGGCTTTCCAGTAGTCTGGAAAAAAATGCGACGATACGAATAAAGCGAAAAAAAGCATTTTCGAATAAAAACCAGTAGCTAAAAAATATTGAACAAAAAAAAAGAGGCTGAAAAATCAGCCTCTTCAATTGTGAGAAATCTATATTGTAAAGTATAAACTTTAGTTTTAGCCAGCTGCAGATTCATCTGAAGCATTACCCTCAGTCATCTTTTTCTTAAGATCAGCCAAAACACCCAGATCACCTAAAGTAGCTTTTTCTACTTTACTCTGAACATTTTTAACAGCCTTGCGGGTGTTATCTGCTTCAGTCTTAGCTTCCTTCTTGGCAGCTTCTACAGCTTCTACTTGTCCCTGCTCCCAAATACGGCTATGAGAAACCACAATACGTTTTTCATTGCGGTCAAACTCAATTACCATAAACTGTGCAGTTTCATCAGCACCGATGCTCTTACCATCTTCTTTATTTAAGTGGCGGTTTGGAGCAAATCCTTCAAGACCATAAGATAACTGAACTGTTGCACCTTTATCATCTCTGCGGCTTACAGTACCTTCATGCAAAGTGCCGATGGCGAATGTATCCTGCAAAGTATTCCAGGGATCTTCTTCCAATTGTTTATGGCCAAGTTGCAGCTTGCGGTTTTCTTTATCAATTCCCATGATCATAACATCGATGTTCTGACCAACTTTAGTGTACTCACCTGGATGATTAAAGCGTTTCAACCAGCTTAAATCACTGATATGAATCATCCCTCCGATACCAGGCGCTAATTCTACAAACACTCCATAGTTGGTAATATTTTTAACCAAACCAGCGTGCTTGCTTCCTTCAGCAAACTTGGATTCAATTTCATTCCAGGGATCTGGTGAAAGTTGTTTGATAGAAAGACTCATCTTACGGCTTTCCTTATCAAGGGTAACCACTTTTGCTTCATGCTCATCTCCCAGTTTAAAGAATTCTTTGGCGTTGATTGGTGTATTCGCCCAAGTTATTTCAGATACGTGTACCAGTCCTTCAACTCCAGGTTGAATTTCAAGAAACGCACCATAGTCTTCAATATTTACAACCTTGCCTTTTACAGTGTTACCTTCAGCAATGTTTTCACCTAATACATCCCATGGATGTGGTGTTAATTGTTTCAGACCCAGGCTGATTCTCTTTTTCTCATCATCAAAATCAAGTACAACTACATTGATCTTCTGATCCAACTTCAATACTTCAGAAGGATGTGAGATACGCCCCCATGAAATATCTGTAATGTAAAGCAGACCATCTAATCCACCTAAATCCATAAACGCACCAAAGTCAGTCATATTCTTAACTGTACCTTCTAATACCTGACCTTTCTCTAATTTGCTCATGATCTCAGCTCTTTGAGCTTCAATATCACTTTCAATAAGCGCTTTGTGAGAAACAACAGCATTCTTAATAGTTTCATTAATCTTCACTACCTTAAATTCCATTGTCTTTCCAACAAACTGATCGTAATCAGTAACTGGCTTCACGTCAATTTGAGAACCAGGAAGGAAAGTCTCCATTCCAAAGACGTCTACAATCAAACCGCCCTTTGTTTTTGAAGTAACAATTCCGGTAATAACCTCGCCAGTTTTGTGAACCTCAACAATTTTTTCCCATGCACGGGTAATACGAGCCTGACGACGACTCAGATTAAGATGACCATCTCTGTCTTCTTTCTCAACTACCATTACTTCTACTTCGTCACCTACCTTGAGGCCTGACAAATCACGAAACTCATTTAGTGAAATCAAACCATCAGATTTGAATCCAATGTTAAGTACCACATCCGTTTTTGTAAGTCCTACAACTGTGCCGTTGATAAGCTCACCATCATTCAATTGTACAAATGTGTTGTCATACACCTTGTGGAATTTTTCTTTTTCTTCTGCAGAATAAGAAATTACATTGCGCTTGTCAACATTCCAGTCAAAATCATCATGAGCAGTTTCTACTACTGCTGTTACAGGTGCAGTTGTTGTCGCTGTAGTTTCTTCTGCAGAAGCAGAAGCAGACTCCTGTGCATCAGCGTTTAATTGTTTTCTAATTATGTTTTCAAACATGATAAAATAGTCCCGAAGGGGTTTAATATTTCGGGGTTGCAAAGATATGCTATTATGGCTGGCGATGGATAAACAAAGAGGGAAAATTATACATCCCTCATTCCACTAAATACTTGATTTTCAATACCCTTTTTCAAGACTTTTATAACTTTAAATTCAGCCTGTTTTATTCTTTACAACAACATGTGCCTTCGCCAACAAAGGCATGACAATGATTATCAAAAAACAAGACCAGGTATTAAAAATCAAACTGAAGATTGTTGCAATTAAGATAACGTACAAAGGATAAAGAAAGGCAAGTAAGGCGAGCATTACAGAATCAAAATGACCAGGTTCTTTTAATTTGCGAAGAACATACCATTTTATAAAAAGATATAGTGGCGCATTAAAAACATATCCAAAGAAAGAAGGAATTAAAAGTAATATTTTCAAAAAAGCAGTTGGCGACAATGCAAATTGCTGTTTCAGTTTTTCTTTGTCGTTTTTTTCAATTTCAAAAACGAGTGGTTGCAATGCAGCCTTCAATTTAGAATTAAACTGCAGATGCATCTTCCCATCCGACTCATTCAAATTAATATCACTTGAAGTAATAGGCTGACCAAAGTTAATAAACACATTTTTTCCAATCTTGTTGAAAGAACTATAATTAATACCAACAGGCAGTACCAGAAGATCATTATTCTTTGAATTATCGGAGACTTGTGCTGTCCAGGTGCTTACAGCAAGTCGGGCAGTACCTTTTTTTAAAGGACGCAAATGCCATTCATTCACACAAAGGCCTTCACTGAAAATTAGAACATTTCCGCCCTCCTTAAAGATTTTTTTGCATGCATCAAAGGTTTTATAATTGTGTTCCAGATTTTCCACACCTTCCCGAGTGCGATACACCGGCAACATTTTTAGCTTTAATAACCATTTACTATAAATTGGTTTTTTAAAAACATCGCCTCTGGCTAATGACCAAATTGGTTGCTCAAAAAGAATATCAAGCAGTATTGCGTCTAAGAATGAGTTGGGGTGATTGCAGGCAAGTAATAACGGTCCTTTGGTTTTGAGTGCTGCAGGTTTATTAATAATGATCTTGTTAAAAAAAATCATTGAAGACAACCGCACCCATATTTTTAAAATGGAATAAAGCAAGAAAAAAATTTACCGGACAATATACAACTAAAATCAAGTAGGTAAAAACTCTTTCGCAATATTTGTAGCTGCAATATATCCACTCGTCCATGCATGTTGAAAATTAAAACCTCCTGTGATGCCATCTACATCCAACACCTCTCCGGCAAAATACAGATTTGATATTTTTTTACTCTTCATTGTACTCGCTTCTACTTCCAACAGCCGAATACCGCCTGCTGTTACAAATTCTTCTTTAAAAGTAGTTTTACCTTTTACAACAACTTCGTAATTACAAAGACATTTCACCAGCTTATTTTGAAAGGCGGAAGGAAGATCGGCCCAGCGCATTTCATTGGTAATTTTGCTTTCATTGCAAAAAAATTCCCAAAGCCTTGCTGGAAGCTCCCATTCATTTCTGGAAAAAATTTTTTGCGCAGGTTGTGAGCTTCTTAATTGTTGCAATTTTTCAGCCATTGTGTTTTCATTAAAATCTGGAATCCAATTGAAAATTGCAGAAAACTCATAATTTTTGTCTGCTAATTCCTTTGCCCCCCATGCACTTAATTTTATTACAGCCGGTCCACTAATGCCCCAATGTGTAATCAACACAGGCCCCCACTGCTCCAACTTTGATCCGGCAATTTTTATTTTGGCTTTTGCCACACTTAATCCCATCATGTTGCAAATGGGATGTTTTGGCAGGTTAAATGTAAATAAAGAAGGCAGTGGCGCTTCAATTTGATGCCCTGTTGATTTTAGCCATTCGAACATTGAAGCTTTGGGATAGCCACCGGTTGCTATACATAGATAGTCTGCAATCAATCTTCTGGATGCGGAACAAAGAATTTCAAACTGATTATTTTTATACTCAAGGCCCAGCACTTCAGCATTCATCAAAATTTCAACTCCATACTTATTTGCTTCATTCATCAAACAATTGATTACTGTTTGTGATGAGTCGGTTACAGGAAATACTCTGCCATCCTGTTCTGTTTTTAATTTAACTCCTCTTTCTTCAAACCAGTCAATGGTGTCTTTTGGTGAAAAATGATGAAATGACTTCTTTACAAAATTTGCACCACGAGGATAATTGCGAGCCAGCATACCAATATCAAAGCAGGCATTCGTCACATTACATCTTCCTCCACCACTTATCCTGACTTTTGAAAGCAGCTTATTTGATTTTTCCAGAATGACTACTTTTTGTGAAGGATTCAAACGTGCTACATTTATCGCACAAAAAAAGCCGGCTGCTCCGCCGCCAATAATCACTACAGTTTTTTTCTCGGTCAAAATTTTTCTTTCAGCAAAGAAAGTTGAAAATGTTGTAAGTTCGTTTTGCTATGGCTGAAGCTATTACAAAAAAACAAATTAAACAACTACCCATAGTACCTTATGAAAAAATAAGGGAGGCACTACAAACCGGTGATATATTTTTCAGCTCCGGAAGCTATACTTTTTCGGGAATTATTCAGCGGCTTACCAAAAGTGCATGGAGTCATGTAGCAATTGTATATAAAGATCCAGAGTTGGGCCGCATACTTATTTTAGAAGCAGAGCCGCGAATTGGCATCAGACTGATTCCTATATCAAAGTATTTACATGATTATAAAGGTACTCGTCGCCCCTACAAGGGTCAAATTGTAATGGCAAAACTAAAAATTCAACTGGAGCATGAGAAGATAAAAAAAGCAATATGTTTTGGTCTGGATGAATTGACAAGGCCCTATGACAATTGGGAGATCATCCGTATTATGACTCGGATTTTATTTCGTATTGGGAAAAGAGAAAAAAATAAAAGCTACATCTGTTCCGAGCTGGTAAAATCTGCTTTTGATAAAGCAGGTGTAGGTTTTCACATGAAGGACACCTATATCAGTCCTCAGGAAATATGGACAGACAAAAGGATTGAACCCTTATTTCGTTTACTTTAATAATCCCAGAATAAGTTGGCATTGTTTCTTTCTGCAGCTTCAATGGGCTGGTAATTGGAAAGTATATCCGCTTTAAGTTTACGTACGCATACATCATGTTCGAAATGCACTGAAGGTTTTCCGTCTTGTGTTCTTACTGTCCAGCCATCATCATCAGTATAAACCTGGCGCTTACCCATATTTATCATTGGTTCAATAGCAAGAACCAGTCCTTCTTTTAGCTTCTTACCGCTACCTCTCTTTCCATAATTTGGTACCTGTGGATCTTCATGCAAATTTCTTCCCAGCCCATGTCCTACCAGTTCTCTCACTACGCCATAACCGTGTTTTCTTTCAGTATGTTCCTGAATAGACCATGCAATATCACCTGTATAATTTCCTGCAATTGCTTTCTCTATTCCTTTATACAATGAATCCTTGGTAACTCTCATTAATCGTTTTACTTCATCATCAGCATCTCCCATAACAAAAGTATAAGCATGATCGCCATGCCATCCATTAAGAATTACGCCGGCATCAATAGAGACAATATCTTTTTCATTTAACTCATTCTTGCCCGGGAAGCCATGTACGACTACATCATTAACTGAAATACAGGAATTAAATGGATAACCTTTATAATTTAAAAAAGAGGGAATGGCACTATGATCACGAATGATGCGCCCAATGAGTTCATCAATATATAAAGTGGTAATACCAGGCTTTAAAATTTTAGCTACCTCACTAAGGGTTTTACTTACCAGCAAGGCGCTTTGACGCATTTGTTCTACCTGTTCATCTGTTTTTACAATCATCATAAACTGCAAATATCGTATAAAAAAACCCCGCAGAATGCAGGGTTTTCTATTTCAAAAAAAAATAATAAATTATATCTGCACTGCAGAACCCGATTGTCTGCCCTGAATTCTTCCACTCTTCATCAACCCATCATACTGACGCATTAACAGATGTGTTTCTATTTGCTGTAATGTATCAAGTATAACTGCCACCATAATTAGCAGAGAGGTACCACCAAAGAAAGAAGCAAATCCTGGCTGAACACCGAAGCGTTGTACTATACCGGGAAGGATACCAATTAACGCCAGTGCTACGGCACCTGGGAATGTAATCTTATCCATGATGTTACCTATATAATCTACAGTAGGTTGACCTGGTTTTACTCCGGGAATAAATCCATTATTCTGTTTCAGATTATCAGCAATTTGCTTAGGGTTAAATATCAATGCGGTATATAAGAATGTAAAAGCAATTACCACTACTGAGTAAATGATCATATACCAAAAGTTACTCTGGTCAGTTAGTGCTTTTAAAAATCCACTTCCTTCAGTATTAAAATTTGCAAATATGGTTGGAATAAATAAAATCGCCTGAGCAAAGATAATAGGCATTACACCGGAAGCATTTACTTTCAATGGTAAAAACTGGCGGGCACCACCAAATTGTCTGTTGCCAACAATTTGTTTTGCATAATTAACCGGCACTTTTCTAACTCCCTGAATAATTAATACGCAACCCATATTGATAGCGATATACAATGCTATTTCTATAATAAACAATAATATATGACCGCTGGGGGTTGATTTGGCTGAAAGTTCCTGTAAGAAAGTATTTGGGAGACGTGCAATAATTCCGATCATGATAATAATGGATGCACCATTACCCAAACCTTTGTCAGTTATTTTTTCGCCCAACCACATGACAAATAATGAACCTGCGGTAAGTACTACGACTGTGCTTAATAAAAAGTAATTGGTGAATCCAGGCATCATACTCATGTTGCCCTGCATAATCATTTGTTCCAAATATTTTACATAAGCAGAGGCCTGTACCAATGTAACCGCTACGGTAAGATAACGGGTGTATTGATTGATTCTCTTCTGCCCACTTTCACCTTCTTTCTGCATTTTTTGGAAAGTAGGAACAAGTACTGTTACCAGCTGCATAAAGATTGATGCAGAGATATATGGCATTATACCTAATGCAAATATAGATGCATTGTTAAATGCACCTCCGGAGAAAGAGTCAATCAAGCCTAACAATCCATTGGAGCTGCCACCTGTTTTAATGCTTGTTGCATCAATACCGGGCAATACTACATGGCTGCCAATACGATAAATACCAATGAGCAACAGTGTAAAAAGAATTTTATTCTTTAATTCATCTATGCTCCAGATATTTTTAAGAGTCTGTATTAATTTCTTCACGGGGATTAAATGATTTTGTGCTCTAAAAACTTTAAAAACGCAATTTTAATGCGTCGTTGCAATTTACAATTTTACTTAATAACCTCCACCGTTCCGCCTACAGCTTCAATTGCAGTCTTTGCTTTTTCGCTAACCGCATTTACTTTGAAACTGAATTTTCCTTTTAACTCACCATTGCCCAATACTTTTACTTTATCGGTGCGACTGATCAGTCCATTGGCATATAAATTTTCCATAGAAAAATCATTGATACCATATTTCTCTGATAATTGATCAAACTGACCAAGGTTGAATACCTTGTATTCTATTCTGTTGATATTCTTAAATCCTCTTTTGGGCAAACGACGTTGTATAGGCATCTGACCACCTTCGTGGGCCATTTTTCTTTTATACCCGGCACGGCTTTGTCCACCCTTAGTACCTTTTGTAGAAGTACCACCATGGCCTGAACCATCACCTCGTCCAATTCTTTTTGTTTTGTGAGTAGCACCTTTTGCAGGTCTTAATTCGTGAAGTTTCATTTTGCTTTTATTTTTTACTTAACGCCCCGAAAGCGTCGGAGCTCGCTTCTTATTTTGTATTAACCTGTGTGGTTAAACAATAAATTTCATTATGCTTCCTCCACTTTAACCAGATGAGTTACTTTACGTACCATACCCAGTATCTGCGGAGTTGCTTCTACTTCTTTTACAGAATTAGTTTTATTAAGACCCAATGCCTGTAATGTCAGTTTCTGACGTTCAGGACGATCAATGGGGCTTTTTACCAGAGTTATTTTAATCTTTTTCATTTTGACAAATTTATCTGTATTACAGATGATGATTATCCGTTAAACACTTTCTTCAAACCTAAGGTTCTTGTTTTCGCTATTTGAATAGGTTCACGCAATAAAGCCAGAGCTTTAAAGGTTGCTTTTACCACATTATGTGGATTAGCCGAACCTAATGATTTAGCTAATATGTCAGTAAGTCCTGCGCTTTCTAAAACGGCACGCATTGAACCTCCTGCGATTACACCTGTACCATGTGCAGCTGGCTTAATTAGCACTTTGGCTGCTCCTTCTTTTGCCCACTGGTCATGCGGGATGGTACCTTTCATTACTGGAACTTTGATCAGGTTCTTCTTTGCATCTTCGATTCCTTTAGTAATGGCTTCCTGTACTTCTTTTGCTTTACCAAGACCATGACCTACTACACCATTTTCATTACCCACAACAACCAATGCAGAGAAGCTGAATGCACGGCCACCTTTTGTAGTTTTAACCACACGATTGATGGCAACCACTTTATCTTTCAATTCCAGGTCTCCGGCTTTTACTCTGTTTACGTTTAACTTTGACATATTCTTATTTTGATTTTAGTATCGGGAATCCGGTTGTTCCGGCTTTGTTATTCCCATCTACCATTTTAAACAGTTTTATTATTACTCTTAAAATTTCAGTCCACCTTCTCTTGCACCGTCCGCTACTGATTTTACACGACCATGGTATAAGTAACCACCACGATCAAAAACCACCTCACTCACACCTAATTCAGTTGCTTTACGGGCAATAGCAGCACCCACCATTTTGCTTTTATCTGACTTTGTACCAGACTGTGCTTTTATTTCTTTATCCTTAGTAGAAGCAGAAGCGATAGTAGCACCATTTGTATCATCAATGATTTGTGCATAGATATCCGTGTTGCTTCTGAAAACAGAAAGACGTGGCTTTACTGCTGTTCCGCTTACATTTTTGCGAACGTTATAACGGATTCTTTGCCTTCTTGCTGATTTAGTTTTTGCGTTCATCTCTTTTATTTTTTGTTAAGCTGCTATTTGAACAGCCAAACCATATACTTTAAAATTTTTATTTACCGGCAGTCTTACCTGCTTTTTTACGTACAACCTCTCCCACATAGCGTATACCTTTTCCTTTATATGGTTCAGGCTTACGAAGGCTGCGCAATTTTGCAGCTACTTGCCCTATCAATTGTTTGTCGATACCCTCTAATGTAATAAGGGGGTTTTGACCTTTTTCCTGCTGTGTCGCTACTTTCAACTCTTTCGGAATTTCAAAAATGATATTGTGCGAGAATCCAATTGCCAGGTCCAAAAGATTTCCTTGATTTGAAGCTTTGAAACCCACACCTATTAATTCCAGTTTTCTTTCATATCCATCAGTCACACCTTTTACCATATTGGCAACCAAGGCACGATAAAGTCCATGCAATGCACGATGGCGTATCTGATCGGTAGGACGATTAAATGATACCTGACCATCTTTTACATCAACTGTAATATCACGGTCAATGGCTTGTTTCAATTCGCCTTTTTTCCCTTTTACAGTTATTACATTATCCTTCCCTACAGTGATTGTAACTCCTTCCGGAACACTAATCGCTTTTTTCCCAATTCTAGACATAATTAATTCCTATTTACTTATTATTTATTGTTTTGTTGTAACCGGTCAGCCTGAAAGGAATGCGGCTTAATGTATCACAACATTTTTCTTTAATATATGTAGCAAAGTACTTCACCACCTACGTTGTTTGCTTTGGCTTCTTTATCAGTCATCACTCCTTTTGAAGTGGAAACGATAGCAACGCCCAGGCCATTTTTTACTCTGCGAAATTCTGCAGGCTTTGAGTATTGACGTAAACCGGGACGGCTGATACGTTCCATACTTTGAATGGCTGGCTGCTTGGTTGAAGGATCATACTTCAACGCAATTTTAATAATACCCTGTTTGCTGTCATCTTCAAATTTATATTTCAGGATATAGCCTTGCTTATACAATATTTCCGTCATGCGCTTCTTTAAATTAGAAGCAGGAATATCCACCACACGGTGACCTGCCATTTGAGCATTCCGGATTCTTGTCAGAAAATCTGCTATAGGATCTGTTACCATAATTTATATTAATTAGATCTGTTATTGATGTTGTTTACCGTTATTACCAGCTTGCTTTTTTCAATCCTGGTATTTTTCCATTAAGTGCCATATCACGCAAGGCAATCCTGGAGATTCCAAAGTAGCGAACATATCCTTTGGGACGGCCAGTAAGCTGACAACGATTCTTTAAACGAACCTTTGAGCCATTTTTTGCCATTTCATCTAAAGCCTTCCAATCTCCGGCTTTTTTAAGCTCCGCTCTTTTTGCAGCATCTTTTTCAACCATTCTTTCCCTTTTGCGCTGGCGGGCTTTTACTGATGTTTTTGCCATATTTGTTTATCCTTTTAAATTAGTTATTTTTTGCATTTTTGAAAGGCATGCCTAATTCTTTCAATAAAGCATAAGCCTCTTCGTCTGTTTCTGCTGTTGTTACAAAAGTGATATCAAGTCCAGTAATTTTATTTACTTTATCAATATCAATTTCAGGAAAAATGATTTGCTCTGTTACACCCAAGGTATAGTTACCACGTCCATCAAAAGATTTTTCATTAACACCTTTGAAATCACGAACACGTGGCAAGGCCACTGCGATAAGACGATCTAAAAATTCAAACATTTTTACACCACGCAATGTAACCCTTGCACCAATGGGCATGGCTTTACGCAATTTGAAGTTTGATATGTCTTTTTTAGATAAAGTTGATACAGCTTTTTGACCGGTAATGGTTGACAGTTCTTCAAGTGCAATGTCCACAAGCTTTTTGTCTGAAGTAGCTCCGTTTACACCACGGTTTAAACAGATTTTTTCCAGTTTAGGGGCTTGCATTACTGTTTTGTATCCAAACTTTTTTACTAATGCCGGAACTACATCGGTTTTGTATTTGCCAGCTAATCTTGGAATGTATTTTTTTGTGCTCATAATTTTCGTTTTATCTAATTACCGTTTACCGATAATTAAAGTTTGCTTCCTGATTTCTTTAAAACTCTCACACTCTTACCATTTGCTCTTTCTCTTTTTACTTTAGAAGGGGCTTTAGAAGTAGCATCCCACAACATAACATTGCTGATATGTATAGAAGCTTCCTTTTTAACAATACCGCCTTTAGTATTTTGAGCAGAAGGCTTTGTGTGTTTAGTGATGATGTTGACACCTTCAACAATTACACGTCCTTCTTCTACCAATATTTCTTTTACCAAACGGGGTTTCGTTGTGTTTTTATCATCACCGGCAATAACGACTACATTATCGCCTTTTTTGATGTTGTACTTGGGCTTAAATCTTGCTTTCATTTTATCTTAAACTTTTCTTTTTTTATAATTCAAACGCTTTGTTCATTTGGTATCAATCAAAGCCATGAAATTTAAAGTACTTCGGGAGCGAGTGAAATAATTTTCATATAACCTTTATCACGCAATTCCCTTGCAACTGGTCCAAAAATCCTGGTTCCTCTTGGCTCATCAGCCTGATTGAGTATTACAACCGCATTATCATCAAACCGGATGTAAGAACCATCTTTACGGCGCATTTTTTTTGTTGTTCTTACAATAACAGCTTTTGCCACTGTTCCTTTTTTGATCCCACCAGCTGGTATTGCATCTTTCACCGTTATTACTATTTTATCGCCAATACCTGCATAACGCTGGCCACTATTGCCCAGTACACGGATACAAAGGACTTCTTTGGCGCCACTGTTGTCTGCAACATTTAACCGGCTTTCTTGCTGAATCATCTTTTTATTTTTTTAGTACTTAGTATTCAGTACTGCGTATTTAGACTTGAAACTTTTTCTATCTCCGTACTAAATACTTTGTACTCTTAATCGTTTTATTATTTCACTTTCTCTACTACTTCTACCAGTCTCCATCTTTTTGTTTTACTCAGAGGACGGGTTTCCATAATTTTTACAATATCTCCAATACTGCATTCATTCTTTTCATCGTGAGCATGCAGCTTGGATGTTTTCTTTACGAACTTACCATAGATCGGGTGTTTCACCTTTCTTTCAATGGCCACAGTAATGGTCTTGGTCATTTTGTTGCTGGTTACTGTTCCGATTCTGGTCTTTCTTAAATTTCTTGCTTCCATTGTTTAAGCTTTATTATGCTTGTTGTTTTAACTTCAATTCTGTTTTCAGTCGGGCAATATCCTTACGCAGCCCGCGGATCGTCATTGGATTTTCCAATGGTGATATAGCATGAGCAAATTCCAGTTTTTTCAAACGCTGTTTGTCTTCTTCCAAACGAGCTTTCAGATCCTGCTCATTCATTCCATGTATGCTTTTTACAAAGTCTGTTTTTTTTGACATTGCTTCTTTGTTTTAAAAATTATTACGCTGATACAAGATCATGACGTACCATGAATTTAGTTTTCACAGGCAACTTACCAGCAGCCAATGCCAGAGATGCACGAGCTATTTGCTCACTTACTCCATCAACTTCAAATAAGATACGGCCCGGCTTTACTACTGCTGCCCAAAACTCAAGATTACCTTTACCCTTTCCCATCCTCACTTCTGCTGGCTTGCGTGTAATTGGCTTATCGGGGAATATGCGTATCCAAACATTACCTTCTCTTTTCATTTCACGGGTAAGCGCCTGACGGGCAGCCTCTATCTGGCGGTCAGTAATCCAATGCTGATCCAGTGCTTTCAAAGCATAAGAACCAAATGCAATCGTAGTGCCCCTTTTGGCATCGCCTTTCATACGGCCCTTCTGCATCTTCCTGTGTTTCGTTCTTTTCGGTTGTAACATCTTTTTTTATTTTGAAATTTCGTTCCTTATTTAGAACTCCTTCAATTTTATTTTCTGATTATCCTTTTCTATCTCTTCCACCACCTCTTCTGTCTCCTCTTCTGTCATCACGACGGCCACCATGTCCTTCATCTCTTCTTTCTCTTCTGTCGCTTACTTCACTTTTTCCACCTACGAAGTTGGGATTCAGGTCTCTTTTGTTCAATACTTCACCTTTACATATCCAAACCTTGATTCCTATTTTACCATAAACTGTCATCGCATATACGTTGGCATAATCAATGTCCATACGGAAAGTATGAAGCGGTACACGACCTTGTTTGATTTCCTCTGTTCGTGCAATTTCAGAACCACCTAAGCGGCCGCTTACTTTTACTTTTATACCTTCGGCACCCATACGCAGTGCAGAGGCTATTGACATCTTAATCGCTCTCTTATAGTTGATCCTGTTTTCAATTTGACGGGCAATGGTATCACCCACAATCATTGCATCCAGCTCCGGACGACGGATTTCAAGAATGTTGATTTGCACGTCTTCCTTACCTGTTAGTTTTTTCAACTCTTCTTTAATTCTGTCTACTTCACCACCACCTTTACCGATGATGATACCAGGCTTTGAAGTATGTACAGTAACAATCAACTTACCCAGCGTTCTTTCAATTACAATTTTAGAAATACCGCCTTTGTTAATACGGGCATTCAGGTAAGTTCTGATTTTGTGGTCTTCAATCAGTTTGGAAGCATAATCTTTTTTGCTGCCATACCAGTTTGATTCCCATCCACGGATGATACCTAACCTGTTACCAATCGGATTTGCTTTTTGACCCATGTTATTGGTTTATTAATTCGTTTTAATTTTTTGATTCCTTTGTGTCAACAATTACTGTTACATGATTGCTACGTTTGCGTACACGATAACCACGACCCTGTGGTGCCGGACGCATCCGCTTTAATGTTCTTGCTCCGTCAACAAAAATGGTTTTTACAACTAACTGGCTTTCGTCACCACCTTCGTTTTTTTGTTTCCAGTTACTGATGGCACTCAACACCAACTTACGCAGCGGTACTGCAGGATGTTTGGGGCTGTGCTCCAATTCAGCCAATACTTTTTCAACTTTCTGACCACGTATTAAATCGGCCAGCAAACGCATTTTGCGTGGCGATGTTGGATAATTTCTAAGTTTTGCTACTGCTTCCATTTTCCTAATAGTTTATAATTAGTCTACTTTCTTACTTGAGTGTCCTTTGAATTGACGAGTAGGTGCAAATTCACCTAACTTATGGCCAACCATAAATTCCGTTACATAAACAGGAATGAATTTATTGCCATTGTGAACAGCAAAAGTGTGTCCAACGAAATCAGGAGAAATCGTAGAACGACGGCTCCATGTTTTTACCACGGCCTTTTTGCTTTTTCCCTCATTCATAGCCATTACTTTCTTTTCCAGATGAGTGGCTATATAAGGACCTTTTTTAATTGAACGAGCCATTTGTTATTTCAAGTTTAAGTTTTTCGTTTGCCGATATTTTATCAGCAACTCCTGTTAATTATTTAGAAAGTTTTGAACCGTCCTTTCTTTGAATGATCAGTTTATTGCTTGACTTTCCAGGTTTTCTTGTTTTCTCTCCTTTTGCATATTTACCTGTTCTGCTTCTTGGATGACCTCCTGACGCCTTACCTTCTCCACCACCCATTGGGTGATCAACAGGGTTCATCGCCACACCACGGTTACGTGGACGAATTCCTTTCCAACGATTACGACCTGCCTTACCCATACTTTGAAGGCTATGATCGCTATTGCTTACAACACCTACAGTAGCTACACAATTAATTAAAATTTTACGCAACTCGCCACTTGGCATTTTCAATACTGCGTATTTTTCTTCTTTGTTGGTTAGCTGAGCAGATGCACCTGCACTGCGAACTAATTTACCACCCTGACCCGGTTGCATTTCTATGTTATGCACATTGGTACCCAAAGGCATATTCTTCATGGGTAATGCATTTCCAACTTCAGGAGCAGCATCTGATCCACTTTCAACTTTATTTCCTACTTGCAATCCTTGTGGAGCCAGAATGTATCTTTTTTCTCCATCAGCATATTGCACTAGAGCGATAAATGCTGTACGGTTAGGATCATACTCAACCGTAAGCACTTCTGCCAAACCAGCTTTATTACGCTTGAAGTCAATTATTCTGTACTTCTTTTTATGACCGCCACCGCTATAACGCATTGACATGCGACCAGAAGAATTACGTCCACCGGTTCTAGGCTTAGCTTCTACCAGACTTTTTTCAGGTACATTGGTAGTTACTTCAGCATAGGCGTTACCTATTCTCCATCTTGTTCCTGCTGTTACCGGTTTAAATTTTCTTAATGCCATAATCTTTATATGATTTTAGATTGCTGAAGTTCAAAAGAATTTTCAGCAACTGCTTCTCTTTTAAATATTAGAATACATATCAATTGTTTCTCCAACTGCAACTGTTACAAATGCTTTTTTGTAAGAAGGCTTGCGACCATTCACTACACCGGCTTTTGTAAAGCGGCTCTTGCTTTTTGCAGGAGTTACAGACGTGTTTACTTTTGTAACTGTAACACCGTAAAAACTTTCAATCGCCTTTTTTATCTCCAGCTTATTTGCTTTCCATGACACTTTAAAAGCATAACGGCGCAGTTTATCCTGTTGGCTGTTTGCCTTTTCTGTCAACACGGGTTTTATTAATACTTCAGAGAGTTTCATACTGTTTAGTTTGCTTATTTAGCTGTTGAAAATTGTTTTGCTGCGCTTTCTGTAAATACCACTACATCAGAGTTTACAACATCGTAAGTATTGATATCCTTTAATGAAACTCCTAATACAGTGGGCACATTGCGCATGGACAAATCCACATTATCATTAAATCCTGGCTGTACAAACATTACTTTTTTGTCAGCTACTTTCAGATTACCCAATATGTCAACAAAAGTTTTTGTTTTGGGCGTATCCAGTGTCAAATCTTCTATAATTACAATGGCATTGTCTTTTGCTTTTGATGAAAGAGCAGAAATTCTTGCCAATGCTTTTACTTTTTGATTCAACTTTATATCATAGCTGTGAGGCTTGGGTCCGAAAATAGTACCACCACCCTTGTACAATGGGTTACGGATATTTCCTTTACGGCTACCACCAGTTCCTTTTTGACGATGCAGTTTACGGCTAGCACCTTTTACTTCGGCACGAGTCTTCACCTTATGTGTACCCTGACGTTGTGCAGCGAGATATTGCTTTACAGCAAGGTACACCACGTGGCTATTTGGCTCTACACCAAAAATCTCTTCTGGCAAATCCACCTTTCTGCCTGTGGCCTGACCTTTTGTATTTAATACTTCTATTTGCATCCTATTTAATTTTTTGTGTTGAGATTTAAACTTCAACACCGTTTTTTATTTCTGAATTAAAACAATTGAACCATTATAGCCCGGAACAGAACCGCTTACCAGGATATAATTTTTGTCAGCGAAAATTTTTACAACTTTCAAACCTTTCAGTTTCACTCTGTCGTTGCCCATGCGGCCTGCCATGCGCATACCTTTCATTACACGGCTTGCATCAGAAGAGTTACCCAATGAACCCGGAGCTCTTTGTCTGTCGTGCTGACCGTGAGTAGCACCACCAACACCCGTAAATCCATGACGCTTTACAACGCCCTGAAATCCTTTACCCTTTGTAGTACCTACTACATCAACCTGATCTCCTTCTGCGAAGATTTCAACCGTAACGGTTTCACCAATATTTTTTTCTACTGAAAAATTTCTGAACTCTTTAGAGAATTTTTTGGGAGCTGTGCTAGCTTTTGCGAAGTGATTTTTTTCGGCTTTGTTTGTGTGTTTGTCTGTTTTGTCGCCGAATGACAATTGCAGCGCATTGTAGCCATCTGATTCTGTGGTTTTTACCTGAGTTACCACACAAGGGCCTGCTTCAATAATCGTGCAAGCTGTTTGTTTACCTGCGGGATCAAAGACACTGGTCATCCCAATTTTTTTCCCAATAATACCTTTCATGGTTGTTCTGTTTGTGCCTGCAAGGTTATTGGGACATACCTACCGCTCCGCTTTTGAAAGCGGAACGAGGTGTCAATCCCCGTTTGCTACCGACCTTTTCCTTTCTATCAGAAGTACCGGCAGTAAACAAACCCTGAATGGCTTGTTTTATGTTCTCCTGTTCACAATTAAATGAACAAGAAATTACTGATTGTCAGAGCTCTTTTCTCCTGAAATTTTCAGGATTGAGAGATAACGAAAATTTTTATTTATAAGAACTACTTGAATTAAATTCCCAAATGGGAATAATAATTACGCTTTAATTTCAACTTCTACACCACTTGGCAAATCCAATTTACTCAAAGCATCCACAGTTCTTGAGGAAGAAGTATAGATGTCCAACAGGCGCTTATGAGTTGCCAGTTGAAACTGCTCACGACTTTTCTTATTTACGTGGGGCGAACGCAACACGGTAAAAATTTTACGGCGAGTAGGCAAAGGAATTGGTCCTGTTACTACTGCACCTGTGCTGCGTACTGTTTTCACGATCTTTTCAGCTGATTTATCAACCAGGTTGTGATCGTATGATTGTAATTTGATTCTGATTCGCTGCGACATGTGTGAAATCCCATTTTTCTTTTGGGAGTGCAAAGGTAGGGGTGACGGCTATACCTGCCAAATACTTGGTAAAGAATTTTTTAGATTGTGAACAATCTTTTCTTGATTCTAAAAAATGTAGGCTATCTTATTGAAATTCAATATTATTTTGCAGTTCAAATGTCAACAGTAATACAAAGTAAATCTAATTATAAGAAATGGCTAAAGCTCCTGCTAAAAATCGTCGTATCCGGTTTGTGTATTTGGTATGTTTCGGGAAAAATTGATTTTGCAAAAGCAGGGGCTGCATTTCAAAAAGCGAACGTTTTGTTCCTCATTTTGGCTTTAATAGCTTTTGTTATTTCAAAAATAATAGCCTCTTGGAGGTTGAAAATCTATTTCAAAAATATTTTTATCCGGCTTACAGAACAGACTAATCTGAAATTGTACTGGCTAGGCATGTTTTACAATCTTTTTCTACCAGGCTCAATTGGCGGCGATGCATATAAAGTTTTATTGTTGAAGAAAAAACTAAATGCCCCTTATAAAAAAACGATGGCCGCCGTTTTGCTTGATCGCTTTAGCGGTTTGCTGGCATTGGGTTTAATACTGTCGGTTTATGGAATTTTTGTTCTGGACTACATTGGCTATATCATCAGTCTTTGTGGCCTTTCATTAATGGCGGTTGCATTATTATTTTATATTATCAACCGTTGGCTGAAAGATTTTCTTCCCAGTTTTTTCCCTACACTTGTTTTGGGTATAGCCGTTCAAGTTGCTCAGGTCATCTGTATATATTTCATAATGGCTTCCCTTCATATTGAAGTGCACAAAACTGAACTTATTTTTTTATTTCTGGTCTCTTCTATTGCATCAGTTTTGCCTTTTACCATTGGAGGATTAGGCATTCGTGAAATTGTATTCCTACAAGGCTCCTTATATTTTGGACTTTCGCAGGAAACCGCCGTTGTCATTAGTTTACTTTTTTATCTGATTACATTGGTAACATCTGCAATAGGGGCAGTTTATATTTTCAAAGATCCATTACAGGAAATTATTTTATCAGATAACACACAACATCATTCATAAAAAAATCCCCGACACGCATTGCACTTATCGGGGAATGAATTCCATCCTATTTTTAGCGAATTAATATACATAGCTACGACGCATCTCCTGCTTTCCTGCCTGCAATACACCTGCAGCATTATAAACTTCAGCAAGTATCAATCCTTTGCCTCTTGCATAATAGCTCACAGCATATTGATCAAGTATAGCAGTCATATCCTGCCAAATACCCGGTGCTACTTCCAATTCAATTTTCTCTTCTACAACGATTACATTTTGATAGGTGATGTTTCCGGTAGAAGCATTGACAGCAATGGGTACATCTTTCTGTAAAATTTTTGAACTAATTCTGGTGTTCACATTTTGTGATGGTGCTGGAAAAATGGTGATAGTTCCTGCAAAACCGGCAGATTTCCAAACGGTACCAGCAGGCACATTATCTTTCAGAAAAATATACTCACCCCACAAAGGATTGTCATAATTCAAAAAACCTCCCACATCAAACCATTCTGAATAATCGCCGCTACTTCTTCTGTAATAACCGGATGTATCTTCACCGGTTCCGCTATTTTGCATAAAGATGGCAAAGTTGTTTCCACCGGCACTTAAAGGCGGTATATTTTTTACATAACGGAGTAATGAATCATTCACATCATCATCAAACTCGTAACTCCAGTTGCTGTTTGTTGTTCTTGGAAAATAATCTGTTGGCACTACTATACAAGTAAATGTGCAGGTGCTGCTGCCATATTTAACGGTGAAAGTATAAGTGTTTGCAGTATGTGGTGTTCCTTGTCCCACCAATGTAACCGTTGTATTTCCAGTTGCAGTAAACACACCAGAAGCACTAAACCAAAAACCATCGGTAGGCGAATCCAGTGTATCTGTTGATATTGTATAGGAACCTGCTGTTGTTACATTTACTGAAATTCGTACAGAGTCCGATGCTTCCATAGCAACTCCTGCCATATAAAGACCCATAGGTGTAGCACCTGTGCAATTAACCGTACCTGCCGAAGGTGTAGCCACATTTACTGTAAATGTACAGGTGCTGCTACCTAGTTTTACGGTAAATAATTTGGGACCAGCAGTTTCAGTTGAAGGTATTGTTCCCTGTGCCTGTAATATTACATTTTGATTGCTGCCTACTCCAAAATTGCCTGAATAGCTAAACCATATACCCGCCACCGTATCTGTTCTTATATTAAGATTACCACCTGTGATTACATTTATATCTACATTAGCTATATTGGCAGCTGCCATCGTAGCACCTGGTGCATAATTTCCATTTACAGTAATAGGTGCACAAGCACCGGGCGCACCTGCGAGTGTACCTACACCGGGTTGAGTTACTGTAACCTGAATATCACAAATGGAACTGTCAAGCTTTACAACAAAATTATTGGTGCCAGAGGCGAAAGGTGTGCCATAACCTCTCAATGAAATATTATTAATGCCCAAAGTAGTAAATATGCCGGTGGCTCTGAAATAATAACCATTTACCGTATCGGTAGAAACCACAAAATTTCCAGTTCGGGTTACATTAACCTGTACACTTAAAGTGTTGGTTGCGGGCACCAATTCAATACCTGCTGTATAAGTACCATTTACAGTTTTGGGCAGACAATCGCCTAGCCCATCGCTTTGTAAACTTCCCTGAGCCGGCTGGTTGCTGCCTTCAAAACTCAGTTCTTTTTGACAGGAGAATACAATCACCGTTATTGCTGCCAGTAAAAATATCAGTTGCTTTTTCATTATGGTTTGGGTTAATTTTTTAACGCTAAAAATAGGCATATTTTAAATGCCGAACTGATGAAAGTATCCATCAGTTATTAATTTCCTTATTTGGCAATCCACCGGATTTTGATTTTGATTAATTTTACCTTCTTAAATAGTTCAATATGAAAAACGTCTGGATTTGTTTTTTATTACTCATTACTATTTCTTGTAAAAGTCAGCAAGATTCAAGCCGGAATTTAAATCCTGATGGATTTCAAAAAGGGATAGCATTGGAAAGTGCGCAAGTTCTGGATGTACGCACCGCAGGCGAATTTCAAAGTGGCCATATTAAAAATGCATTGCAAGCTAACTGGATGGATAAAACAGAATTTGCTAACAGGTTGAAATATGTAGATAAAGACAAGCCCGTTTATGTGTATTGCCTTGGAGGCGGACGTAGTGCAGCAGCAGTTGCCTGGATGAAAGAAAACGGGTTTTCCAATCTTTATGATCTTACTGGCGGAATTACTGCATGGAAAAAAGCGAACAAACCTGTTGATGGCATGAGCAATGAACCGCAAATGAGTTTACAGGATTATCAGGCAAGAGTGAACAGCCACAAAACAGTTTTAGTGGATTTTGGTGCTGAATGGTGTCCGCCCTGTGTAAAAATGAAACCAGTACTAAAGGAACTAGAACAAACAAAAGGACTGGATTATTTGCTTGTAAAAATTGACGCCGGTGTGCAAACCAACCTGATGAAAGAAATGAATATTGAGCCCATTCCGGTTTTTATTATTTATAAAGACGGTAAAGAAACCTGGCGACATCAGGGAATCGTATCAAAAGAAGAGTTACAGAAACAGTTGGAGTAATCATTCAAAATATTTATTATCTTTTCATCTTTCAATCAATTTTCATCTCCACTGAAAATTGATCTTCTATTCTCAATATTAAAATATGAAAAGAAAATCATTTATTCAAAATGTAACCGCACTCGCTGGAAGCAGCTTAGTAACTTCTCCCCTGCTTGCGCATACTGAAAGAAAAAAAACATTACGTTTTGCACATCTTTCCGATATCCATTTAAAGCCTGGCATAGACCCTGAAAAAGGCATGGCAAAAGCATTACATCATGCTCAAAACTTACAACCCGGTATCTCATTTATCATCAATGGCGGCGATGCCATAATGGATGCACTGGCCGCTGATAAACAGAAAACGGCAACCCAGTTTGATCTTTTTAAAACTATTCTGAAAAATGAAAATAGCCTTCCTGTTCACCACACAATAGGCAATCATGATATATGGGGATGGTTTATTAAAGAAAACAGACCAGAGGATGATCCGCAATATGGCAAATTGTGGGTAGTAGATACATTTGAAATGAAAAACCGCTATTACAGTTTCACCCATCAGAAATGGCATTTTATTGTTTTGGACAGTACACAACTTAATCCAGTCGGTGGCTACATTGCCCGGCTTGATGAACCACAACTAGAATGGTTTAAAAAAGAATTAGAAACAGTTCCTAAAGACCATTTTATTTGTCTGGTTTCACATATTCCCATTCTTTCTATATGTGCCGGTCTATATTTTGAAAAAACTGAAGCCAATGGCGACCTGATGATAAAGCGAAACCTGATGCACACCGATTTTCTTTCGCTCCGAAAAATATTTGCCAACTATCCACAACTAAAATGTTGCATCAGCGGGCATATACACATGCAGGATGAATTAGCATATCAGGGCATAAAATACTACTGTAATGGAGCGGTATGCGGCAACTGGTGGAAGGGTGCCTTCAATAATTTTGAACCGGCTTATGCTTTAATGGAATTTGATGATGACGGCTATACCAAAAGAACCATGATCAATTATTAATAAATACATCAAATCCCAATGAAGAAAATTTTAGCTTTTATTGGCTTATCCATTTGTTTTTTTATAAAATCTAATGCGCAACAACCAACGGTGCAAGTATTGACGAGCGGACAAAAAACAAGCCTGCGTGGATTAAGTGTAGTAAATGACAATGTTATATGGGTAAGCGGAAGCAATGGCACCGTTGGCAAATCGACAAATGGCGGTAAAAACTGGAAGTGGTATAAGGTATCGGGTTTTGAAAAAACCGATTTCAGAGATATAGAAGCATTTGGTGCCAGTACCGCCATCATCATGGGTGTGGCCGAGCCTGCTTATATTTTAAAAACAACAGATGGTGGCGATAACTGGAAAGTGGTATATGAAAACAAAACAAAAGGAATGTTTTTAGATGCTATGGAATTTTGGAATGAACAAGCAGGTATCGTTATTGGAGACCCTATTGATGGAAGATTTTTTATATCCCGAACTTTTGATGGCGGTAATACCTGGCAGGATATTATATTTGAAAAAAGACCGATTACCGATAGTGGCGAAGCCTGCTTTGCAGCCAGTGGTACAAACATCAGAGCATTGGACAGAGATGAAGCTGTTTTTGTTTCCGGTGGTTTAAAGTCAAGAGTTTATAAACGTAATGACCGTTTACCATTAAACAATATCATTCAGGGAAAAGAAACTACCGGTGCCAATTCCATTGACGTGTGGGATCATCATAAAAGAAAAGGAGGAAAAAAAATGGTAGTGGTGGGTGGCGATTTTAATGCAGACAGCTCAAACTATAATAATTGTGTATATACCAAAAATGGCGGAAAGACCTGGCTGCGCCCAACAGTAGCACCACATGGTTATCGCAGTTGTGTTGAATATTTATCGGCTGAAGATTTACTTACCTGCGGACTGAATGGTGTTGATTATTCATCCAACGGAGGTAAAACCTGGGAATGGATAAGTAATGAAGGATTTCATGTTTGCCAAATTGCAAAAACAGGAACTTCCGTTTTTCTGGCAGGTGGAAATGGAAAAATTGGCAAGCTGGAATGGAAATTAAAATAATAAATTACAGAGGAATGAGCTATAGATTGTCCAGTATTTCTTTTACCGATGGACGCTTCTTATAATCCTGATTAAAAAAACGATAAGTAACTGTAGCTTCCTTATCTATAATATATACTGCCGGCACGGGAAGATTTTTACCGTTTTTGCCATTTAGTTTTTCCAGATCCAATCCGGCATTGCGATAGCGAGTAGCTACGTTTTCCTGTACTTCAAATGCCACATCATAAGCTTTCATTATTTTCAAACCATCATCAAATAAAATAGAAAAAGTTGCCTTTGTACGATTTACTGTTGAGTCAATATTTTCCGGTTTCTCAGGTGTTACCGCTACCACAGTAGCACCTTTCTCAGTTATAAATTGTAATGAATCATTTAGCCTCGTCAATTCCTTATTACAGAAAGGGCACCAGTAACCCCTATAAAAAATCAAAACTACTTTACCTTTTTTCAATAAGTCTTTTAGACGCACCTCCTCCCCTTTCTGATCTTTGCCCTTAAAGTCTGGAGCTTTTGATGCAATAAATAAACCCTCTGGGGCATTTTGGCTATGCCCGGCTATCGTTAAGCATAAAAACACGGAGATAAAAAAGAATTTAGACATGCTCGTTTTTGAATTTCAAATTTAAAAATTATGAGGCCTATATTGATTTAAGTAAAATGTCTTAACAGAAATTTATTTTTCTCTTAATTTTACGACGTAAAACCATTAACCAAATCATGTTTTATGTCTAACAACAGTCATCGTGAGCAATATTTTACCAAGTTGCTAATAGGTTTCGCTTCCATTATCGGCTGTGTCTTATTAATCTTTTATAGCATATTCGAGCTTGATAAAGATGCAGACTGGTATTTCTGGGCTATCGTTGCAGCATTTCTACTTTGTTGTGGAATATATTTTTCATTAAGTGCCTTTGTGCATAAAGTAAAATCAGACTTCAGCAATAGGCAGAAACAAAGAGAGGTGCTTAAGGGAAATCAGACGGAATAAACTCAAATTTCTTCTTGCCCCCACATTTTAAATCACAGCCATAATGGTTGGGATTTTTTTCCGAAAACATAGATGCAATTTAAAAGAAAAGAAGTATTGCCTCGAGCGGCCCAATGTCCTATAACTAACACACAAAGCCAGGTATGGAGACATAGGCAGGAAAGGGATGAGAGTGGGGATGCCATGTCCGAGAAAAAAATTGACAAGTTTGCCGTGCTTTTGGGCATTTGTCTTTTTATATCAGCTTTCAATATGCTATACTTCATTCAATGTAAGCGTTACTATAGGATTGTAATATCACTTAGGACTAAAAGGGATAATTATCCAAAGTTTTTAGGAAGTATGAGATAGTAAATTTATTAACACTTATTGTAGTAGTATGTTTTTTATTTTTTACTTCAACAAATAAAAAAGCCCGGCATCGCCAGGCTCTTTGTTTAATAAACTATTCAAAAAATTAATTCTCCAGACTTCTGAAATCTACCGGAACTAATTTACTAACGCCAGGCTCCTGCATGGTGACACCATAAATAATGTCGACCGTACTCATCGTGGTCTTATTGTGCGTTACGATAATGAACTGTGAGTTTTCGCTAAACTGACGTATCATATTAGTGAACTTACTTACATTGGCATCATCCAGCGGCGCATCTACCTCATCCAAAATACAGAAAGGCGCCGGCTTTATTAAATAGATCGCAAATAGAAGGGCCGTTGCGGTTAAGGTTCTCTCTCCCCCACTCAACTGCGTAAGCGATGTTGGTCTTTTCCCCTTTGGCTTTGCCATTACATCTATACCACTTTCGGCTATGTTTTCAGGATTTTCCAATATTAAATCGCACTGATCATCCTCGGTAAACAAAGTTTTAAATACCTTTTGAAAATTCTCCCTTACTGCATGGAAAGTTTCTAAAAATTTTTGATTAGCAGTGGCTTCTACTTCCTCTATCGTTTTTAACAGACTGTCTTTGGCCGTTACCAAATCCGTTTTTTGCTCCACAATAAAATCATACCTTTTCTTCATCTCAGTAAACGCCTCTATGGCTGTAGGGTTTACTTCGCCTAGATTCTCTAACCGCTTTTTCATACGGTCGGCTTTTTCCTGCAACTCTTCTACAGAAATTTCACCTGAGCGGGCCTCCCCTAAAATGCTTTCCAAATCAATTCTAAATTCTACATTCATTCTTTCTTTCATTCCGGCGAGTTGCAGCTTCAGCTCATTCAATTTATCTTTTATAGCCACCAGCATGTGCTCTACCTGTTCTTTGTCTTTCACCTTGTGTCTTATCTCACTTTCCTTTTCATTTAAATGATTGCGAAAATTGTAATAAGCCTGATCTGCTTCATTCAATTTTTGCTCTTCAGCATCTTTATCCTTCATTTTTTGAACCAAACCATTCTCCAATTCGCTCAATTGCAAGGATGACTGCTGTATGCCATCACTTGTTTCCAGCAACAGATTATTATTGCCTTCAATTTGAGATTTGAGATCCTGCAACTGATTGCCTTTAAACTCCAACTCCTGCTTTAATCCATTTATTTTACTCTGCTGCCTTGTCACATTCAGGTTATACTCATTGAACTGCCTGTTGGCATCGTTGTAATGGAGATCGCTTTCACGAAATACACTTTCCGCTTCAGTAAGTTTAGCAGTAGTTGCCTGTAATTGTTCATTAAAATGACCCAGTTGATTTCTTACATCAGCCACAGAAGCAAACACTTGCTGACTTTGCTTTACCAAATCTTCCAACCGAAACTGACTGGAGTTTTGTAATGAGTGAATATTTTCCAGCTTGTTGTGCAAAGAAAAAACTTCGTTGGTAAGTTGCTGTATTTCTTTTTCTGTATCACGTATGGTTGTCTCACGCAGGTCTTCATTAAATGCAATTACTTCATTATGCCTTGATTGAATTTCGCTACGCAAAGCTTCCACTACGGTGGTCTGTGCGGTTACTTCTTCCAGTAATTTCTCCAGATTTTTTACACGACCTATTTTTTTCCCTTCAAACAAACCTACACTGCCACCCGTAAGAGAATATTTTCCTTTTACATAACGGCCACCTTTCTCTATTACTACAAAACCATTACTGTTTTGCAATGCATCTTCACTATCAGCAATAAAAACATTGCCCAACAAATGCTCGGCCAGTTTGCGATAACGTACATCTACTTCCACTACACTTAATGCAGGAATGGCTCCTTCTAATTGATGGTTTGCAGTTTCGTTTCCTGCGCTTTCAAATTTATTCAGCAGGAAAAAATTTGCTTTACCTTTTTTATTTTCATCCAATAATCTTACCGCCTGCAGTCCTTCCTGTAAATCATTTACAACATAATAACTCAAATATGGTTCCAGCACATTTTCAAGTGCAGTACGATATTCTTCTTTTACATAAAGTACATCAGACAAAATGGGTGACTGATGATTCCAGTTACTGTTATTATGTAAAAATTTTACAGAATCGGGATAACCTTCCATAGAATCAATCATGCTTTTAAGCAGATCGTGTTCATTTTTTTTGGAATCTAATTTCCGGTTCTCTTCGGCCAGTGAATTGCGCAGCCCGTCTAGTACTTGCTGCGTTTGTAATATTTGCTCTTTCGTATTATCATGATGCAGTTGTAACTGCTCCAAATCAACTTTTTTAATGGAAAGCTCTTTATCCTTTAACTCTCTTTCGCTTTCCAGATGTTGCTTTTGTGTTTCTCTTTGAGCCCTGTCCTCTTCTATCTGGTTTATCGTTCTTTGCAGATTACTTACTGAAGTATCAGCAACAGCTACTGTCTTCTCGGCATCAAATTGATTTCTTTGTATTTTCTGGTATTCGCTTCTAAGCGCATCCAATTGATGCCGCTTTTCATCCAAAACATTTCGCTTAGCTTCTACCTCTAATCGCAGGCTTTCCAGCTTTTCATTATGTGCTGCAAGAGACTGATCTTCTTCATTCAACTGCGATTGTGTAAATGAGATACTTTCCTCAATTCCTTTTAGCTGGCCTGAAGCTTTTGCTAAAAAACCTTTTAAGCTGCCTTCTTTTTCCGTCATGTGTTCAAGACGTTGTGCAGCCAGATTTTTATCATTCTCCTGACTACGAACAGCCTGTAGCAAATCATTGAAAGCATGTTGCATTACCTGCAACGCTTTTTCTTTTTCAATAAAATCAAGTTTTTCTTTTTCCAGATCTGCTTCCTGTGCAGCTATCACAGTTTCAAGCTGAATCTTTTTATCAGTTTCAGTTTCCTGCTGCTGATTGAGTTCTGTATAAGAAAGATTAAACCCTTCCAATGAGGCTTTGGCCAGTTCAATACTTACTTCACGATATTCTTTTTTAATTTCGTGATATTTCTCCGCTTTTTTTGCCTGACTCTCTAAAGCTTTAAGTTGATTATTAATTTCAAAAAGCAGGTCTTCTATTCTTGCCAGGTCCTGCTCTGTAGCATCCAACTTGAGTTTGGCTTCTTTTTTTCGTGTTTTGTAAATGGAAATTCCGGCGGCCTGCTCCAGCATCCTGCGTCGGCTGTTGTCTTTGTCTTTAATCAAATCGTCAACCATTCCCAGTTCAATAATGGCATAACTGTCGGTGCTGACACCCGTATCCATAAACAGATTTTGAATATCTTTTAACCTGCATTGAACATCGTTTAATCGGTATTCACTTTCACCACTTTTATAAAACTTTCTTGTTATCGTTACTGTACTGAACTCAGTTGGCAAAAGGTTTTTAGTATTCTCAAATGTCAGGCTCACTTCTGCAAGACCGGATGCGCTTCTGGTTTTGGAGCCATTGAAAACAAGGCTATCCAGATTCTCGCTTCGCAAATGACTGATTTTTTGTTCACCTATTACCCAGCGTATGCTGTCAACTATATTGGATTTGCCACAACCATTTGGGCCGATAATGCCAGTAACACCTTCATCAAAGTTTACCACAGTTTTGTCGGCAAAACTTTTAAAGCCCTTGATTTCTAAGCTTTTTAATCTCACTGTTTCTAATTTTATTTGGGGAATAAATCGCCTGCGAATATAGGAGAATATAGTGCAGTCTGCTCAATGGTTTTGCGTTATTTACAGAATGGTGAAGAGAATGTGGAGAAGATGATTCAGAAAAAGTTGGAGAAAGGAATTTTATGCTAATAAATATAATTGGTAACTATCAAAAAAAATACGCTCCAGTATGAAGCGCATTTTTAAATAGATACTTTTCAGCTTATTTGTAGCCATACCATGTTCTGGCTTCCATATCAAAAAACCAGTAAATGCCATTGGAAAAAGCGAAATTAAAAATCGTTTCGGCAGGCGCATCTGAGGGCAAGGTTAGTGTTTTTGAGAGCAACCCTGTTTTGATATCATAAAGCCCAATCTCTTTAAAATCTGCATTTAAAAAACCCAGCTCCGCACCTTTAATACCTGTATAAACAACAGTACTGGAGTTGTAACCTTCAGGAGTTTCAAATAAATCATAAAAGTCAGATTCATAATAGTCATCTTCAGTCACTGACTCCCATTTAATTTCTAAACTTGAAATTGAATCCGATTTCTTTAAATCATAAATATGGATACTTTCATTAGAAAGAAATATGACTTTATCTGATTTACTGTCAAATGCTCCTACACTTTGCTGATCAGGCTGATTGAGTCCTTCTTTAAAAACTTTAAAGCCTGAAATGATGCCTTTCTTATCTAATGTGTAGTAAAACCATCCTCCTTCATTGAAAGCATTCCCCTGTATTGTTTTAGCCAAAGGATTGTACCAAAGCCCCCTTATATCTTGTTTGCATTTTAAAGTATCAGGAGAAAGTCTTTTTCCATTAACATCAAATACCGCAAAAGGAAAATCAACATTTCCAGCCATGGCGGCATAATACTTTTTTTGAATGGGATGCCATGCAACAGAGGCACCTCTGGTGCCCGGTTTATCATCTTCAACCGTTAACGGCATTTTAAGTTCCAATACTTTTATTAACTCTTTAGGCTTCTCATAATTTTCCAGCCCGGTATTGTTACCTTTTTGTGCAAAACAAATATGTGAGCATAATACTGCAACAATAAAAAAAGGGAATTTTTTCATACTTTCTTTCAAAAGTAAATAATATTTCGAAAGCAAGTTGTTGTATTTAGCTGAAGTCCATTACTTTAAAAGCAACAATTAACCACATGTAATGTAATTGGAGATCAAAAATCAATTTTCAAATTCGGAGCCAAAAAAACCAAGATCAGCCAAAATAATTTCAGGCTGGGTATAATTCAACAAATTGGTTTTTATATTCTCCTGCAGTTCTTCTTTTGTTTTTTTAAAAGAAGATTTAATGAGTGATAATTTGTAAGAATTGATTTTAAAATAAGCAAGTCGTGCAGATTGTTGCGTATAACTTTCTTCCAAACAAAATGACTCGGCTATATAGCCCTGGTCATTACAAATTGGCTGTTTCATAACCCGGATATTTGGTTCTAAATAGGATTGGACAAAAATTCAACGATACAATTTCAATTTTAATTGCAAAACACCCAACTTAAAACGGTTTTAAAACGTAATTTTGCGGACTTTCCGATGGGACAATCGGATATTTACGAAAGCAATTGATAAGAAAAAAAGTTAGATTATGGTGCAAAAAATCATTTATAAGACAAAGGATTATTGTAAAGTGAAATTCACTTTTGCTACTGATAATGCAGAACGTATTGAGATTTTTGGGCTCAATAATAATTGGCAAAAGCCACTTAAAATGAAAAAAAGAAAGGACGGACAGTTTATTGCCGAAACAACGCTTCCTAAAGGATCTTCTCATGAATTCAAATATCTGGTAAATCAGGCTGAATGGCTAAATGACACTGATGCAGACAGGGAAGTGCCAAACATGTACGGTGGTACAAATGGAGTAATTGAGCTCTGAACTTATTTGTAATCCCAACGATCGTTCGAAACAAACATAAACAACAACCGAAATTATCTATCTTTCGTTATTGTTCGGATTATGGAGCCAGTTAGTTCAACTGATTTATTTTATTCCCGTTTACCTGTCAATCAGATTCCTTTAAGCGAATTGTTGATGGAGACACATTTATTTTATAACCTGCCCGACTCCTGGCATGTTATAATTACTGATATAAAAAAATCAACAGAAGCCGTAGCAGCTGGCAAACATGAAACAGTAAATCTTGCCGCTACAGGAAGTATCGTTGCTGTTTTAAATCTTGCTTATAAGCACGACATTGCCATTCCCTTTTTCTTTGGTGGAGATGGGGCTACATTTTTGATTCCAGGCAATATCAAAGACAGCTGCATACAAGCGCTGTTACAACACAGTGAAAATATAAATAAGAACTTCGGTTTATCACTCCGTGTAGGCAATGTGCCAGTAAATGAAATTAATGAAAATGGGCATCAGCTAAAAATCAGTAAACTAAAATCTTCTGACCTATTTAGTATTCCAATAGTTATAGGTGATGGTATTGTTTATGCAGAAAAAATCATTAAAGGAAAAGACTATCTGGTTGAAAATAAACAAGCCGCAGCATACGAATTGGATATGAGTGGCATGCAATGTCGCTGGGATAAAATAAAACCTCCAACTCAATCGGAAGAAATTGTAAGCCTGTTGATAATTGCAGGAGATAATCAAAATCAGGCTTTTGTTTTTAAAAAAATAGTTGATCTGCTTAATGAGACCTATGGAGATTACGAAGCAAGAAACCCAATCACTGTTGACAAACTAAAATTAAAAGCTACTCTTCAAAAACTGAACAGAGAGTCAAAAGTAAAATTTGGTTTTAGTAGGAAGGGCTGGCTGGTAACAAACTGGTTGAAATTATTATTGGGTACTTTTTATTTCAAAACTAAAGAAGGGAAAAAATATTTGAAGCAACTGGTTCAGTTGTCTGATACTTTAGTAATTGATGGCAGAATCAATACGGTTATTACCGGCACAGCAGCGCAAAGACAATTATTAACCCATTCTTTAGACAAGTTGGAAAGACAAGGAGAAATACTTTATGGGTTATTTACAAGCGGCGAATCTATCATTTCCTGTTACGTTCGTAATATGCATGAAAATCACATTCACTTTATTGACGGCGCAGATGGTGGTTACACAATGGCTGCCAGAATGTTGAAGCAAAAACTGGCAGCAAAAAGTGGAAGTTCATATTAAAATAATTTACCGTTTATCAAATATTCAATTTGTACTAAAATTTCCATGCAGCATTTTTAATACCTGTATTGCCATAGATTAACCGGCTGAAACCTAAACTATTTAATTTATGGTAAGGTACATCATGTCGTTTTCAGTTCCTGAAAGCAGGGAAACAACCGCACAGAAAATTATCAGCAATTATTTTGATTCATTACAGAAGCATGGTCCAGGTGGTATGCGTAGTCAGTGCTATGCAGATTATCATCAATTTGGCAAATTTGTGCATATCAAAAGTTTCAAAAAAGAATCTATTGCTAATCATCATTTTCGCTCAACTGTGTTTCAGGAGTATATTCAAAAGCTAAAGACAATCTGCGAGAGCGAACTTTCTTTCTCTCGTTTAGAACAACAGGAAACATTTGAATCGATCTATTAATGTGGCACTATTCACATTTTTTTTATACTCATATATTGAAATACAGGATACTGCTATTTAATAAGGCAGTAAAACATTAAATTCGCAGCCACAATACTAAAAAATGCAACGAGTAATAATTCCTGTGGATTTCTCCGAAACATCACTTAACGCAGCACGTTTTACTGCAAACATGCTGGCAAACAAAGAAAATGCGATTGCCGTTTTATATACTAATTACGAAAGTGCAGATGACCACGATATTACTATCAACTATCAGCAGAGCCTGAAAAAAGAATTTCTTAAAACAGGAGTAAAAAATATTGAACTGATAAATGAAATGGGGGGTGATCTTATTGATAATATTTCTAGACTGGCACACACTACAAGGGCAACTTTGATTACGATGGGTATTACTGGAAAATCTGCTATCCGACAAGCCATGTTTGGCAGCAATACCTTAAAGCTAATTGATAAAAACCTATACCCAGTGATGATCATCCCACCGGATGCGGTTTACAAAGGAATAAATCATGTAGCCTTTGCATCAGATTTTAAAAGAATTGAAGAAACCACACCTGCAGAATTGATTACAGCTGTCCTCGAAATATTTAATCCCATGTTACACATCGTAAATGTGAATAAAGACTTACATGTAGCGCTTACTGATGAAATAAATGAAGGAAAAGAAAAATTCAACCAACTATTTAGCCGGTTTCAGAAAGAATTTTATTTTATTACCATGAATGATTTCTATGATGCTATAGATTCTTTCATCAAAGATTATAAAATTGATGTTTTAATTACCGTTCCAAAACATCAAAGCAATTCTACATCTCTCTTTAAATCAACACATACGAAACGACTGGCCTATCACAGCCATATTCCTATTCTGGCTGCTCGTGAATAACACCTTGACTGGACGGAATAATAATGTTAGATTTGTAATTAATAAATGAAACAACATCTACATCATTATTTTATCGTTCGTTCATTTGCAGACCAGCAGTTGCCGGTGAATTTTTACATTCCGGATTAAATTAGCTATAACCATTTTTTTCACTTGCATATTCAGCTTTTGACAGAATGTGGATCACGTTAATTGAACTATTTGACAATAACATAATTATTTGCTGATGAAAAATATCAAACTTATTGAAGTGCCTTCTGAAATAGGTGCCGGCACCCGAGGTGCGAGCCTGGGAGTAGATGCAATAAAAATTGCAGCGCTGGACTTTATGAGCAATTTTTTCATTCACTTTCCATCAGAAAAAATTCCGACTGAAAACAAGTTACTTTATGAACCTATAGAATCGCCTTATGCCAAAAGGATAAAAGGAATGGTAACTGTGTATGATAGAGTAAGTAAAGCCGTAAGCGATTCAATGAAAAACAATTTTTTCCCGATTTTATTAAGCGGTGACCACAGTACAGCCGGTGCAACTATAGCAGGCATTAAAATGGCCAAACCAAAAAGCAAATTGGGCGTAATCTGGATTGACGCTCACGCTGATTTACATACTCCTTTCACTACACCCAGCGGAAATCTGCACGGTATGCCATTAGCTATTTCAATTAACAAAGACAATCAGGAATGTGCTGTACACGAAGTTGATGAAACTACAGTGAAGCATTGGAATACTTTAAAAAACTTTGGCAAGATTGCTCCAAAGGTGTTGCCTGAAGATATTGTTTTCATTTCCCTGAGAGATTATGAAAAAGAAGAAAAACACCTCATTGAAAAATACGATATGAAGGTGATTACTACAAAAGAAGTGAGAAACAAAGGCGCCGAAAACATTGTACGTGCTGTCTTGCGATATTTATCAGACTGCACTGACATTTATATTTCATTTGATGTGGACAGCCTGGATGCCTCCATATCGAAAGGGACCGGCACACCCGTGAGCAATGGTTTAAAAGAAAGAGAAGCAGAAGATCTTGTAAGCAAGTTTATGCAAAACAGAAAAGTATGCTGCTTTGAAATTACTGAAGTTAATCCTACACTTGACAAAGAGAATCTGATGGCGGAGATCGCCTTCAACATCATGCAACGAAGTGTAAATGTATTGATGATGAGCTAAGCGAATTATTATTTAACTGGAGAATGTTTTTTTTAATCCTTCTTCAAAGCTAATGGGATTATAGCCCAGTTCATTTTGTGCCTTACTGATATTTAACCCCGTAAGCAAAGGCCTTAATGCAGGTTGTGAAAAATTTTCTCGTGTAACTTTTTGCAATAATGATTTATCAAGCTTTAGGTAATCTGCTACTTTGCAAGCCATATCAAATGGTGTAAGTACATCCTTCCCTCCAATATGAAAAATCCCAGTAGTTTCTTTTTCAATACAGGCAATTATTCCTGTAATTAAATCTTCCACAAAAGTGGGTGTTCGCACCTGGTCGTCATATACATTATACGTTTCGCCTTTCTCCAGTTTCTCTTTTACAATAGTAAGAATATTGCTTCTACCTGTAAATGGTTTCCCATAAACAAGAATCGTCCTCAGGATAGTTTTGCCGAATGGATATTGCAATACTTTCTCTTCAGCCAGCAACTTGGTTGTTCCATAATAATTTACCGGGCCAGTTTCATCAGTTTCATTGTACATCAGCTTGTCACCGGAAAAAACAAAATCGGTTGAAAGAAAGATAAAATGTGATTGCCATTTTGCGGCAGCTGCCAATAAAATATCAGTGCCCGTTACATTAATACTATATGCTAATTCTTTTTTCTCTTCACATTCGTCAGGTCTGCTCATAGCCCCTGCATGTACAACTATATCCGGCTGGTGGTGCTCAAAAATATTCTCTACTTGTTCTTTTTTGGTAAAATCAAGCGAGGCATAGATGAACTTGTTTTTCCCATTAAATTGTAGCCGGCAATCTCCTCTACCAGTTGCAATCACTTCATACTTTCTTTGAAGCAATTGTATTACTAAAGAATTACCTACAAACCCATTAGCACCCGTTACTAATATTTTCATTTATCAAAATTAAGTGTAAAAAAAACCCTGCCATCAGGCAGGGCTTTCAGCAGAAAATTTCATGAATTACTTATTCAACTCCTGAACCAATGTGATTATATCACTTTCATTTTTCAGGTTCAGACTTTTTGCTTTTACAATTTCTTCAGATGGAACAGCCAATACATCAGGAAATGAAGCAAGGGCTTTTTTACCCAAACTAATTTTTTTAATATCTCCACCTGGCAAATAAATATATAATTGTTGACTCTTTACCAGTTCTCTGCGGCTATAATCTCCTAATGTAGGCGCATCTTCAACTTTTTGTGAGATGTACTTTAGCAGTTGTGCTTTGGCCCCATCTGCAATCACCTGATATACTGAGTTTACATTATGATTTTCAATATCAGGATAACCTTGTCTGAAAACAAAAGCATTTGCCTCGCCTGAATTAGAATATATTGCATAAGTTACTTCTTCAAAAGATTCTATTTTTTGCTCGCTTCCATCTTTTCTAACCATTACAGCATTATTATAAATATTAAATTTTACCGGAATGTTTTTAACAACACCCCCATCCTTTAACCGGATAGTTGCAGGTATAAATTCATTGGTAAGATAAATAGAGCCACCAATATCTGTAAGTGTTGGAATATTGACACTACGAAGTGGAAGGTCGTTAATGTTCAGTTCGGCTGATCCTGTTGTTTGATCGGGCACTGAACCTGGTTGAGCTAATAATGTGGTTTGAAATGCTGCAAAAAATAATGCAACTAAGGAAATTTTTAAAAATGAAGACTTCTGCATGATTAATTTTTTAAATTTTCGTGTGCAAATATATTATACACTAATCAGAATATGACGACCGTTTATCACGAAAAGTTTGCACCGATCAAATGTTAGTTAGGAATTTGGCCATTTCCAGAGTTAAATTCAAAATGCAAACGATACCATCCGGCCAAAATATCACTTGATTTTTTTTGCAAAATTCTGATGAAAAATTTCTACCCACAGGTCTGGGGCCAGTATCATTTATATAAATCGCTTCCAAAATTCGGGTTATAACATATTGCAATCTTCAGCCTCAGGACAAACTGTATGTCTGACTTGTTTTCAACTCATACTACAAGCGTAAAACCTTATTTTTGCGCATTACTAATGAGATGAAAAATAAAGTTTCAAAGATTGGTGTGCTTACCTCCGGCGGCGATTCACCTGGTATGAATGCTGCCATAAGAGCCGTAGTGCGTACTGGCCTTTATCATGGCCTTGAAGTATTTGGAATTATGAAAGGCTATCAGGGCATGATTGATGGTGACATAGTTAAAATGGAATCACGTTCCGTTGCCAATATCATACAAAGAGGAGGTACAATATTAAAATCAGCACGGTGTAAAGAGTTTCTGGAATATGAAGGCAGAAAAAAGGCCTTTGCCAATCTCAAAGAACGTGGTATTGACGGATTGGTAGTTATTGGTGGCGATGGTTCATTTAGAGGAGCCGATACGTTTTCTAAAGAATTTGATATCCCATGTATTGGCATTGCGGGTACAATTGATAAAGACATTAATGGTACAGATTTTACAATTGGATTTGATACCGCAGTGAATACGGCTATTGAAGCAATTGATAAGATAAGAGATACTATGGATGCCCATGACCGGGTATTTATTATTGAAGTAATGGGACGAGATGCAGGTTACATTGCTTTGCACAGTGGTATAGCGACAGGTGCTGAAACTATTTTGATTCCTGAAAGAAAAACTAATATTGACAGTATTGTTAACTCATTACTTGAAAAAGAAAGACGCAAAAAATTAGTGAACCTTATCGTTGTAGCCGAAGGTCACGAATCAGGTGGTGCCAATAAAATTCAGGAAGCATTAAGCATCAAACTGCCCAATGCTGAAACAAGGGTGTGTATTCTTGGGCATATACAAAGAGGTGGTTCACCTTCCTGTATTGACAGAGTAATCGCCAGCCGCATGGGTTTTCATGCAATTGAATGTCTGGTTACAGGGCGCTATAATGTTTTTGTAGGTATTCAGAATAACCGAATGAACTATATACCACTTCATGATGCAGTGAAAGAGAAAGGAAAAATTAGTGAAGAATGGCTACGCATTGTTAAAATACTGGCTTCTTAATGAAGCTCATAAATTATGAGTAAGACAATAGATAAATACCTGCACAAAGATTTTGATAAAGAAGCAGGAAGATTACATGCTACCAAGAAAACAAAAATTGTTGCGACAGTCGGACCGGCTTGTGATACCTATGAACAACTGCTCGATTTGGTAAAAGCGGGAGTAAATGTGTTTCGTCTAAACTTTTCTCATGGAAATCATGAAGATAAAAAGAAGATAATAGACCATGTATATAAAATAAATAAATTTCAACCTTACAACATTGCCGTATTGGCCGATCTGCAAGGTCCCAAACTAAGAGTAGGCGATATAGAAGGAGGCTCTCTTGAAATTAAGAATGGTGACGTACTCACTTTTACCAACGAAAAAGTAATTGGGAACAAACACAAAATTTATATTTCTTATCCCAATCTTCATAACGATGTACAGATAGGAGAAAAAATTTTAATTGATGATGGAAGACTTGAAGTAGTCGTAAAAGAAATCTGCAAAAACCATGATATAAAAGTAGAAGTGATACTCGGCGGGGTTTTGCTTCCCAAAAAGGGAGTAAACTTACCGGATACTAATATTTCGTTGCCATCACTTACAGAAAAAGATTTGGAAGATTTAGAATTTATTTTACATGAACGTGTGGACTGGGTGGCACTCTCATTTGTTCGCCGCACTGAGGATATTACTCACTTAAAGCATCTGATAAAAAAGGCTGGCAAAAAAATTAAGGTTATTGCTAAGATTGAAATGCCAGAAGCTTTGAAAAATTTAAGAGACATTATTGTAGAGAGTGATGGCATTATGGTGGCCCGAGGCGATCTGGGCGTGGAACTTCCAATTGAAACAGTGCCATTGATTCAAAAAGATATAATTAAAAAATGCCTGCACAGGGCCAAACCGGTTATCGTAGCTACACAGATGATGGAAAGCATGATAACACTCACTAAGCCTAACCGAAGTGAAACTACTGATGTTGCCAATGCCGTAATTGAAGGCGCTGATGCATTGATGCTGAGTGCCGAAACTGCTACAGGAAACTATCCAAGACTAGTTGTAGAAACAATGACCCGTATTATTCTTGAAGTTGAATCAAAGGCTTACGATTACAATCGTGAGGAAATATTAAAACCACAGCCTCATTCTCCTTCATACTTAAGCGATGCAATTTGTTATAATGCCTGCAAACTTGCACAAGATGTAAATGCAACTGCTATTATTGGAATGACACAAAGTGGCTATACTGGTTTTATGCTCAGCAGCTATCGCCCATCTTCTCAATTATATGTATTCACAAAAGAGAGAACGCTACTCAATCAGCTCTCATTGAGCTGGGGAGTAAGGGCTTTTTATTATGATGAAGAAATCAGTCTGGATGATATTTTCTCAGACCAGATTAATATATTGAAAGAAAGAGGATTTATAAAAACTGGGGATGTGATTGTAAGCACCGGAAGCACTCCGGTTCATTTGCATTTACCAACTAATGTTTTGAAAATAACTACTGCCGATTAAGGTATTATTTGTGCAGAAACATTTTACAAACGTTTTATCATAATATTCCGGTACCATACTTTATTACCGTGATCCTGTAGTGAAATATGCCCTTTTCTATCTTTAGCAAAATCAGGATAATTTTTCCATTTAGAATACTGAACCAACTGATTCCATTGAGCATCCCATAAAATAGTATTGACTACATTCAACCCATTCAGATAGAACTCAAGTTGACCATTCTTAAATTTTATCTCTGCTTTATTCCACTCACCAACCGGTTTTACAGATTCTTTTGAACAGGAAATTAAATCATACAAATCGCCTGCACGATGCTTCAAAATTTTTCCATCCCCATGTTTCTCATTATCCAGTACCTGCATCTCAGGCCCAGTTTCATACGGATACTGATATTTTTTTTTGTTCTCCTGAACAAGAAAGAGAATACCGCTATTTCCACCTTCAGAAATTTTCCACTCGAGTTTTAAATGAAAATTCTCATACAATTCATCTGACACAATATCGCCGCCATCTTTTATTTGCCAGTCATTTTTTTGAGTGCCCGCAAGGCAAATGGAGTGGTCAATTATTTGCCACGCTGTGCCTACATTACCTCCACCATATTTATGCCAGCCTTTAAAAGATTCTCCATCAAATAATAATTGCCATCCTTCCTGTGTTTGTTTGTGCGTGAGGTAGTTTACAGAATCAAAAAGTACAGCCGCATGGTTTGCAACTGTACTTTTTTTAGTATGAGCACAAGACACGAATGTGCCTGCAATAAAAACATAACTGAGAAACTTGTAGATGTTCACTATTTCTTAAGCAATAAAATATATTTTACCATTGCTTCTGCATCAGCTTCATTAACTGTAGGATGTGCAGTCATAGGGACTTCACCCCAGTTGCCAGAACCGCCTGCTAAAATTTTATGTGCCAGATGATTTACAATAGTGTCGGACATTCCTGCATATTTAGCAGCAACTTCGCTGTAAGCAGGACCAATCAATTTTTCATCCACTTTATGACAGGTAAGGCAGTCGCTTTTAGCGATTAATTCCATACCCTTTTGATAATCGGGATTACTGCTGGGGTCATTTGAAGGCGTAGTTGTAGTTGCTTCTGTTGAAGGCTCCGTTTGTACGGGGCCAGTGTTTTCGCCTTCGCCATTTGATTTTCCACCGCCGCAAGAAGCAAGCAGGGCTACCATTCCCAAAAATGCAAGTGTCTTTTTCATTTGTAAAATTTTATTGTGGAGATTATACTCCTGTGATTAAAATAATAAGGGCAAAACTAATACTTAATGTTTTTAGAAATTATTTTCCTTTGTATTTAACTTCGAAAAAAACGAATTATTTATTCTCAACAAAGAAAAAATCTTTTCTACATGATTAATGTCATACTTTTTATGAAGAAAAAGATTTAAAGAAAGTGCTTTAGTGTCTTTGTTAAAGATTAATCAAATCCCAAAATTTTCCTATTCAACTGCTCATCGGTTCCGCTTGATGCAAAATCGTCAAAGGCTTTTTCAGTTACACGAATGATATGATTAGAAATAAAAGGCGCACCTTCTTTAGCACCATCTTCAGCATTTTTTATACAACACTCCCACTCCATTACGGCCCATCCTTTAAAATCATATTGCGATAGCTTACTGAAAATGGCTTTAAAATCAACCTGCCCGTCGCCGGGTGAGCGATAGCGACCTGCCCTATTGGCCCAACTTTGATATCCGCCAAATGTTCCTTGTTTCCCTGTTGGATTAAACTCGGCATCCTTTACATGAAAAGCCCGGATGCGTTCATGATAAAAATCTATGAACTGAATGTAATCTAATTGCTGCAATACAAAATGTGAAGGATCGTAAAGCAAACATGCTCTGCGATGATTACTAACCTCTTTTAAAAACATTTCATAAGTAATGCCATCAAACAAATCTTCGCCGGGATGAATTTCATAACACACATCCACCCCACATTCATCAAAATAATTGAGTAAGGGTGTCCAGCGTTTTGCCAGTTCCTTAAAACCTTCTTCCACCATACCTGCGGGACGCTGCGGCCATGGATGAAATGTATGCCATAATAAAGAACCACTAAATGTTGCATGTGCAGAAAGCTCCAGGTTTTGCGAAGCCCTGGCACCATATTTTAATTGTTGGATTGCCCATTTTGTTCTTTCTTTTGAATTTCCTTTCACAGCATCAGGCGCAAAGCCATCAAACAACAAATCGTAAGCAGGATGTACCGCAATCAACTGTCCCTGCAAATGGGTGGATAGTTCAGCAATCTCAAGCCCACATTCATTTACGATGCCTTTTATTTCATCAGCATAAGTTTTACTTTCTGCTGCCAACTTTAAATCAATACAACGACTGTCCCAGGTAGGTATTTGCACTGCTTTATATCCCAGTGCTTCTGCCCACAAGCATATTGATCTTAGATTATGATAAGGTGCCTCATTGCCCATAAACTGAGCAAGAAAAATGCCGGGGCCTTTTATGGTTGTCATACAAAAATTAAAATATGATTATAAAGAAAAATCAATCCACTTCTTATTACTTCTACTACTTTCAATAATTTTTTCAATAAACAACATTCCTCTTACGCCTTCATCAATTCCGGGAAAGTCATAAGTATCAAAATCCGGCCGCTCGTTATTCAAACCGGCTTGTACACATAATGCAAAGTTTCTGTACAAATTGGCAAATGCTTCTAAATATCCTTCTGGGTGACCTGCAGGAATACGACAATGTTTTTTTGCAACCTCACTAAGATATGCGGAACCTGCTCTCCATATCTCCA
>Ga0073902_10000147_pt1 | contig 51000 bp, 51 predicted proteins | sample KloWWTmeKNB19Kit_FD_66667 | JGI IMG/M metagenome (GOLD analysis project Ga0073902, IMG submission 66667) | Active sludge microbial communities from Klosterneuburg, Austria, studying microevolution and ecology of nitrifiers - Klosterneuburg... | ecosystem: Engineered > WWTP > Aerobic digester >...
AAATTAACTCCTGAATGATCTTGTGTTTTTCTTCTACGGTAAAATACTTACCCGCTTTTTGAATGATTTTTTTATCCATGTTTTACACTTTTTAGTGTAAACCTATTTCAGGACAAGACAGCATTGAACAACACCGTACCCGCAAAGCCCCTGCTTCGTGGGCCTTGTGTTTAGAAGCTGTGCTTCGAACAGCAATGAACTGTACCCGCGAAGCTCCTGCTTCGTGGGCCTTGTGTATAGAAGCTGTGCTTTGAACACCAATGAACAACATTATAAATAAAATTACAACATTTGTATAAACATAAATATATAATGTCAGAAACATATAAAACATTTCCTGGAGGGTTATACTTTGTAACTTTTACCACTGTGGGCTGGTTAGATATATTTACAAGAAGAGTTTATCAGGATATACTAATTAATAGTCTAATCTACTGCCAACAAGACAAAGGCTTGCAACTGTATTGTTATTGTGTAATGCCAAGTCATGTTCACATTATTGCCAAAAGGAAAGAAGGAATATTGAATGACCTGATACGTGATATGAAAGCCTTTTCGTCAAAAAAACTTATGGATGCCATAGAAGAAAATATGCTTGAAAGCAGACGTGAGTGGCTAATTAAAGAATTTAAATATTATGGTAAAATATCACCCCATAAACAATACAGGCAGTTTTGGCAACATAACAATCATGCATTTGAATTATATAGCAACAGGATAATAGATCAAAAAATAAATTACATACATAACAACCCGGTGGAAGCCGGTTTTGTAGATGAACCGCATTTGTGGCGGTTAAGTAGCGCTAATGAGAACAGCCCCGTTAAAGTGTTGAGCATGTAATGCAAAGCACAGCTTTTAGGTACTTAACACCATGTAATGCAAAGCACAGCTTTTATGCATTTATCCCACGAAGCAGGAGCTTCGCGGGTACGGGGGTGTATATTAAAAAAAAAGAGGCTGCCTCAAAAAATTGAGACAGCCTCACGTTTCAAAATCAATTTACTTAGCGCTTTCTTCTTTTTTCTCTACTTTTTTAGCGTGGCTCTTGTGCGCAGCAGGTTTTTTTGTTTCGTGCTTTGCAGGTGTAGCTTCTTTTTTCTCCATCTTCTCTTCTTTCACTTCTTTTTTCTGTGCCGCTGTTTCATGTGTTGCGGCAGGTGCAGCCTGATGTGTCGTAGTAGCTGCAGGTTTTGCATTAGTTTGCGCATTGGCAAAGGCAGTGCCTCCTATTATAAGGGCAGCTGCGGCAATCATTACTTTTTTCATTTTATTTATTTTTTTGTTTTGAAATGATGGGTCAAATGTTCAATTGCCAACATGATGTTGATATGAAAATTTGCACATCTTCATTTTTGTGATAATCAGACTTCATAATCCCGTCATCCATGAAGTTAATGTTTAACAATCACAAGAATTGATATTATCCAAGCTAAGATTAAAACAACAAGAGGTCTGCAAATAAAATACAGACCTCTGTTATACAAACACAAATAATCAGTTACTCAAACTAATTTTTTTAGTTAAACCCGGCAACAACAATTTTATAATCGAAGTTGGGCAAACGTTTCCACACCATTACAAAGTTTTTAGTTACGGTATTATTTTCTGTATTCATTGTAAGCGTTCCGGTTTCGTAAATGAATTTGCCTGTACCATTCATTTCATCAACATTAATTTCCATTTTTTTTCTGGCAGTAATTTTATTCCAGAAATCAGACAGTGCCTTTCGGCCGGTTACCTTATTTCCATTCATGTAGATGGTGGCATCATCATCAAAGAACTCGCTCACCTTTAGTAAATCTGTATGCTGAAATGATGTAGCCATTTCATCATTGAGTTGCAGCAACTGTTGTTGTGCCTGATCGCTTATTTCATTTTTCTGAACCACCTGTGCGCGCATTGTCGCAGTGAGTGCAAGGCATAGCCCTGCCAATAACATAATTCGCTTCATAATATTTGATTTAAAATTTAGTTGATATTGATTGATAAAGGAATTAACCTTTATGTGTAGGACGAATACTATCCTGAATTGTTACAGCGTTGTAGAGGAATTTATTTATCGGTTGACTTAATATGTACACCATCTTTTCCGATGTTGATATTTACATCTTTATCACCACTCTTTGCCTCCTTACCCTTGATGCGCACACCATTGTTATCAATACTGATGTCCACATTTTCGGGATTATGAATATCGGTGCTGTCGCCTTTCTGAAATTCAAAATCAGTACATATCAAACCATTCTCTGTCATCTTCCAGGTATGTCCGCCCATATCGCCATCCCAGGTGTCGGTTACGTTTGGAATATCTCTGATAATTTCTTCCATACTTTCATCCAGAAAAATGCTGCTGCCAACAGGAACTTTCAAAACCAAATCAACACGCTGATTACGAAACTTGGTTCCCTTTGGCAATGGAAAATGATTGCTGAACATGAGTAAAGAATCTTTCTGTTCGAAGTTATAAATGATGCCTCGTGCACTTTCAACGGCAAGATTCTCTGTTGTTCCGTTTGCAGAAAACACTCTGACCAATTCAAACTTATCTGATGGCGATTTCTGAACAGTAAACTGCACATCGTCTGAATTAAACTCAAAGCTACTTCCTGTAGTGATGCTATAGTTACGACCACTGCGATGAAAAAATTTACTGTTATCTTCTTCATCATATTTAGGGTCGTCCATCAACTTTAAATACATAGTTGGCGAAGGCGGTGTTATCAACGCAACAGTATTACGCACCTTACCATCGAAGGCAAAATCGCGTGCAATATTTAATCCTGTGAAGAAGGCAATAACTATACCTGCCATAAACAACATGCCTGCAGCAACATTTAAAAAGCGGTTGTTGTATTTTATTCTGAAAATCCATTTAATAAGCAAGGTCATTAACCAAATGGCCGGAACACCGATGAGTAGCAACACTGATAAAGATACCCACCACTGTTGCGAGCTTGACAGAAACTGATCGGATATGTAGATTGGAATAGTGAGTCCGCTAACACCAAGCATTGCCAAAATAAACAAGCCAATTCCAATCAACATCATAAGTCCTGCAAATGCTAATATGGCCATGATGGCATAAACAACAAACTTGAAAAGTCCCTTAATTAAATCGCCAAGAGTATCAAATACTCCTGATACTGCAGAAGGTTGTTTGGTGGAACCGGGCGATTCTGTTTCGCGTCTGATGCTTGAAATATTTACAGGGTCGCCACGCATTTCGAGTTTCTGAGTTGGTGTAATGGCTTTGGGCATAACTATTGCCAGAATGATGTAAACCCCAATTCCACTTCCCGCAAAAAATACACTAATGATAAAGAGCAAGCGCATCCACACTGCGTCAATGCCCAAACGGTGGCCAATGCCGGAACAAACACCTGCAATAACTTTATCGTCAGTATCGCGATACAGCCTGCGTCTGAAGAAATGATCGGACTGATTGTTTTGTTCACTGCTTGCTGATGCATTGTTTGCTGATGCTTCTTCTGTTGCACCAAAATCTTCAGGTCGTCCCATAATGCCGATTGCCTGGTTCACATCATCAGCAGTAACAACCTGCCTTGCTGTGCCTAAGTTTTGCTGGAATATTTCAGCTATACGGCTTTCAATGTCCTGAATAATTTCATCGCGTCCATCACTGATGGTAAAATGGTTGCGGATAGCCTGCAGATAACTGCCAAGCATGTCATAGGCGTTTTCTTCTATATGGAAAACTATGCCTCCGATGTTTACTGTTACTGTCTTGTTCATTCTTCAGTTGAGTTTTGGTAGGTCTGGCTGACAGCGTCAACCAGTTCATCCCATGTTTTTTTTAATTCTTTTAAATGTTCCTTTCCCAATGGAGTTAGTTTGTAGTACTTGCGGGGAGGTCCTGCATTGCTTTCGATCCAGGTGTAGGATAACAAACCTGAATTTTTTAATCGTGTCAGCAATGGATAAAGTGTTCCCTCCACCACAATGAGTCTGGCTTCTTTCATTTTTTCGATGATATCGCTGGGATAAACTTCTCCTTTTGATATGATGGATAAAATGCAGAACTCCAAAACTCCTTTGCGCATTTGCGACTGTGTGTTTTCGAGATTACCCACGTTCTTTAGATTTTTGATTGTTTAATTATATTCTTTTACTAAATGACTATGCAAAGATATATTGATTAAACAGTACCATGCAACACATAGTACTAAAATATTTTATATTTTATTGATTTTCAGGTTATTTATTTTTTATTAGGGTAATGTTAGGGCTAAAGCCCTTGGGCTTGGCAGAGGCTTCCTATCGCCTCACTCTAAAGAGTGAGGTGAGTTGGGATGATAGGAGTGTTCGCTAGCCTCACCATGAAGGGTGAGGTGAAAAAGAAAAGCCGGAACAGGATACTCCTGTTCCGGCTTATATAAGTTGTAATCAAACACTAATCAGGTCTGTCGTGCAAAAACTTATTGCCTTTGCTAAGGCCCGGAGTTTTATCCTGCTCATTATTGAGTGAGTAGCGCGAATAGTTTGTATCCCCTGACGACAGTACGTTCTGCAGTTTTACATTCTTACGCATATATGCAGGCTCTTTTTCCATTTCGTTTAACGCCTGCGGATTCAATGTTCTGCTGTTGAGTGAGCTTTTCATAGTCTCGATTCTTTCGCGTGTGCGTCTATAAATATCGCTATTAGGCTCTCTGCTTTCCTGCGATGGCACTTCGGGCAACGACTCCTGCGACTTCGGCAATTCGCTAACCGTTGGCTCCTCTGTTAATGTAGCTTCGGGTGCTGTTATTTCCTCATCCTGAGAAATCACATTCGGAAATCCGGTGAACTCAAATTCCATAGTACTTTTATCAGCAACAACCTCCTCCGGTGTATTGTCTTTTTCAAAAAATGCTGTTGATGTAACAGGTATATCCTGCTCTAATGTAATAAGAACAGGTTCATTCATTACAGGCTCTTCCTCTACAGTTGTTTCACTCACTTCGTTAACCACAGAAGTTGGTGTTTCATCATAGATGTTTAAAACAACTTTCTCCGGTTGTTTCACTTTTTCTTCCTTAGTTTTTTCCTTATCGGCATTAAAGCCTGTGGCAATGATGGTAACTGAAATTTTATCGCCTAAAGAATCATCGGTACCAACGCCCATAATGATCTCTGCTGTCTGCCCGGCTTTTTGCTGAATATAATCTGTTATATCGCCCATTTCATCCATAGTAATTTCTTCTTTACCGCTGGTGATGTTCAGGAGAATATGACGTGCCCCCTCAATGTTGTTATCGTTGAGTAATGGTGAGTCGAGAGCAAGTTCTGCTGCACGAATAGCTCTGCCTTCGCCAGAAGACTGTGCAGCACCCATAATGGCAACACCACTGTCGCGCATAACAGTCTGCACATCTGCAAAGTCAACATTAATGTGCAAGGTAACACTGATAACTTCTGCAATACTCTTAGCAGCAGTAGCTAACACATTATCTGCATAACCAAATGCTGTATTCAACTTTAAGTTGCCATGAATTTCGCGCAGCTTATCATTACAGATAATCAGCAATGTATCAACACTGTTTTTCAGCTCTTCAATACCGGCATCGGCCTGTTGTTTTCTCTTGCGACCTTCAAATGCAAAAGGCACAGTTACAATTCCTACAGTGAGGATACCCATTTCGCGGGCTACACCTGCAATGATAGGTGCAGCACCGGTTCCGGTTCCGCCACCCATGCCAGCAGTGATAAAAACCATCTTGGTATTATCACTAAGAATTGCTTTCAGCTCTTCAATATTTTCGATGGCCGATTGTTTGCCGACTTCGGGAATAGATCCGGCACCACGTCCTTCTGTAAGACTTGGCCCGAGTTGTATTTTGCGTGGCACAGGGCTCATCTCCAAAGCTTGTGCATCGGTGTTGCAAACTACAAAATCAACTCCTTTGATTCCGAGTTTGTACATGTGGTTTACAGCATTGCTTCCCCCACCGCCTACACCAATAACCTTTATGATTGATGGCAGCTCCTTTGGCATAAATTCATAGTTCATCATCTTAATTTATTTTTTGTTGGTTATGAAAATTTTTAACTTAAATTATTTTATCGTCAGAGTCGTCAGTAAATATTTTTTTGGTAGAATCAAAAATTCCGCTGAACCAAGATCCTTTATGTTGTACACGTGGTTCAGAAGTGTTTTTTTGTCCTGATTTTCTGTGTTTATCCAAATCCTGAAAACCTTTAATCACTAATCCTACACCGGTTGCATAAATCGGGCTTTTGGTTTCTTCGGCACTTTTTGCCAAGTGCTCGTTTGGATAGCCCAATCGTGTATCCATGCCGGTAATATATTCCATCAACTGTGTGATGTGTCGTAGTTGTGCACCACCACCGGTGACAACGATACCTGCAATTAGTTTTTTCTCGAAACCGGAAGTTTTGATTTCATAATAAACCTGCTCAATAATTTCTTCAACACGTGCCTGAATAATGCTTGCAAGATTTTTTACAGAAATTTCTTTTGGTTCACGACCGCGTAATCCGGGTATTGAAACAATCTCATTGTCTTTCATCTGACTTGATAATGCAGAGCCAAATTTTATTTTTAATAATTCTGCCTGATTGCGGATAATGTGGCAACCTTCTTTTATATCTTCTGTAATTACATTTCCACCAAATGGAATTACAGCAGTGTGCCGAATAATGTTGTCCTGAAAAATGGCAACATCTGTAGTTCCACCACCAATATCAACTAACACAATACCTGCTTCTTTTTCTTCTTCGGTGAGAACAGCCTCTGCACTTGCCAAAGGTTCAAGAATTAAATCTGCAGGTGTGAGTCCTGCTTTAGTCACACACTTGTGGATATTGTTTGCTGCTGTAACAAGTCCTGTAATGATATGACAGTTGGCTTCAAGTCTGATGCCTGACATACCTATCGGATCTTTTATTCCCTGCTCATTGTCAACAATAAATTCCTGTGGAATAACATGAATAATTTCTTCGCCCGGAGGCATTGCCAATTTATACATGTCGTCAATTAATGCATCAATATCACGCTGGCTGATTTCATCATCTGTGCTGCTGCGTGTTATCATACCTCTATGCTGAAGGCTTTTGATATGCTGACCTGCAATACCAACATGCACAGATTTTATATTGCCTCCACACTTATGTTCTGCTTCGGCAACGGCTTGCTTAATACTGCCTACAGTCTTTTCGATATTAGCAACAACACCTCTTGTAACACCAACAGATTCTGCTCTTCCAGTGCCTACAATTTCAATTTTCCCAAACTCGTTTCTGCGACCTACAATGGCTGCAATTTTTGTAGTGCCTATATCAAGACCTACTATTACTTCATTACCTGTTACCTGCTCTGCCACTTATTGTTAGTTTTATGATAGTTTAACATTTTTCTTTTTGCATACTACCTGACCTTTAAATTTCAGGTTGATGGACTCATACTGATCCCAGCCTGTTGCCGGAAATCCCTGACGGTATAAATTGAGAAGAAGATTCAGTTTCTCATCAAGATTTGATATGTTGCCAAGCAAAATATAATTATTTCCCAGACGAGGTATCAATTCAATTTCCCCGTTCTCATCTACATAAATCTGCTCAAACATTGCATCCCACGATGAATCGCGCTTTAGTTGTTCTGCCAACAAAAAAACCTGGCTCAGCATAGGTAGTTTTCCTACAGAATCATCAGGCAAAGGCAAGGAATTTATATCCAAACCAAGCTTCTGTTGCACTAAGCCTTCAGCAATCTGACCGCTTGCAACCATCACAGGCTCGGAATATTTTTCAGATAATGGCATAAATTTTCCCTGATTGTCTATATAAAAATTTTCTCCTTTTGAATTGATTATCCGTACTATCGGTGTTCGTTGCTGCACGTCAATATGTACCCATCCATCAATGGTTGAATATACCTCAGCTTTTAAAACGTGAGGGTTTGCATCAATGATTTTTTCCAACATAAAAGTGTTAATATCAGTCACCTTATTACCAATGATTTTTTTGCCTTTGGAACGAACAATTTCCATGATGTCGCTGCGGTCAATAAACCCCTTTACATTTTCATCTTCGATGTTCACAACAACACCTTTACAAACAAGATCGTGGTTTCGTTTTGTTGCAAAACTCATCAGAGTTAGAACAGTGGCGGCAACCAAAACATAGCCGGCAATTAATAAAACTGAACGCAGTTTGTCGCTAATCTTAAAATTGGTTTTCATTGTTTATGGTTTTTAAATTCGTGAACTGAATATTTTTTTTCAAGCAATTGCTGAATGGGCGTTACCAACGTATCAATATCACCGGCACCTAAGGTAATGAGCACTTCAGGTTCACGCTTATTGATGTAATCCAAAACATCTGTCTTGTTTAAGAATATTTTATTAGCATTTTTAATTTTATTCATCAGCCATGACGAAGTTATTCCTTCCAACGGTAATTCGCGGGCAGGATAAATATCAAGAAGTATTATTTCATCAAGTAAGGCCAGACTTGCGGCAAACTCATCAGCAAAATCACGTGTACGTGAAAATAAATGCGGCTGAAAGATGCCTGTAATTTTTTTTCCTTCAAACAATTCGTGTGCTGACATGATAGCAGCGCGCAGTTCTTCAGGATGATGTGCATAGTCATCAATGAAAGTACAATTAGCATCAGAGAACCGGATGTCGAATCTGCGTTTTACACCTTTATAACTTTGCAGCGCCATTCGTACCGATTCTTCTTTAACACCAACTTTCATTGCAAGAGCAATAGCTGCAACAGCATTTTCAACATTATGACGGCCGGGAAGTCCTAAAGAAAGATCTTCAATAATACCATCAGGCGAATGAAAATTAAAACAATAACGATGATTACGGATTGAAATCTTATCTGCAAAATAATCGGCCTGTGAATCTGCAGCATAGAACTTCGTTAATGCCTTAACCGGTTGTAGTTGCAATCCGTTTCGTAAAACAAGCAATCCTTTTTCGTCAACCTGAGAGGCAAACTGCTGATAGGTTTTCTTTAACTCTTCGCCACTGCCGTAAATATCAAGATGGTCGGCATCCATACTTGTAATGGCAGCAGCAAAAGGAAATAAGGTAAGAAACGAACGGTCAAATTCATCTGCTTCAACCACATTAATAACTTCATGTTCACTGACAGGAAGAATAATGTTGCTGTTATAATTTCTTGCTATTCCCCCAAGAAAAGCAGCCACATTAATATTTGCTGTTTTAAGAATATGGGCCAAAATACTTGAAGTAGTGGTCTTGCCATGTGTGCCTGCTACGGCAAGTGTTTTATGCATTGAAGTGATGACACCTAAAACCTGTGAGCGTTTTACAACAGTAAACTCCTGCTGACTGAAAAAATTAAGTTCTGAATGATCTTTAGGTATTGCAGGTGTGTAAACAACCAGAATATTACTCTTTCTGTTTGCCTCCATAAATGCTAAAGGTATAGCTTGTACATCATCATTAAAATGCACGTCTATATTTTCGCCTTTTAACTCCTCAGTTAATGCTGTTTGAGTTTTGTCATAACCGGCAACTTGTTTGCCGATAGCTTTAAAATAACGTGCAAGCGCACTCATTCCAATGCCGCCTATGCCGATAAAATAAACATGTGTTATATTCTCAAATTTCATGAGCCTGCAGTTACATGTTTAAGGTTTTGTGCTGCATGTTGCGTAGCCATTGCAATAACTTCGTCAGCAATTTTTTGTGCTGCATGAGGCAGTGCCATTGCTGCAGCGTTGGCCGAAAGTTGTTTCAAACGATCGGCATCATTAATAATGTTCAATGCTGTATCAGCTAAGTGTTGCAATGCATCGGTATCTTTTACTAAAACCGCTGCGTCTCTTTTCACCATGGCTTCAATATTTTTTGTCTGATGATCTTCTGCTGCAGTAGGCAATGGAACCATAACAGAAGGTTTACCTGTCAAAGTAAGTTCAGAAACTGTGCTTGCCCCTGCACGCGACACCACTAAGTTTGCAGCAGCATAGGCAAAATCCATTCTTGCAATAAAATCAAAAACACGTGCTTGCCCATAGCCTACTTCCGCAACAGCACGCTGTGCCTCTTCATAAAACAGTTTGCCCGTTTGCCATATCAGTTGCACTCCAGCAGCTTTCAGCTTTTCTAATCCGGCAAGAATACTTTTATTGATAGAGCGTGCGCCCTGACTGCCACCTACAATGAGCAAAGTTTTTTGTGAAGGATTAAAACTAAAAAAAGACATTGCCTCATCAAACTTTCCATCAAGCATCAGCACATTTTCTCTAACCGGATTTCCGGTGAGAATTATTTTTGATGCAGGGAAATATTTATCCATGCCTTCATAGGCAACACATATTTTCTGAACACGTTTGGCAAGAATTTTATTGGTGATACCTGGATAGGAATTCTGCTCCTGAATGAGACAAGGAATTTTTTTTAATGATGCAGCGTAAAGTAAAGGTCCGCTGGCATAACCACCTACACCTACAGCTGCATTTGGTTTAAACTCCTTTAAAATATGCATAGCCTTACTGATGCTTGACAACACCTTGAACGGAAATGACAGGTTGTCTATTGTCAGCTCTCGTTTTATTCCGCTTATCCAAAGTCCTTCAATTTTATAACCGGCAGCAGGAACTTTTTCCATTTCCATTCGGCCTTTAGCACCAACAAAAAGTATTTCAGCCTGAGGTCTTGCACTTTTAATTGCATTGGCAATGGCAAGTGCAGGAAAAATATGTCCTCCTGTACCTCCTCCGCTGATGATAACTTTTATGTCAGGCTGCTGCATGTACTACTCCTGTTTTTAACTCTTCCTGCTCAATATTCCGGCTGACACTAAGAATAATACCAACGGCAATGCTGGTAAACCAAATAGATGTTCCGCCCATACTCAACATCGGCAATGGCTGCCCCGTTACCGGAAAAAGATTTACTGCAACTGCCATATTTATCATAGCCTGGAATACTAGGCTGAATGCACAGCCTATTGCAAGCAATGTTGCAAAAGCAAATGGACTCTTTCGAACAATGACGACAGCCCGATAAAACAGCAACAGATAAAGAACAACTATTACCAAACCACCAACAAAACCATACTCCTCTATTATTATTGCAAAAATAAAATCGGAATAAGGATGTGGAAGAAAATTTCTTTGCGTACTCTGTCCGGGTCCTTTACCAAAAACACCACCTGAGGCAATTGCAATTTTTGCCTGTTGTGTCTGATAGTTTCCCTGGTCATTTCCATTGCTGAAATTTTCAATCCGTTTTTTCCATGTACCAATTCTCCCTTCGTATCCTGAAAATGAGGCAACCAATAAAAACAAACCCAGCCCTGCAATACCGATACCTACAAGAGAAAGTATATACTTGAAATTTATACGACCGAAAAACATCAGCACAAGACAGGTGGTAAACAATACTGCTGCGGTAGAAAAGTTAGCCGGAAGAATTAATCCACAGATGATACAAACAGGAAGAATTACAGGAAGAAAAGCAGACTTAAAGTCTTTGATGTTATCCTGTTTTTTAGAAAGCGATCGTGCTACATACAACAACAATGCAATCTTAGCTAAGTCAGATGTCTGAAACGAAAGATTGATTACGGGCAGTGTCAGCCAACGTGATGCTTCGTTAAGGTTAGTACCTGTAAGAAGTGTAAGAAACAAAAGTGGAATAGCAAGAAAAATTGCTATGCGTGAAACTTTTGCATAGAAAGTATATTTTACAAGATGTGTAAAATACATTATACCAAAACCAAGAAAAACAATAATACCATGCTTAAATAAATAATACTCTGTATTACCTTCCTGATACTTATATGCCAAAGTGCCTGTGGAACTATAAACGGCCATAAGTGACATTAACGAAAGCAGTATTACCACAATCCAGATGATGCGGTCGCCTTTAAAATATGTTTCTATCCAATTCATTTTTTTTGAATTAAATCTTAAAGTGCTTTTACAGCAGCTTTAAACTGACGACCACGATCCTCGTAATTTTTAAACAAATCGAAACTTGCGCAGCATGGTGACAACAATACTACATCACCTTTTTTGCCTTTCTGATAGGCAACGCTTACTGCTTCCTGCGCAGACAAAGTATCAGTAATATCGCTTACAATACTTCCGAATGCTTCATGTATTTTTTTATTGTCTTTACCAAGACAAACAATAGCTTTCACTTTCTCTTTTACAAGATCGTTCAGCATTTCGTACTCATTACCTTTATCAACACCGCCCAGAATCCAAACAACAGGTTTCTGCATGCTTTCGAGAGCAAACCATGCACTGTTAACGTTTGTTGCCTTTGAATCGTTGATAAAGTCAATACCGTGTACGGTATTTACGAACTCCATCCGATGTTCTGCATTGCGAAAATCTGCAAAGCTTTCGCGGATAGACTCCTTGCGAATGTCGAGTATGCGTGCTGCAACTCCGGCAGCCATACTGTTGTAGAGGTTGTGTTTGCCCTGTAAGGCTAGTTCGAAAATAGACATAGTAAATAAGTTGTTGTGTATGTTCAGATATAAGTTATTGTCATTTACAAAAGCACTCATGCCTTCATCCTGCCTGATTGAAAAAGGATAGCACGTTGCCAAAGGATTTCTTTTCAGAACTTCTGTTTTTACAACTGCATCATCGAAGCAATAGATAAATGCATCTTCGGCAGTTTGATTCTGTATGATTCTGAATTTAGCGTCAATATAATTTTGTATTGAATACTCGTAACGGTCAAGATGATCGGGCGTGATGTTGAGTAACACAGCAATATCAGCTTTGAAGGTGTACATATCATCTAACTGAAAGCTGCTTAACTCAAGCACATAATGGTCAAAATTTTCTTCTGCAACCTGCCAGGCAAAACTCTTACCTATATTTCCGGCAAGACCTACATTAACACCTGCCTTTTTAAGAATATGATAGGTCAGTAAAGTTGTTGTTGACTTGCCATTGGTGCCTGTGATGGCAATCATTTTAGCATTGGTAAACCTTGAAGCAAATTCAATCTCTGAAACTATATTGATGTTTGCACTCTTAATTTTTTTAATCACTGCTGCCTTATCAGGAATACCGGGGCTTTTAACTACCTCATCTGCATTAAGAATCAGACTGTCGGTATGGCAACCTTCTTCAAACTGAATATTCCGCTCTGTCAGATGTGTTTTGTAATTGTCGGCAATACGCGATAGGTCTGATACAAAAACATCATAGCCTTGCTTCTGCGCAAGTATGGCTGCGCCTACTCCGCTTTCGGCAGCACCCAAAATAACTATGCGTTTGTTTTTTGACATTTACCTATCGCAGTTTTAATGTTACCAGACTGATTACAGCCAGCATGATTCCAACAATCCAGAAACGGGTTACAATTTTAGATTCATGATATCCAAGTTTCTGATAGTGGTGATGCAGTGGCGACATTTTAAAAATGCGTCTGCCTTCACCAAATTTTTTCTTTGTGTATTTAAAATAACTTACCTGCATCACTACAGAAAGATTCTCAATGAGAAAAACACCGCAGATAACAGGAATCATCAATTCTTTTCTGATAGCAATAGCAAACACTGCAATAATGCCACCTAAGGCAAGGCTTCCTGTGTCGCCCATAAACACCTGTGCAGGATAGGCGTTGAACCATAAAAATCCTATACATGCCCCAACAAATGCCGACATAAAAACAAGCAACTCACCTGCATTTGGAATGTACATAATGTTAAGGTAGTTGGCAAAAACCGTGTTACCGGATACGTAAGCAAAAACTGCAAGTGCCAAACCAATAATGCCTGAGCTGCCGGCAGCAAGTCCGTCAATACCATCAGTGATGTTTGCACCATTTGAAACTGCTGTAACAATAATAATTACAACAGGAATAAAAATAAGCCATGCAAGATTTTTATATCCATCACCCAACCATCCAAGTAAAGAGGCATAATCAAACTCATTATTCTTGAAAAACGGAATTGTTGTTTTTGTTGATTTAATATTTGTGGTTGAAAACAAAACTCCTTCCTGACTTTGAAGATCATCAACTAAAGTATTGTCATGATGCCAGGTAACTGCAGAACGAACTGCTTTTTCGCGAACAACTACATGATCATTAAAATACAAAACACTGCCAACGATGAGACCAAGACCTATTTGTCCGAGAACTTTAAACTTTCCTGCAAGACCCTTTTTATCTTTCTTAAATACTTTAATATAGTCGTCAAGAAAACCAATTGCACCCAGCCATACTGTTGAAATCAACATCAGAATGATGTAAACATTAAGCAGTTTAGCAAACAAAATTGTTGGAATAAGAATAGCCGAAAGAATAATGAGACCACCCATTGTAGGTGTGCCTTGCTTTTGCACTTGTCCGTCAAGTCCAAGATCACGAATGGTTTCGCCAACTTGTTTTTTATGCAGATAAGCAATTATTGTTCGTCCGAGAATAAAAGAAAACAACAATGAAAACATAATTGCCAATGCTGCTCGGAAGGAGATGTATTTAAACACTCCCATTCCGGGCAAATTTGTATGTTGATCTAAATATTCAAAGAGATAGTATAGCATCAGGCGTGTAGGTTATTAAAGTTTTCCTGTAATATTTTTTTATCGTCAAAAGGGTGTTTCACTCCTTTAATTTCCTGATAGGTTTCATGGCCTTTTCCTGCAATGAGGATAATATCTCCTGCAGCAGCAAGGTTGCATGCCACACGAATGGCTTCATTGCGATCGGTTATTGCCATCACTTTAGATGATAAATGTGCGGGCACACCGGCACGCATCTGTTCAATGATTGCTTGGGGGTCTTCGTTTCGCGGATTGTCAGAAGTAAGAATAACCTTATCACTCATCTCGCAGGCAATGTGAGCCATAACAGGGCGTTTTGCTGTATCACGATTTCCACCGCAACCAACTACTGTAATTACTTTCTCATTTCTTGTTCTTATTTCGTTGATGGTAGAAAGTACATTATTCAATGCATCGGGTGTATGTGCATAATCAACAATGCCAGTAATACCGGAACCGGAAACAACATAATCGAATCTGCCATTGACAGATTCGAGCATACTCAATGCAGTAAGCACTCGCTGCTTATCCAATCCTAATGAAACAGCAGTTGCATAAATTGCTAAAAGATTATAGGCATTGAATGCACCAATAAGTTTACACAACACTTCTGTATTATCAATCTGCAGCAACAGACCACTAAAATTATTTTCAATGATTCTGCATCTGAAATCGGCAATACCATGCAGACCATAAGTTTTTTTGGCAGCATGTGTATTCTGAACCATCACCATTCCGTTTTTGTCATCGGCATTAGTCAATGCAAATGCACTTTCAGGAAGACCGTCAAAAAATTTCTTTTTTGCTTTCAGATATTCTTCAAAAGTTTTGTGATAGTCAAGATGATCGTGTGTGATATTGGTAAAAACACCACCGGCAAATTCTAATGCTCCTATTCTGTTTTGTACCACAGCATGTGAGCTGACTTCCATAAAGCAGTACTCACATTCTTCCAACACCATCATGCTTAATAGCTGATTGAGTTTTATTGGATCGGGTGTTGTATGTGTTGCAGGAATAACAGTATCGTTAACTCTGTTTTCTACAGTAGAAATTAATCCGCAACGAATATTCAGTTGGCGGAATAATTTATAGAGCAATGTGGCTGTAGTTGTTTTACCATTAGTTCCGGTAATTCCAACTAATTTTAGAGAAGAAGAAGGATGGTGATAAAAGTTTGCACACACTTCAGAAAGTGCCAGATAGGTATTTTTTACTTTTATATAATTGATACCTGCCTGAATGAGATCTGGCATAACTTCGCATAAAACTGAAGTAGCGCCTTTTTCTATGGCTTCTAAAATAAAAGCATGCCCATCAACATTGGTACCGCGAAGTGCAACATACATTTCTCCGGGTTTAATTACGCGTGAGTTAATGCATATTCCATATACAGCTACATTGGTATTTCCAATGACCTCCTCTGTTCCAGCTTTGTATAAAACTTCTTTCAGTAACTGCATCAACTTAACTCTATTGTTATTACCTGACCTCTATAAATTCTTGTTCCCGCCTGTAATGATTGCTTCACCACAGCACCACGTCCAACTACTTTAACCTGCAATCCATTTGTTTCGAGCATATAAATTGCATCACGCAAACCCATTCCTTCAACATTTGGAACAGTATTATCTTTAATGCTAACAGGCTTCAATGCTGCAACAGCTTCTCTCTTATCAACTGATGACCATTTTGATGCAGTGCCAACAGTTTTTACATCAACACCAACATTGTTACATGCAGCGATTGTTGCTTTAGTCAGACCTGCTTTTACCTTTGGTAATTCTGCTATTTGCACATCAAGTCCTTTGTGCATATCGAGATTGGTTGCATAAACTTTATCTGCAATATCTTTGAATACGGGTAATGCTACCTCGCCACCATAGTAACCTGCCGTTGAAGGGTTATACACTACTACAATACATGAATATGCAGGCTTGTCAGCAGGAAAATAACCACAGAACGATGCCTGATATCTTACTCTTCCACTCTTATAACCACCTTTATTATTTGCCATTTGTGCAGTACCTGTTTTACCGGCAACGGCATATACGCAGTCTTTCAACTTGCGTCCGGTACCATTCTGAACTACACCTTCGAGAAGTTCTCTTGCTTTTGCTATTGTTGATTTTGAGCAAATAGAATCTGCAATAACCTGTGTCTTATATTCTTTAACAGCATGTCCACGGTAGCGAATTTCTTTTACGAAAAGGGGCTTTACCATTCTGCCATTATTGGCAACAGCATTATAGAAAGTAAGTGTGTGCAATGGTGTTACCATGGTTTCATAACCAATAGACATATAAGGCAATGAAATTTTGCTCCACTCCTTACTTGTAGTTGACTTAATAAGCGGAGTAGCCTCTCCTGCAATCTGAATATTGAGTTTATCTCCAAAATGCATTTTATGTACACGGTCAATAAATGCCTGTTGATTTTTCCGGTAATACTTCTGAATGAGTTTAGAAACGCCCACATTTGATGATTCTTCAAATGCATGTTTTGCAGTTATCTTATTCAATCCCTCATGCGAGTCGCGCATAATCAGTCCGGGAGCAAAACTTGTTCTTCCACCTGTGGCATCTATGGTATCTTCAAGGTCAATATAACCATCTTCTATTCCGGCCATCATACTCACTAATTTAAAAGTGGAGCCGGGTTCTGTGGCATAGCCTATAGCATAATTAAAATCTTCTCGATAATAACCGGAGTCAGCTTTTTTCAGATTTACAATTGCTTTTATCTCTCCGGTAGCAACTTCCATCAGTATGGCACATCCTGCATCAGCATCGTTCTTCACCAACTGATTGTAGAGTGATTGTTGTGCAACATCCTGTATGTTCAAATCTATTGATGTATAAATATCACAGCCATCTTTTGCTTCAACTTCATCTTCTGCATTGAGCGGTTTCCAAATGTTACCCGATATTTTTTGCATCAGGCGCTTGCCACTTTCTCCTCTCAAACTTTGGTCGAAGGCGCCTTCAAGGCCAACAGGTTGAACATTTCCAATTTTAAAACCAATTGTTCTGGAAGCAAGTTCCTTGAAAGGTTTCTGACGCATATTTTTTTGTTCAACAATGAGACCACCTTTATAACGGCCTTTGTTAAAAATCGGAAACGTCTTTACTTTTTTCAGTTCAGCATAGCTTACATTACGTTTAACAAGCAAATAGCGTTCGCCATCGCGTCTGCCTTCGCGAAGCATTCTCTTGTACTGATCTTTTGTTTTATCCTGAAACAATGCAGCAAGGTTTAAAGCCAGTGAGTCAATACCTGCATTAAATATTTTATCTGTAATACTTTCTGCCTTCATATCCATACGTAAATCATACAAAGGCACTGATGTGGCTAACAAACTTCCATCGGCACTAAAAATATTTCCTCTTGATGGCTCAATGGTTTTATAGGCTAAGGTTAAACTGTCGGAGCGTTGTTTCCAATAATCACCCTCAACATACTGCAACTGAAAAACACGACCCATAATAGCCATGGCAAAAAGAAAAATCAAGGCATAAACAAAATATACTCTCAGTAAAATATCTTTCTTAATATCTGCCATGCGCTCTTAGTCTTTTGCTGTTTTAAGTACTATTTTCTTTGGCGGAACTGTCAGTTGCTTAATGCCCATAGGAAGCACTTCTTTTGCTACTTGCGACTGACGGCTTTTAAACATCAACTCAGACTTTACTGAAATATATTCAGATCGCAGCTCTTTAATATCGCGTGATGTGCGGTCAATTTCGCGAATGGTCTTCTCTGCAACATAGCTGTTTGCAATATAAACCAATGCCAGTCCCATTAAGAAAAAAGCAAATGGAAGCATACGCAGCAACATATTTTTATCAATCAGCCCAATAACATTAAGCATAGAAAGGAACTTACGTGCAGTCTTTATTTTACTGCCGTTCGGCTTTTCTTTTTCCTTTTTTTCCTCTGTATTTCTTATTGTGTTCATGTTACTTTATTCTTTCAGCTACTCTTAATCGTGCACTTCTTGAGCGCGGGTTATTGGTTTTTTCCTCTTCACTAGCCTCTATCGGTTTTTTATTTATTGCAGTAAATGTTTTTGAAATGATGTTGCCAAACACATCTTGCTCTACTGCACCTTGCACATTTCCTGAAGCGATAAAATTTTTTACCAGTCTGTCTTCAAGAGAATGATAGCTCATCACACAAAGACGACCTTCTGCTTTTATTAAATCCGGCAATTGTTGCAGCAACAATTCCAACTCTTTCAATTCCTGATTAACTTCAATTCGTAATGCCTGAAACAATCTTGCATAAAAACCATTCTCATCACTCTTAGGCACTATGTGTGAAACACATTTTCTAAGATCGGCTGTGGTTGCAATAGCTGAATGCTGACGATAAGCAACTATCTCCCTAGCAACGGTAGCTGCATTACGCACTTCACCATAAAGAGAAAACATGTTCTGCAATTCTTTTGCAGTATATGTTTTAAGAATTGTTGCAGCAGTAATTTGCTGACGTACATCCATGCGCATATCAAGTGTACTATCGAAGCGAAAAGCAAAACCACGCTGCGGTTCATCAAACTGATGTGAAGACACACCAAGGTCGGCAAGCACGCCATCTACAGAAGATATGCCTATGCTGTTCAGCTCGGTGGTTATATTTGAAAAACTGCTGTGAATCACAATCAGATTTTTATTGGTGGTTAAACTATTTTTTATTGCATCGGCATCTCTGTCGAATGCAATCACTTTTCCTGTTGTCAATAAAGAGGCTATTGCCTTTGAATGTCCCCCGCCCCCATAAGTAACATCAACATAAACTCCATCTGCTTTAATCTTCAACCCTTCAATACACTCCGGTAACATGACAGGAATGTGATATGCCTTACTGTCCATTTTCAGGCAATTTGCCGCCAAGTCGCTCTTCCATCAACCGCTCTAAATTGTCGCTGTTATCTTTAATATATTTATGATAAGCACGCTTATCCCAAATTTCAATTCTATCGTTTGCACCACTCAGCACAATATCTTTTTTAATTCCTGCATAAGTCAGATGATCTTTCACAATTAAAAATCGTCCGTTATTATCTAACTCCACGCTGCGCACACCGTAATAAAAAAGTGTAATCAACTCCTGATTGGCTTTTAAGAATGTATTCAGCTTACCTACATGTTGCGATATTTCATTCCATGTCTGAAGCGGAAAAAACTCTAATGATTTTCTGAAAACATTCTGCTTAATGATAAATCCTTCTTCCAAAACTTTCTCTAATGTTTTTCTGTAAGGAGAAGGCAGCATGACACGACCTTTCGCATCAACGGTGCTTTCGTAAACTCCAAACAGATTTATCATTATTAAATGGTGCGTTAAAAAATTCTTGTGCGAATGTAAAAATAAATTTCCCACCTACCCCCACTTTTTACCAAATTTGTTGAAAACTTTCCCCTTTCTGCAATTTTCCTCCCACCTGAACATTTTTATTTGGGATTTTATAGGCTACGATAGAATTTAAGCAGTGCTTAATTTTGTGTCCTTAAAAAATGCTATACGACAGAGAGAAAATTTATGACTGAGCAGAAAAAAAAGTTTATTGATGTCAGCGAGGTGATACGAAGCAAGAACCCGCAACTGTATCGTCTGCTGCCGGGATTTATCATTAACTACATCAAACGCATTGTTCACGAAACTGAAGTAAATGCATTTATTGATGAGCATGGACATAAAACATCGTTTGAGTTTGTAGATGCCATTATTGAAAATTTCGGAGTAAAAGTTGAAGTTTATGGTCAGGAGAATATCATAAAAACCGGCCGTTGTATTTACGCCTCCAATCATCCTATTGGTGGACTTGATGCCATGGCATTGCTACAGGTATTGGGTCACTACAGGCGCGACATGAAATTTATTGTCAACGACATTTTATTGCAACTAAACAACCTTAAAGATTTATTTATCGGTGTCAACAAGCATGGCAAAAACAGCTCACAGTCTATTGCAGATATTGATGCTTTATATGCTTCGGAAATGGCAACATTGATTTTTCCTGCAGGATTGGTATCGCGCAAACAAGGAAAAGAAATCAAAGACCTGCAATGGAAAAAAAGTTTTGTAGTGAAAGCAAAAAAATACAACAGTCCTATTGTGCCGGTTTATATTGATGGACGAAACTCAGAATGGTTCTACAATTTAGCCAACTTCAGAAAGCGAATTGGTATTGCAGCAAACATTGAAATGCTTTACCTGATGGATGAAATGTATTTTCAGCGTGGCAGAACCATCTCCATCACATTCGGAAAACCTATTCTCCCACAAAGCTTTTCAGGAACTGATGACGGAAAAACTGCAGAGAAAATCAAGGAGCATGTTTATGAGCTAAAAAATAACCGACAATCTTTTTTTCATGAATAAGAAAACAGAAAGCCTGCGGACTACTGAAAAAACTTCGCATTACAATCATCTCGAAAAGATGAGTTTTACAGTATTGCTGAATAACATCAATAAGGAAGACCATACTGTTCCGCGACAGATCAAAAAAAATATTGGGGCAATTGAAAAACTAGCAAAAGTCATTACTGACAGAATGAAAAAAGGTGGACGTTTATTTTATATTGGTGCCGGCACCAGTGGCAGATTAGGAATTGTTGATGCTTCTGAGTGTCCACCAACCTATGGTATTGCGCATGGAAAAGTTATTGGACTTATTGCCGGAGGTGATGCTGCCATTCGCAAGGCTGTTGAGTTTGCAGAAGATGATTATTCAGGGGGATGGAATGATCTTAAAAAATATAAAATAAATAAAAAAGATGTTGTAGTAGGCATTGCAGCTTCGGGAACTACGCCCTATGTAGTAGGTGCTCTTGAACAATGCCGCAAGAAAAATATTGCTACAGGATGCATTGTTTGTAATAGCGGCTCTCCTGTTGCCATGCATGCTGATTATCCTATAGAAATTATTACAGGGCCTGAATTTGTAACCGGCAGCACTCGCATGAAAGCAGGAACTGCACAGAAGCTAGTTCTGAATATGATAAGTACGGCAGTGATGATAAAACTTGGTCATGTTAAAGGCAATAAAATGGTTGACATGCAGCTTACCAATAATAAATTAGTCAGCCGTGGCATCAGAATGATAATGGATGAACTTGGCGTACCCGAAAAAAAAGCTACTCTGATGCTGAAAAAATACGGCAGCGTGCGGGCAGCAATAAAAAATCATAAATCATAAACTGTTGTAGTTTGAATTTGTCTGTTGTAATTTTGCATTTTATTATCAAACAATGCAGGATATACAGCCTTTTTACAACTGGGTAGATCTATACTCATCTGCAGAAGATGAGTTGAGTCCTTTTTATGGAAGGGTTTACAGTGAGTTTGAATACAGCAATACCATTTACAACTATTTTATCCATCCGCAGTGGGATGACTTTGGCTCGCCAACGCTTTATATAAAAATTATTTATTGCGACTATGAAAAGTCATTTGCCATTATTGAATTGATGGGCGAATGGAACGATGCCATCAATAATGACATCATGACCTTAAAAAGAGATGTTATAGAAAATCTGATGGAGCATGGTATAAGCCATTTTATTCTTATTGGTGAAAACGTACTCAACTTTCACAATTCAGACGATTGTTACTATCAGGAATGGTTTGAAGAAGTGAATGAAACAGGATGGATTGCTGCTGTCAATTTCAGAGATCATGTTTTGTCTGAAATGCAACGTGCCAATATTGATTACTATTTATTGTTTGGCGGTGAACTTGATAATCTTAACTGGCGCACCTACAGGCCTTCGCAACTAATGGCTAAAATAGATTCTATTATCAGGCATCGTATAGGATAAAAACCTATTTTACTTTTTCTACTTTGTAAACAAAAAAAGGTGTCTCGCCCTGCCATGCATAATTGCGTACAATCTCACGGTAATAAACTTTAATCACACGCCCTTCGCTGACACGAAGACTGTCAATAGCAGCCTTATCATCTTCGTCAACAGAAAAATGCCAGAGGTTATTTACAACAGAATTGCTTTCGGCATTCATACCACCAAGATTTAGTTCACCTTCATAAGTTTTAAAAACATAACCCTGACGTGAAAATTTTACTAAGTAGCCTGTTTGTGTTCCTTCGGAATAGGTATAACTTCCTGCAAGAAAATACAATGCTGTTCCGATTATGGCAAGAACAACTACCCATATAAAAAACTTTTTAAAACGGCTCATACTTTTTTATTTATTTGATTGAACACAACATCTATTGCTGCTGCAAGTTTATGATCTTTTTCTGTAACCACACTTCCTGCATCGTGTGTGTTTAACTTAATAGTGACTTTATTATAAACATTGCTCCAGTCGGGATGATGATTCATTTTCTCAGCAATAAAAGCTACATGTGTCATAAATGCAAATGCTTGTTTAAAATCATTAAAAATAAATGTTCGTTCCAATGAATTATTTACTTCTTGCCACATACATTTTTTTTGTAAAAGTAGTACTTCATTGCTAAACACAAATAAATTATTCCAGTGAAGTTAGTTCAAACTTTACAGCATTGAATAATCCTTTATCGCCAATTTTAAAATGTGGAATTACCAATAAAGCCATAAATGATAGTGTCATAAAAGGTGCTCTTAGTGCAGATCCCATTTGTTTTGCCATACTATCAATACTTGCATAATCGCGACCAATTTCTTCGCAACTTTTATCACTCATCAGTCCTGCTACAGGCAAGGCTATAACTTTTTTGTCTGTTCCTGATACAGCACTCAGTCCTCCACCCGATTGCATAAGTAAATTTACAGCATCAACAATATCAGCATCACTAACACCGGTGACAATTATATTGTGCGAGTCATGTGCAACGGTTGATGCAATAGCTCCTAACTTTAATCCAAAATTTTTAATAAATCCTACAACAGGCTTTTGTTTGCTATAACGGTTAACGACTGCAATTTTAAGAATATCGTTTTCCGGATTGCTAACCCACAGTCCGTCTTTTTCTAATGGCTTTGCCTGAATGCAGTTGGTAATTAACTGCCCATCCAATGCTTCTATAACTTTAACCGATTCGGAATTTTTTTTCACTTCAATATCCTGAACCGAAACATCCCATGCATTAAAATTATTTATTGGAGCATGACTACGGTTTGTCAATGTTGTTTGGCCATCATTGGCAACACATTCTCCATTTATCCATGTTTGCGAGACTAAAAACACTTCCGGGTTATTGATAACGATAAAATCTGCCGGATCACCAACACGAAGTAATCCTACGGATAAACTATAATGCAACACAGGATTAACACAAGCACATTGCAAAACATCAAAAAGATTGTGTCCTTTATTGAGAGCGCGGACAACTAACTGATTCAGGTGTCCATGAAGCAATTCATCAGGATGTTTATCATCGCTACACAACATAGTCATTGCTGTATGTGAAGTAATGAGCGTATGCAGGGCTTCAAAATTCCGTGCAGCAGAGCCTTCACGTATCAGAATTTTCATTCCTCCATTTACCTTATCCAATGCTTCTTCAAGCGTAAAACATTCATGGTCGGTAGATATGCCTGCAGCAATATACTTTCGGGCATCATCACCTCTTAAACCGGGTGCATGACCATCAATCACTTTATTCAGTCTGTGAGCCGACTCAATTTTTTTCATCACCTCTATATCGCCAAAAAGTACACCGGGGTAGTTCATCATTTCGCTCAGATAGCGAATATCGGGTCGTGCAAGAAGTTGTGCCACATCTTCGGCATTAAGCACTGCACCTGCTGTTTCAAAAGTGGTGGCAGGCACGCATGATGGTGCACCAAAATTAAATTTCAACTTGGCATCTTTTGCATTCTCAATCATATATTCCACACCTTTGAGGCCACAAACATTGGCAATTTCATGCGGGTCGCTAACAGTTGCTACGGTGCCATGAAGCAGGGCTACTTTAGCAAATTCATAAGGCACAAGCATGCTGCTTTCAATATGTATATGGGCATCGGTAAAACCGGGTAGTAAATATTGGTCATAAACAGCATTGTCCTCTGTAATTTCTGTAATTATTCCCTTGCTAAAGTGAACAGTTCCGGGGAAAATCCTTCGGTTAAAAATGTCAATAATATTTCCGCTTGTGGTCATACGTCAGGTTCCGACAATAAATTATTTTGTATTTTAAATAAATGATATTCAAATTAGTTTACATTTGCAGCATTAATTCACAAATTTAATTCTTTATTTAATGAAAACCGGAAAAGTAAAATTCTACAACAACTCCAAAGGATTTGGATTTATCGTTGAAGATGAAGGTGGTCGTGACCTATTTGTTCATCAGACAGGATTAATTGACCGCATCGCGGACAATGACCTTGTTACCTATGAAGTAGTTCAAGGCAAAAAAGGCTTAAATGCCGTAAATGTTAAAAAGCAACAGTAATAATCACATAGATTTACTTGTAATTTTTTAATGTTATTCCCCGGTTGTAATTCAGCCGGGGATTTTATTTTTTGCACATTTACCCGTATTTTTCAGCCATGTAATTAATTTAATTTTTTCAGAGGCAGGAGTGAGTTATTTTCAGAAAGACATAGAGTTTGTAAAGACAGTTGGTCCGCAACGTGCAGCTGTGCTTCGTAAGGAGTTAGAGATTCATAATGTTTCTGACCTTTTGTATCACTTTCCGTTTCGCTATGTTGACCGTTCAAAATTTTACACCATTGCACAACTGAATGACGACCTGCCTTATGTGCAGATTAAAGGTGTGATTACTTCACTAACAGCTTTTGGCAACAAACGAACTACACGCCTGCAAGCTGTTTTTAAAGATGAAAGCGGTAGCATGGATTTGGTTTGGTTTCAGGGAATAACATGGATTCGTGATTCCATAAAAGCCGGAACGAGTTATGTTGTTTTTGGCAAGCCTGCTTTATTTAACAGCAAGTGGAGTATTATCCATCCTGAAATAGAAGAGCTTGAAAAATTTACTGCACAACCTTTCAAAGGGTTTCAACCGTTTTATTACTCCACAGAAAAATCGAAAGTAAAAGGTATAGACAGCAAAGGCATCATGCGAATTATGCGCATGGCACTTAAAGACCTTCCTCCTACTATTGAAGAAACTTTATCACCACAACTGATAAAGACTTTTAATCTGATGCCACGGCATGATGCATTGATTCAGATTCACTTTCCTGAAAATGAGGACTTACTTCGTAAAGCCCGCTTCCGTTTGAAATTTGAAGAGTTGTTTTATATTCAACTTAAATTATTGCTGAACAAGCAAAACAGAACTGCTACTCAAAACGGCCGAATGTTTACAGAAGTTGGCTACCTCTTCAACACCTTCTTTAATGAACATCTTCCTTTTGAACTGACACAGGCACAAAAACGGGTACTGAAAGAAATCAGAAAAGATACCATCAGCGGAAAACAAATGAACCGCCTGTTGCAAGGTGATGTTGGCAGTGGCAAAACCGTTATTGCGCTTTTTGCAATGCTATTGGCATTAGACAACAAACAGCAGGCCTGCCTGATGGCACCAACAGAAATTTTAGCTGCACAACATTTTCAAACCATAACATCATTGCTTAGTAGTTTACCCGTGAATGTTGAATTGCTTACAGGCTCATTACCGGAATCGAAAAAGAAAGCTGTTATAGAAAGAATTTCATCTAACGAAACGCACATTCTCATTGGTACACATGCATTGATAGAAGACAGAGTAAAATTCAACGACCTTGGCATAGTAATCATTGATGAGCAACATCGTTTTGGTGTGGAGCAACGTGCCAAACTCTGGATGCGGCAACAACCTCCACATGTGCTGGTGATGACAGCCACACCCATTCCGCGCACTTTAGCCATGACACTTTATGGCGACCTTGATGTTTCAATAATTGATGAACTTCCTGCAGGAAGAAAGCCAATAAAAACCATGCATCTTTTTGAATCATCACGACTTCGGGTTATTGGATTTATGAAAGAGCAAATAAAACTTGGCCGACAGATTTATATTGTTTTTCCATTGATTGAAGAATCAGAAAAATTAGACTTGCAAAACCTGATGGCCGGCTACGACAGTATTCAAAGAGATTTTCCATTGCCTGAGTATTTTGTGAGCATGGTACATGGAAAGATGAAGGCAAAAGATAAAGAACAGGAGATGGAGCGATTTGTAAATGGCAAAACACATATCATGATTGCTACAACGGTTATAGAAGTTGGTGTTAATGTACCTAATGCCACTGTTATGATTATTGAAAATGCAGAACGTTTTGGATTGTCGCAGTTGCATCAGTTGCGTGGTCGTGTAGGCAGAGGTGCAGAGCAGTCTTTTTGTATATTAATGTCGGGAAATAAACTCTCTGCCGATGCGCGCGAAAGATTGAAAACAATGGTGCAAACCAATGATGGATTTGAAATTGCAGGAACCGATTTAAAGTTACGTGGTCCTGGCGATATTACAGGAACACAGCAAAGCGGACTACTGAACCTGAAAATTGCAGAGTTGGCAAAAGATGGTGCCATCTTAGAACATGCAAGAAATGCAGTCATCAATATTTTGAATGATGACCCACTGTTGAACTCAGAAGAAAATAAAATATTTTATCGTCATTTGCATCAGTTGCGAGAGCAACCTAACTGGAGTAAGGTGAGTTAGCCTGGCACTTACCGAATTGATAATCTATGAAGCCACTCATTTTATTTAAATATCCCCGTAACCGCGAATTTGTACTTCGTGGCCAGTGTGTCATAAAGCTGTGCTGTACAAAGTGAACAATAAATTATTTTTACACAATAAAAATAAAGGAAACGGTATGGTTTCAGAAGTAAAACTTCTTTGCACAAAAACCTGCGAAGTACAAGATATTCTGGGAGAAAAGACCGATATTCATTATTTCCGTCAAATAAAAAAATAACAAATGCACGATGGTGGGAATATTTATTCGCACTAACATTTATTAAATAACCAACTAATAGAATAATAAATTGAAAAAAATGAAATTTATAAAGTATTTGTTTTGCTGTTTGATAATTGTTCATATAACAATTGCTAAAGCAGAGGACTCAATAGCCAATAAAAAAATAGTTCTCAAAATAGCCCCTATTAATTTTGTTGATCAAATATCACATCAATCAGCTATGATTGGAACAGAATACTGGTTGGGTACTAGATATGGTTTTGAAATTAGTTTTGCGCCAATATTCGGAAGAGATTATTTTAATGGATATGGTGGCACTGGGTTTAAATCATCTGTTGAGGTAAAAAGATGCTTTAGTATGAAAGGTAAAAGGCTATTTTATTTAGGCACTAAGTTGTTTTACAATAAAATAAATTATGCTTCTAAAAATCTGTTTGAAAATAAAATTACTTCTGAAGAATATGAAGAAAAATACTTTATCAGAAAATCAGTTTATGGGGCAAATATCACGTCTGAAGTAGAATGGAGGTTATTTCCAAAAATCATTTTAAATATCAATGCAGGTATAGGTTTAAGAGTTAAAAATGTTAGACATTATCAACGATTGCGACCAGAAGATAATTTTTATAGTGTTGATGTTTTAGCAGAAAACGTCAGGGATAAAAAAGGAAATTATGTTCTTCCTGATATGGCAATTGGCATTAAAATCGGGTACGCTATTGATAGAATAAAAAAGGTTCAAGATAATTGATAACATTATTCATGTTCCAAAACATCTCCCTCGTACCCTCCCCATACCCACGAAGTTGCACTTCTTGGGCAGTGTGACATAAAGCTGTGCTTTACAAAGTGAACAATAAATTATATTTACGCAATAAAAATAAAGGAAACGGTATGATTTCAGAAGTAAAACTTCTTTGCACAAAAACCCACGAAGTGCAACTTCGCGGGTACGGAATAATTTAATTCCTGGATGGCATGGATCACCGTATATTATTACAGATTATGATACTCCTTTAAAAATGTATGGGCACAATAAGTTTAATGCTTTTTATTCTTTGTATTGATGAAAACTGAGATTTTAAGAAGGCAAATTTTTATTCTATTGATACCCGTTTTCATTATGGGATGCTTTACTTCACATAAAAGGTTTAACTTATTTTTCGAGAATAAGACTGACTCACTTAGTATAAAATTAAAAATAAAAGGAATCTACTATTTGGCAAATGAACCAATAGATAGATGTATTCCAACTGCATATATATTCCTTTTTAATAATGGTATGGCATATATTAGAAATACTGGTCAGAATAATCGCTTTTGGGTTAAAAATGAGTTTGGATTTGATAAAGACAAGCCATGGTTGACAAGACCTTTAGATAAACCATTTATTTACAAGATAGACTCTGTATTTTGGCAAAATCCTGATTCAATTCTTGTGAATACAATAAAAAGCACTTTCAAATTTTCTCCTTTCAATAAAGAGTGGTGGGGAACTTACAGTATAAAAAATAATACAATTAAAATAGAATATTTTTCAAAAACGAATCAGGAAAGTATAATTCATAATCGGTATTTAATTGAATTAAGCGGCTATTTAAAAAACGATTCGACAATTATAATAACCAACAGAATTTGTGGTAAGTGGTATCATTGTTATCAATGTAAATCAGATCTTAAAAATAATTTGAATAGTTATACACCACCTGTGCAATACAATTTTTACTCAACCGATTTCAAACCCGATAGCACACAGGCTTGGTTCTTAAAAAAACATTGGTATAAAAAAGGCTTGCATCAGAGCAGAAAATAAAAAACCCCGTACCCGCGAAGTTGCTCTTCTTGGGCAGTGTGACATAAAGCTGTGCTTTACAAAGTGAACAATAAATTATATTTACACAATAAAAAATAAAGGAAACAGTATGCTTTCAGAAGTAAAACTTCGTTACACTAAAACCTACGAAGTACGGGAGTATAGTAGTTCTTTGGTACAAGATAGAACTCAAAATTGGGTGCATAAAAATGGTTTTTTTTATTTACCCTTTGGGAAGGCTCCGTATTATAAAGATTATAGCCAATTTAAATCTGGCATGTATTTTTATGGCGGATATAATAATCCATACTCTTTATGGGGAAAATAAGAAATTTTATTACTATCTTAACATTATTAGGGTTGCTATTGGGTTGTCAACCCACAAGCCGCGTATTTAAAGATGCCTTTTCTTGTTATAAAGACACTAGCATGAAAATTCCGATTAAACTAAAGGGCTACTATTCACAGCTTGAGCATATTGAAACTAATGTGGGCTATCCACCTAATGTAAAAAAAGTAGTGGATACTATTGCCAGAAATGTGGTATTTTATGAAGATGGAGTATTTTTATATTCTTTCTATGGTGAACAATTTAAAGGAAACAATCCAATAGGCTACAAGGGTGGTGTTGCACTATGGGGGGGTTATTCCATTTTCAATGACACACTAAAAGGTTTTTTTATGACAGGACCAGACAGCAGGCCAAACAGACCTTGGGGTTATGTATGGTTTAAGATAATTGATAAAAATACAATTAGAAAAATATGCTTCAAATGGCAAGAACCTATAACTGCTGCCGATGTATTTGAATTTAAAAATACAAGAGCAAAAAATATATCGAATGCAACTTTTATTCCGTCTGATTCTTTACCGAACCCAAACCTTTCGTGGATTAAGAATAAAAAATGGTTCTGGTGCGATGAACAACAATTTAAACTTTGGAAAAAAGCACAAAAGGAAAAGTAAGTACTATTTATTTTAGGTTCTCAATTAAAATTTAACTCCCGTACCTGCGAAGTTGTACTTCGTGGGCAGCGTGGACTACTGAACCTGAAAATTGAAGAGTTGGCAAAAGATGGAGCCATTTTAGAACATGCAAGAAATGCAGTCATCAATATTTTGAATGATGACCCACTGTTGAACTCAGAAGAAAATAAAATATTCTATCGTCATTTACATCAGTTGTAAGAGCAAAAAAACCGGAGTAAGGTCAGTTAACCTGTTTTGTCATGAACATATTTCATCATTTCGGGCGAATGAACTGATGAAGCTGAATCCATATTGACATGATTCCATTTTGACTTAGATTTATTGCTTTGGCGCAACTCGCGTGCCGGGCGTGAAGCAATAATATATGCCAGAACAAAACAGACTACAGCTCCTCCTAAAAGTAATATGTCTAATGCATGCATAACGGTTTATTTCTTTGTTGGTGTTGGTTATACTTATACACCTGCATAAGAGTTACCCAAAACCTGAAGATTATTCCGTAAACCTTACATCATTCAAACAAAAAAACATTTCTCTTTGAATAACTAAGATACCAATCAGCAAACCCGGTTCTCTGTTTTTAATGGTTAACCGATAATGGACAATCTTCTTTTTGCGGCAATTTAATAAACCATTTTAGCATTGTCAACTATTTTCTTACTTCCTTAGTGAATATTTGCTGTTATTTCAGCCATTTGGATACAAAATTTATAGAAATTACCTTTGTGCTATTAACTTTTATTCTGTATGAGAAGGGAGATTACGAATCAAGAAATGCCTAATTAGCAATTGGCAACAATGACAAATACCATCAAATTTGTAATCTTGAGAATAAAGACACAAACATAAAGAATTAATCAGACAACATTCTCCTGCACATTCGGAGGATTTTTATTTCATGTCAATTTTAAAAATAATGTCAAAAGAAATTTTATTAATAGACACCTTTCATGAAACATTTATTCCCAAGCTGACAGCTATGGGATTTCATTGTACAGAAGGATATGAATGGAGTCTTGAGAAGATACAACAATCCATAGGCAACTATGAGGGTATAGCAATCAGAAGTCGCATACCTTTAAACAAAGACCTGCTGCAACATGCCACTAATTTAAAGTTTATTGCCCGCGGTGGTGCAGGCATGGAAAATATTGATGTTGCTTATGCTGTTTCAAAGAACATTAAATGTCTGAATGCACCCGAAGCTAATCGTGATGCTGTGGGCGAACATGCATTAATGATGTTACTTGCTCTTCTGAATAAACTAATGAAGTCTGATAAAGAAGTACGTAATGGCATCTGGCTGAGAGAAGAAAACCGTGGAACAGAATTACAGGGCAAAACTGTAGGCATCATTGGTTTTGGTAATATGGGTAGTGCCTTTGCAAAAAAATTAGCAGGCTTTGAGGTGAACATTGTTGCTTGCGATCCATACAAAAAAATTGACACTGCTGAATATCCTTTTATAAAACAAGTTTCTGTTGAACAACTGCAACAGGAATCAGACATTATAAGTCTGCACGTACCATTGACAGCAGAAACTAAATACATGATTAACGATACCTTTATTAGTCAGTGTAAAAAAGAAATTTACATCATCAACACAGCACGAGGTAAATGCCTGAACACTGCCGACCTTGTTAAACATCTCAAAACAGGTAAGGTAAAAGGTGCATGTCTTGATGTGCATGAATACGAAACTTCATCATTTGAAAAGTTAGAAACACTGCCTGAACCTTTTGGCTATATGATAAAATCCGATAAAACTATTCTCACACCACATATTGCAGGATGGACACATGAATCGAACAGAAAAATTGCAGAAGTTTTGGTTAAGAAAATAGAGCAGTTATCATGAAAAAAGTTTCTGTTGTCAGAAAGAATAAAATACTGATATTCAGGAAAACCAACTATTAAATTCATAAAATTACCCTTTGATTTGATATATTTGCACTGTAAAAAAAGCAAAGATTGTGACATTAATTAAATCTATTTCAGGCATCAGGGGAACTATTGGCGGTAAATCCGGAGAGTCACTCACCCCTGTTGATGTAGTAAAATTTTCTGCTGCTTACGCCACATGGCTTGCAGCACAGTTCCCTGCAAAAACAAAATGCAAAGTTGTTTTAGGTCGTGATGCACGCATCAGCGGACCAATGATACATAACTTAGTTTGTGGCACACTCGCTGCCATGGGAATTGATGTGATAGATGTGGGCCTTTCAACCACACCAACAGTTGAAATGGCTGTTACATTTCATCAGGCACATGGCGGAATCATTCTAACTGCAAGTCATAATCCAAAACAATGGAATGCACTGAAGTTGTTAAACAGCAAAGGCGAATTTATTTCTGCTGCCGATGGCGAAACACTTCTTAAAATTGCAGAGCAGGAATCGTTTGAGTTTGCCAATGTAAATCAGTTGGGAACAGTGACAACAGATGCACATGCCATTGACAAACACATTGCAGCAATTCTTGCATTGCCATTAGTTGATGTAAAAGCCATAGCATCTAAAAAATTCAAAATTGTTATTGATTGCGTTAATTCATCTGGCGGCATTGCATTGCCACCATTATTAAAAGCATTAGGTGTTGAAGAAGTGATAGAACTTTACTGCACACCGGATGGACAGTTTCCACACAATCCTGAGCCATTACCCGAACACCTTACAGAACTGAGCAAGACAGTAAAAAAATCAAAAGCACATTTAGGAATTTCTGTTGACCCTGATGTAGATCGTCTTGCATTGGTTTGCGAAGATGGTGAAATGTTTGGCGAAGAATATACCTTGGTGGCAGTAGCAGACTACGTTCTGAAAAACAAAAAAGGTAATACAGTAAGTAATCTTTCGTCAACACGTGCGCTGCGCGATGTGACTGAAAAAGCCGGTGGAAGCCACTATGCATCTGCCGTTGGCGAAGTTAACGTGGTGGAAATGATGAAAGCCAAAAATGCTGTTATTGGCGGTGAAGGAAATGGTGGAGTTATCTACCCCGACATTCATTATGGCCGTGATGCACTGGCAGGCATTGCACTTTTTCTGACGCATCTTGCTAAATACGGAAACACTGTTTCTATGCTTCGCTCCTCTTATCCTGATTATTTTATTTCTAAAAACAAGATTGAACTTACTCCTGAAATAAATGTTGACGGAGTATTAGAATCTATTCAGGAGAAGTATAAAAAGCATAAAATAAATACTATTGACGGAGTAAAAATAGAATTTGATAAAGAGTGGGTTCACCTTCGTAAATCAAATACTGAACCCATCATCCGCATTTATGCAGAAAGTGACAGCATCACTACTGCCAACAATCTTGCTGAAAAAATTATTTCAGATATCAAAGAGTTAATAAGCCACCCTGCAAAAGTCTGACCCCCATCACACTTAATCAAACACACAAACAATGAAAGTTTATTTTGACAATGCTGCAACAACTCCACTAAGACAGGAAGTTATTGAAGCCATGTTGCCTGTTATGCAAAAGATTTATGGCAATCCATCATCCATCCATTCTTTTGGTAGAGAAATGCGATCGGCAATTGAGAAAGCACGTAAAACAATTGCTACATTATTAAAAGTAGCACCATCTGAAATATTTTTTACTTCCGGTGGAACAGAGGCAAACAATATGGCCATTCGTTGCACCATACACGATCATAAAATTACCCATGCTATTTCGTCACCCATCGAGCACCATGCAGTTACGCATACGCTGGAAGATTTAGAAAAAGAGGGTATCAAACTTAGTTGGGTAAAGCTTAACGATAAAGGTGAAGCCGACTATGAGCATCTCGAAGAATTACTAAAAAACAATCCACGTTCTTTTGTATCGCTCATGCATGCAAACAATGAGTTGGGCACCGTTAACGACATTGACCGCATTGGCGAACTCTGCAAACAATACAATGCAATTTTTCATTGTGATACAGTTCAAACTATGGGACATTTTCCTTATGACATGTCTCAAAAAAATATTGACTTTTTCACTTGTGCAGCCCATAAGTTTCACGGGCCTAAAGGTGTAGGATTTATTTACATCAACCATAAATTAAAAATACATCCACTGATTACAGGTGGTGCACAAGAACGCAATATGCGTGGCGGAACAGAAAATGCCTATGGTATTATAGGATTAGCAAAAGCTCTTGAACTTGCTTATGCAGAATTAGAAGAAGACCGTAAACATATTCAGGGATTAAAAGAATACATGAAACAACGTTTGCAGGAAGAAATTCCTGGAGTAGCTTTTAATGGTGATGTTAGTGCAAGAAGTTTGTTTACAGTATTAAATGTTTCTTTTCCGCCATACGAAGGTAAGGACATGTTGCTTTTTAACCTTGATATATCAGGAATTGCAGCATCTGGCGGCAGTGCCTGTTCGTCAGGCAGTGAGATTGGCTCACATGTATTACGTGGAATCAATGCCGACCCTGAAAGACCTGCTGTACGATTTTCATTTTCGCGCTACAACACAAAGGCTGAAGTTGATTTCTGTATGGATAAACTGAAAGCATTGTTTGCAGTTACTGCTGTTGTGAAATAAATTTTCTCTTATGAATCTTGTCTGCCTACCCGAAGAAGTTGAACGGTTGGCATCGCTGCGTGAACAAGAAACGCTTGATTATTTCAAGTCAATAAAAAAGAAATACAAATCAGCAGTTATTGATAAGGCTGTACACCTATTGTATGCTGAAATTGCACCAAAGATAGATTGTACGGCCTGTGCTAACTGCTGCAAAAAACAAAGTCCTGTTTTTACAGAGGAAGAAATAAGACCTATTCTGAATCATTCAGGCATTAGTGAACACGAAAATCTTAACGAATTGCTTGAACATGATGAAATAAATCATCATTACATTCTCAGAAAAAATCCTTGTTTTTTACTCAATAAAAATTTGTGCTCCGTTTACACCCTGAGGCCTTCATCATGTTCAGAATACCCACACCTGAACCGTCCTTTTTTTATCTATCGGAATAAAAGTAATATGAGCAATTATAAAATTTGCCCAATAGTGTATAATGTTGTTGAGGCATTAAAAAATTCGCTTAGCTAAAAGAAAGATTAAAAACTTATTCAAACTTCCAGCCTTCGGGATAAACAGTGCGTGTATGCTTTTTTGTTTTGGCTACAGAGCGAAGAATAGCAAACCTTGATGTATTCCCTTTTAGAGAACGCAGTGTTTTAATATCTTCAAGTAACGAAACCTGACTGTCATTTTGCGGTTTGAACAGATTCATGCAGAAATATGTATTCAACATTTTATTGCAGTGTTTATTTTCTCCATGCAATTTAAAAGCCGCTGAATACAGAAATATGTTAAGTTGGGTGAATACCTGAAAACGAAAGGTAAACCACTGCAATTTTTCAGTTGAAGAAGACACCTAGAAATTTACTATTCCTGCATCGGCCTGCTTATACATGTTTTCAGAAATAGAAGTATTCAGGTCGCGAAAAAAATAAATGCCACCCCAGGCATAAACGACCTTACTATAAAGCACCGTTTTATTGCCCTTAGTAACCCAAACATTGTAAACAGTTTTTCTGTCTTCGGCCAATTGTTCACGTCTTACTGAAACATTTTCAGGAGGCTCAGGTGCTGTATGAACTACTACTTCTTTTGGTTTTTCAGGTGCAGCAGTTTCTGGAGTTTTAATAACTACCGGTTGTGGTTTAGCTGGTTCTGCTGCAGGTGGTTGGTCAGCACCTTTTGTCAAGCCAATTTTATTTTTAATTGCATCATTCCCTGCTGTGGGTTCAATGTCTGCCTTTTGATCTGCGCCCTTTTCAATGTCTATATTACCTTCCGGCTCATCACTTCCTCCGCCTTGTGTAGGCTTTAGTGGTTGGTCTTGTCCACCCGTAGCGGCAGCGCTTTTATTAGAATTTTTCGACTCATTCTTCGTATCATCATTCTTGCCTTTTTCTTTTACAGCAACCGGTTCTTCCTGTGGTGCAGTCTTGGTTTTTTCTTTCTGAGGTTTTACTTCTTCTGCCTTAGGTTTGTTGGCAACAATTGTGCTGTCTTTGGCAGGTTTGGGCGGATTCTTTTTAAACTCTTTCTCTGCTTTTTTCAAATCATCTTCTGCCTTTTGAATTGCCGATTGAATTGACTTGGTATAATCAGTATCATAATCAAACTCATCATACTTTTTCGAATAAGTAATTTTTGCAACAGGCTGATTAAACACTACAATATTTACGCCCTCATACTGCTTCATCAACACTACTGTAAAAGGATAGGACTCAAAACCCTGCTCAACTCTTTCTTCATCGGCACCGGTTGTGTTAATATTTATTTTTTTGGTGATGTATCCGGGCTTGTTAAAAGACAAGATATAATCTGCCCCTATTTCAAGATTTAAAGTATATGACGACTGCCCTGGAAGAGTTTCAATAGACTGACCATCACGCTGCAAAACCATATAGGCATCACCCAAACTTCCACCTCCGTCAATCTTAAACTTGGCATTGATGGTTAATGTTTTCTTTGTCTGCGCAGTGGAAACACCATGTATAAACATGAAGATAGTGAGAAAAACCCCTAAAGGAACTAAATGAATTCTTTTCCCAATGCCAAACATTTGTAATTTTATTCCGTTAAAAAGTTTCAATGCCGATACAAAATTAGTTAATAGTTTAAACGATAGTCCTAATTTCCAAAATAAGAATGTTGGTGGTTTACGATAGAATCAATAAAGAGTTTAGCAAAAGAAGAAAGTTTTTTCTGTTGCTGCTGATGCTTAGTGTTTTTTCACCCGCACTCAGAGCACAGGAAAACATCACCGTACAACAAACGCTCGACTATATCAATCAGAAATTTGCAGGCAAATATGTAGTTTCTATCAACTATGGCGTTTTAATAGCCACTTATTTTGATGGCGAAACAAAATACAGAGAAGATCAGGCAGCTATTAAAGACCTTGATGCCACTAAGGTTTACTACAATTCAAAAGCAGGAATGTTGCTGATTAACTGCACCAACCCACAAAAAAAATGTGTCACCCGTGAGTTTCTGGGAAAAAGACTTTTCTACAGCCGCATTAGTTTTCCGGTTTCTTATGGACAAAAAACCAACGATGGCTTGGTAAAAGCATTTCAACATTTAATACATTTGATTAATGATAAAAATTATGAAAATTCAGAACCATTTGAATAATGTAAAAATATTGTTCATTGTATTGTTATCTGCCTTTTGTGTACAGGCAAATGCACAGGTTGACTCTGCTGATTTTAAAATGCGCATTGACTCACTGATGAATCAGGGGAAAATAAAATTTAATAATGGTAAATTTCAGGAAGCATTGTTAGACTACACCTATGTGGCAAACATGGATGTAGCCAACGTAAATGCAATTTTACAACAAGGATTTTGTAACACTATCTTAAAAAAATATACTGAAGCTATTGGCAACTTTACTGATGTAATTTTTTATGAACCCAATCATGAGTGGGCTTATGTTTCAAGAGGCAGTGCATATAATAAAATTGAAAAGTATGATAAAGCCATAGTAGATTTTAATAAAGCATTAGAGCTGAAACCTGAAGATGCAGAAGCCTACAACAACAGAGGCTTTGCTAAAAAAATGCTTGGTGACATTAAAGGTGCTTGCGAAGACTGGAACAAATCAAAAAAATTAGGAAACGAAGAAGCTAAAATCATTCTTAAAAATAATTACTGTAAATGATCAAGGTGCGTGAGTTTGTTTTTTTAATACTGATTGGTGCAGTGGTGCTTTTATCTGCTTTCAAAATACAGCAGGATGGAAAAGATTACGGGCAGTGCTTACAAAAAGTAAATAAAAAATTTGGTGCAGAAACATTATCATGTCCTGCATCAACAAAGCCTTATAAAGTTTGGTTTGTAAATACGTGTAGCGATACCCTTGCCGTTAAATTAGCCGTTCAGGAAAAATCAAAACGCTGGCGGACTTTTACAAGAACACAACTTTTACCCGGAGATACAATATCAGGCTATGCCTGCACAGGCGTAGGAAAATATCTTTACTATACAAAGCAATACAAAGACAACTCTGTGGATTTACCTTCTGATGAAGTAATTGATAATAGTAATAAGGAATAAAAATTTTTACTTTTTGAATTCTACAACAATCAATTCCCCATAATCTTCGAGTACTTGGTTCCGTTTGCAGGATCAATTTCGTTTAGCAGATTGCTGACTTTTACTTTCTGATCGGGATAGGCTCCTGAATAAATATTTACAATCTCATCTGCTTTAGCATAAAACAAAGTTTGTAATAACAACGAACCCGGCTTTTCTTTATGTACGGACATTAACAAATCAAGGCTTTCAGAAATTTGCGACAATCCATCATCTTTCTTTTTTGCCATCACGTCAAGGCCTTTCAGATGATACTGATAAAACATTTCATGGTAAGGTTTAAAAATAGGATTAGTCATATTTTCAGAGAGCCAGTAGCGATTTTTTGTGCCTTCAAAAGCACGCCATCCTGCTTCGCGTGCATTCTGCATATTGTTTACAATAGTTTGTGCTTTGGCAAAATAAGGCGCTCCTCCATATAATGAAAAGCTGTCATAGTCCACACCAAGAATAATGTTTGCATAAAAAGCAAGTACTGCTGTCAGATTTGGATTGCTTCCATTCTCGCTGAACTCTAGAGGCTGATATTCGATATACTTAAACTGAAAATTATCGTCATTAAAATTTAAAGTCGGTGAATTATATGATGTCTGAAAAACAGGTCGTCTTGAAGTTATCTGAATGCTTCCTTTATACTCATCGTTTGAAACACGCTCATTTATTGTTATTGTAACAGAACATTCTATTCTTTCCTGATTAAGATATTTATCAGAAGTCCATTTGGTGTTATTCATAAATTCAAAAATAGACTGCTGTAGTGTTTCAAACACTTTTTTATCTACGTTCTGAATCTGTGGTGCCATTACATTAACCTGGCAATTGAGTTCTTGTGCATGCACAGTATGCAAACTCATTATGATTATTACTAAACAGAAAAATTTCTTCATTGCACTAAAGTAATTATTTTCTCAACAATGTCGGATGCAACTGCATCTTTCGATTTTTTTTCAAATGGTGTTGTCACCAGGTTTTTATCAATGATGGTGATGCGGTTAAAGTCTGAACCGAAAACCTGATTCGATTCTTCCAACTTATTAAGAACGATAAAATCGAGGTTTTTATTTTTCAGTTTTCGCTCGGCATTCTGCTTTTCATCATTCGTTTCTAAGGCAAAGCCTACCAAAATCTGACCTTCTTTTTTCAGCTTACCCATTTCTGCTGCAATGTCCTCTGTTGGCACTAACTGAACACTTAACCCCTCATTATTTTTCTTCTTTATTTTTTGATCAGAAATGCCTTCGGGTCTAAAATCTGCAACAGCAGCAGCCATAACCATTATGCTGGCATCGGGTTGTGCCTGTTTACATGCTTTCAACATTTCGGCCGCAGAAGTTATATGAACTATCTTTATTGACTTATTCAAATTTCCTAAACTAACTGACGGGCCTGAGATAAGAATTACTGATGCGCCTTTAGCAGCTAAACAGTTTGCAATGGCAACACCCATTTTCCCTGAGGAATGATTTCCAATAAACCGAACCGGATCCAATGCTTCCTGTGTTGGGCCTGTGGTGACAACTGCAATTTTGTTTCTTAAAGGTAACGATGGATTAAAATAATTGATTACTTCCTGCACAATATCTTCAGGCTCTGTCATGCGACCTTTACCTGTAAGTCCGCTGGCTAATTCGCCACTCTCCGGACCGATAATTTTAATATTGTTTTTGGCAATAATCTCAAGGTTTTTTTGTGTTGAAGGATGTTTAAACATATCCACATCCATTGCAGGTGCTACCATAACTGTATTGCGGCAAGACAGAAAAACTGCAGTCAGTAAATTGTCGCAAATGCCATTGGCAAACTTTGCAAGTGTGTTGGCTGATAGTGGAGCTACCAGAAAAATATCGCACCATAAACCTAATTCAACATGGTTATTCCAGGTAGAATTATCTTCTGAAGTAAATGTTTGAAGTGTTTCGTTTTTTGAAACGGTAGAAAGAACAAGAGGTGAAACAAAATCTTTAGCAGCAGCAGTAACAATTACTTTAACTGTTGCTCCTTGCTGCACCAATTGTCGCACTAATTCAGGTGTTTTGTAAGCTGCAATGCTTCCTGTAACACCCAGCAGGATTTTTTTTCCCTGCAACATGATTTTAATTTTCTGCGCTGTCTTTGTTTTCTTCTTTTGCAGGACTACGGAAATAGATTTTATCATCTAAAAAGTCCTGAATGGCAACCAATGTTGGCTTTGGCAGACGCTCGTAATATTTAGAGATTTCAATCTGCTCACGGTTTTCAAAAACCTCATCCAAAGTATCTGTTGAAGAGGCAAACTCGCTTAGTTTATCGTGTAATTCTTCGCGGGTTTCGGCAGCAATATGATTGGCACGTTTTGCAATAATGGCAAGACTTTCATAGATGTTTTCAGTCTTCTTTTCAAAGTCAACCACATCGCGGGTTACTGTTGTTTGTGCTACGTTTCTGCTATTCATTGTTTTAATTCAATTTACAGTATGATAATCTTTTAATTTTTCTTCGGCTGCCGACAATATACGGCTGGCTTCTTTTTTATATTCCGTTGCAGGAAATATCTCAATCAGCTTATTGTAATGATCTATAGTACTCTTGTAACGCTCTTCTTTTTTCGATTCTATGCTGTTTTGGGCATAGAGATAAGCCGATTTAAGCGACAAAAATAAACATTCTTCCTGATATTTGGTAGTCGGGAAGTCCTTCACCACGTTTTCAAAGGCAACGATAGCCGATTTATACTCTTCCATTTTGTAGTAAAGCATTGCATTATCCCAGGCCTTTACTTCGAGTTTACTTCTTAGCTCATCAATATACTTATTACATTCGGCAACACGCTGGCTTGTTGGATATTTATTGATAAATAACTGAAACTGTCTGATGGCATCGAGGCTACTCTGCTGATCGAGGCTTGAAGGCGGAGAGTCCAAGTAATAGCAATAAGCATTATAAAACAAAGCATCTTCAGCTTTGGCACTCATTGGAAATGTTTGTGCAAAATTGTTAAAGTGATAAGCTGCGCTGGTATAATCACCGGTGTAGAAATAGCTTAAACAATAATAGTAATAAGAGCTTTCAGCCTTATCGGTTCCTTTAAGCACAACTATTAACTCTTCAAAAAGCTGTAATGCATTAAAATATTTTTTGTTTTCGAAATATTTTACTGCAGCATCATACTTCATGTTCATATCGCCACTTTTACGAATGCGATTAAACTTACTGCATGAGCCTAAGGTCAGCAGCAATGCCATTAAAAGAAAATAAACCGACAGACGATTTTTCATAAGTGTGCAAAAGTAACCAAAACACTAATACAATGATGTGTTTTTAAGAAACCCTTTTAGCTGATAATCAATTATTAAACAATTATTCATTTAACGAATGTTTTCTGTAATTTTAGACCCTTTATTTAAAATTCATAAAATCAAATCAATCTATGTTAAAACGATTTCTCTTTATTATGTTGTTGTGTACTACAACAATGGCTATGGCGCAAACAGACTATCGCCTGATGTTTTTAGGTAAAGCTGTTTTGCCGGCAGAAAACCTAAACTCTTTTATCCAGGAAAAAGTATCAGAAAACGATGTTTATAATGGTTATTACTACCGAATCATACAGTTTTATACTGTACCTACTCAAGCAGAAAAAGCTGTAATGGAAACTGCAGGAATTAAGCTGTTGGAGTACTTGCCAAAGAATGCTTTTAATGCAGCAATTCCAATTAGTTTTAACAAACAATTGCTCTCAGGATTTAATGTCAGAAGTGTAACAAATCAATCTTCTGAACAGAAACTTTCTATCAGCATGTTAGGTGATTATCCTAAATACGCTGTTCCTTCTGCAGGAATGGTTGATGTGAGACTTCAGTTTCAGAAAAACATTTCAATACAACAAGCACAACAGATTGCCGCTACCTATGGCAAAATTTTAAGTTCAACTGAAATAAATAATATGGTTGAGGTGCGCATGCAGCAACAATCTGTTGCCACTATTTCACAACAGCCTTGGTTGTTTTTTATAGATTTAACCTCGCCACCATCTGTTAAAGATGATTTGGAAGGACGTAGTCTGCACCGCAGCAATGTCATCAACAACGACTTGTTGATGGGACGTAAATACAATGGAAGCGGAGTAGCCGCAGCACTTGCCGATGATGGATTTGTTGGCCCACACATTGATTTTACCGGAAGGATTACCAATTACACAACAACAGTTGGTCCTTCGCATGGTGACATGACAGGCGGAATTCTTGCAGGTGCAGGCAATTTAAATCCTGCATATCCGGGTATGGCCAATGGAGTTCAACTGCATGTTTTTGATATTGGAAGCTACCCACAAATTATTGATGCAGTTGCCAACTATAACAATCTTGGAACAGTGGTTGCTTCAACCAGCTATTCGCAGGGATGTAATGAATATACTACCGACACACAATTTGGCGATCAGACTATTCATGACAATGGACAACTTGAATTTGTTTTCTCTGCAGGAAATAACAATGGTACCAATTGTGGCTATGGTGCCGGAGGTAATTGGGGAAATATTACAGGAGGTTACAAGCAGGGAAAAAATGTAATTGCTGTAGCCAATCTTGATGCTTTGGAGGTTATTGATCCTTCAAGCAGTATTGGTCCCGCTTCTGACGGCAGAGTAAAACCGGATATTGCTGCCAATGGCCGCGACCAAATGTCAACAGATGAAAATAATACTTATCAGGTTGGTGGTGGCACCTCTGCAGCCTGCCCGGGCATTGCAGGTATCTGCACACAACTTATTCAAGCTTATAAGCAAATTAATTCTGCTACCGATGCACCTACTGCTTTAATTAAAGCTTGCTTGCTCAATGGTGCTGAAGATATCGGAAACCCTGGCCCTGATTACAAATATGGTTGGGGAAGAGTAAATGCACTGCGTGCTGTTACTACTATTGAAGATGCACGTTATTTTACTGACAGTATTAATCAGAGTGACTCATTGACTTATTCTATTAACGTTCCTGCAGGTACTTCGCAAATGCGTGTCATGGTTTACTGGCATGATGTAGGTGGCTCACCGGCATCATCTACTTATTTAGTTAACGACATTGACATGCAAGTAACCGACCCATCAAATGCAGTATGGAATCCATGGGTTCTTGATCCTACTCCCAATGCCGCTAATCTGAATGCACCTGCAACAAGAGGCATTGACCATCTGAACAACATGGAACAAGTTACATTAGACAACCCTGCAGCAGGTAACTATGTTGTTTCACTCAAAGGATTTGCTATTCCACAAGGACCACAGACTTATTATGTAGTTTATGAGTTCAGAAATGATGACATCACTGTTACCTATCCTATGGGTGGCGAAGGTTTTGTTCCCGGTCATCCTGAAATTATCCGTTGGGATGCATTGAAAGGTCTTGGCTCATTTGATGTAGAATATACTACTGACAATGGAACTACATGGAATAATATTGCCACTGTAAATCAGAATACATTACAATATTCGTGGAATGTGCCTAATAATATTGCAACAACAGGTGATGCCCGTGTTCGTGTTACAAGAGGAAGTGTTTCTGGATTGTCTGACACAACATTTACCATTGTTGGCATTCCACAAAATTTAAATGTTATTTACTCATGTCCTGATTCAATTAAAATTGGATGGGCAGCCGTAAGTAATGCTGCTTGGTATGAAGTGAGTATGTTAGGTACAATGTATATGGACTCTGTTGCCACAACAACCAACACCGATTATATTTTTACAAACCTTATAGCATCAAACTCTTATTGGTTTAGCGTAAGGGCAGTGATGGCTAACGGCAATAAAGGGCGCAGGGCTAATGCCATTAAAAAACAACTTGGCATTTTCAATTGTCCAAACATTCCTCCATCTGTGCAGTTTAATGCAAACTTCAATGTAGGTTGTACAAGCAAAACTTTCACTTTTACAGATCAAAGCTCTAATGCACCGTCAAGTTGGAATTGGACATTTAATCCTAATACCGTTACATTTGTAGGTGGAACTTCTGCAACATCACAAAATCCACAAGTACAGTTTAATACACCCGGCACTTACGATGTAACTTTAGATGCTACCAATGGAATTGGCACTTCAAGTTCAACACAAACTGCAATGATTAATATTCTTGCTCCTTCTTTACCACCAATGACACAAGATTTTCAGGCTACAGTTTTCCCTCCGGCAAACTGGTCTATTGATTCATCAAACGCTAATTATACATGGTTAAAATCAGCTCTCATTACAGGATCAGCAGGCACTTCTACTTATGCTGCACGATTCAACAATTACTCATATAATAGTTCAGGATCAGAAGATGGTTTAATTAGTTATGAAGTAAGTTTATCCAATGCAGCAGCAGCATTACTGACATTTGATGTAGCGTATGCACAATATTCAAGTGTTTATAATGATGGTTTGCGAGTTGACATTTCAACAGACTGCGGAAATACATGGGTTCCTTCAGGTTACTTAAAAACCGGAGTGGCTCTTGCTACTACGGGTACCACAACCAGCAACTTTGCTCCAAATGCTGCCAATCAATGGCGCAATGATTCTGTTTCATTGAATGCATACCTTGGTCAGGATGTTTCGATAAAATTTGTAAACATCAACGATTTTGGCAACTCTATGTACGTTGACAATGTAAATCTTGATGTTACTACAGGATTAAATCAATTGGACAATAATGTTGGAACGGTAAATATTTCTCCGAATCCATCAGACGGGAAATTTATTATTTACAGTAAGCAAACATCACATGAGTCATATACACTTACTGTTTATGACATTAACGGAAAAGTTATAGCTGAAGATGTATTCCCGGCTAACAACAAAAGTCATGCTGTTGATATCAGCAATTTTTCCAAAGGTGTTTATTTTATAAAAGTTGAAGGAGAAAAATCTGTTCAGCGTTTGAAAGTTATTTCCAGATAAGGATAACTCAATGATTTATAAAACCGGTTGATACTATCAGCCGGTTTTTTATTTAACACTATATTGTACTGAAAAGCCAAAACACAAATAATTATCAAATCTATTCGTTAATAAAAAAAAGCGATTATTCATTCTGCCAGACTTTAATTTCATTTTTTTGCGTTTAAAATCTATCAAATAAAATTTAAGACAATCTTTTAAAAATAATGAACAAAAACAATTACTGCGTAATAATGGCCGGAGGCATAGGAAGCCGTTTTTGGCCAATGAGCAGAAATGCTTTTCCGAAACAATTTCTTGACATTTTAGGAACAGGACAAACACTTTTACAACAAACGTTTAATCGTTTTACTAAAATTTGTCCTATAGAAAATATCTATATTGTAACCAATGAATCGTATATTGATTTAGTAAAGAAAAATCTGCCACAACTACCGGTAGAAAATATTCTGGGCGAGCCACTCAGACGAAATACAGCACCATGTGTTTCGTATGCTGCATTTAAAATTGCTGCAAAAAATCCTGATGCCAATATAGTTGTCGCCCCGTCAGACCATATCATCACAAAGGAAGATGCTTTTATTGAGGCCATTAACAAAGGTCTTACTTTCACTGCACAGAATGACTGCCTGCTTACCTTGGGTATTACACCAAGCAGACCGGATACAGGCTATGGCTACATTCAGTTTGTAGATGAAAAACACAATGAAATAAATAAAATATTCAAGGTTAAAACTTTTACTGAAAAGCCAAATCTGGAAATGGCTCGCTTTTTTCTGCAATCGGGTGAGTTTGTCTGGAATGCAGGAATATTTTTATGGAACCTTAAGTCAATATTAAAAGCCTTAAAAGAACATCTGCCCGAGATGTATCATCTTTTTGAAGAAGGTAATTCCATTTACAACAGCAAAGGTGAAGATGCATTTATTAAAACAGCCTATTCGCAATGTACCAACATCAGCATTGACTTTGGTGTAATGGAGAAAGCGAAAAATGTTTTTGTGATGAGTGCTGATTTTGGATGGAGTGATTTAGGTACTTATGGTTCACTTTATGAGCACATAACACACGATGCTAATAAAAATGCAGTGGTTGGGAAAAATGTGATGTTGTACGATACTAAAAACTGCATTGTAAATATGCCACATGATAAACTGGTTGTTCTACAAGGCTTGTCCGATTACATTGTTGTTGAAGCAGAAAATATTTTATTGGTTTGCAGAAAGCAGGACGAACAACAAATACGTCAGTTTGTGAATGATGTAAAGAGTGCTAAAGGCGAAAAGTTTGTTTGATATAATATCTCATTTAGTTTAAGCGAACATCAATCCGTCACCATCAATTTAGGTTAATTTTTAGCATTTATGCCTAACTTTACTCGATAAATGATGCGATTCTCAAACTAAATTTAATCATTCTTAGCTTTTTTAAGAAATTTGTTGTTACTTTGCAAACTATTTACAAAACAGTTATATTATAGTAAGCAAATCAAGTTAACTACGGATTAACTTCTCTTTAAGAAGAGGGTAAATAACTCTACATGAACCCTTAAATCCGTCAGATAAAAATCCCATATTATTTAATGTCATTTTCAAATTTAAATCTCATTACTCCCCTATTGGAAGTCTTAAACGAGTTGAAATATAGTAAGCCAACTCCTGTTCAGGAACAATCCATCCCAATAGTATTAGCCGGTCGCGACATTTTTGGCTGCGCCCAAACAGGAACAGGAAAAACAGCAGCCTTTGCCTTACCTATTCTTCAACATATTTCCCTTAAAAAGCATAAGCCAGGCAATCACATCAAGGCTTTGGTGCTAGCACCAACTCGTGAACTTGCCTTACAAATCGGTCAAAGTTTTTCCGAATATGGTCGTAAACTCCCTTACAGAAATGTTGTACTTTTTGGAGGAGTATCTCAAGTAAACCAAACAAATGCCTTAAAAAATGGAGTTGATATATTAATTGCAACTCCCGGCCGTTTGCTCGATTTAATGAATCAGGGGTTCATAGATTTAAAACATATAGAGTATTTTGTTTTAGATGAAGCAGACAGAATGTTAGACATGGGATTTATCAATGATATAAAAAAGATAATTGCAAAGCTTCCTCAACAAAAGCAAACTTTGTTTTTCTCTGCAACTGCGGCACCGGAAATCATGCAATTAGCCAACACATTGTTGAAAAATCCGGCTAAGGTCAATGTTACTCCTATTTCTACACCGGCTGAACAGGTAAAGCAGTTAGTCTATCATGTAAAAAAAGAAAATAAACGCTCCTTGTTACGTCATGTATTAGAGTCCAATAAAATTAATCATGCCTTAGTTTTTACAAGAACAAAACGTGGTGCAGACAGGGTAGTAAAAGATTTAAATAAAAACGGTATAAAAGCAGAGGCTATTCATGGCGACAAGTCTCAAGGTGCAAGAGAACGGGCTTTGAATGGTTTCAAAAAAAGATCAATACAAATTTTAGTAGCAACAGATATTGCTTCTCGTGGTATTGATGTGGACAGACTGACCCATGTTATTAACTTTGAAATTCCTGAACAGGCCGAAACTTATGTTCATCGTATTGGCCGTACAGGTCGTGCCGGTGAATCGGGTATAGCTTTATCCTTTTGCACAGATGATGAAAAGCCATATCTGAATGATATAAATAAATTAATCAAACAAAACATTGATGTTGTAAAAACACATCCATATAAATAATTCAAACTAAAGTAAAATTAAATTCAACAAACAATGCAAAATGGTACAGTAAAGTTCTTTAATGAAACCAAAGGTTTTGGCTTCATTAAAGCAGAAAACGGAGAAGAAATTTTTGTTCACTCTTCAGGTTTAAAAGAACAAATTCGCGAAAACGACAATGTTGTTTACGAAGTACAACAAGGAAAAAAAGGTTTAAATGCAGTAAATGTAAGATTAGCCTAAAATTCCAAATTGTAAAAAAGTAAAAAGGCTATTTCAATTTATGAGATAGCCTTTTCTTATGCAGCAGAACCTGATATAATACTGATAAAAGAGTACCCTCAGCGTTCGTTACAAGATAATATTTCGTCTTGACTCTTTATAAAATTTATTTTACTGTTTGGACACGCCTTATTTTGAACATCATATTCCTTTCAATTCGCAATAAATAATATAAATGATCTTATTAATGTGTGTATTTACGAAACCAGCTTTTTATTTTCATCTGAATAACGCCAAAGAAAGCTTCTTTAAAAATACCGCTGCTCATTTTTGATTTACCTTCTGTTCGATCGGTAAAAATTATAGGAACTTCGATAATTCGGAAGCCGCTGCACCAGGCAGCAAATTTCATTTCTATCTGAAATGCATACCCCATAAATTTAATCTTTGACAAATCCAGTGTTTCAAGCACTTTACGCCTGTAACATTTAAATCCTGCTGTGGCATCACGAACAGGCATGCGTGTAATCAATCTAACATAAACACTGGCATAATACGACATGATAACTCTACCTATCGGCCAGTTTACAACATTCACACCATTGATATATCTTGAACCTACTGCTACATCGGCACCACCATTTTTACAGGCATCGAGCAATCGTTGCAAGTCGGCAGGATTGTGAGAGAAATCGGCATCCATTTCAAAAATATACTGATAGTTGCGCTCTAATGCCCACTTGAAACCATGTATATAAGCAGTGCCTAAACCCATCTTTCCCTGCCGTTGAACCAAATGCAATGACTCCGGAAACTGAGGCATAAGTTGTTTCACCAAATCGGCAGTACCGTCTGATGAATTGTCATCAATAACCAATACATGAAAAGTATTCAACAGATTAAAAACAGCTTTAATAATCTTCTGAATATTTTCTTTTTCGTTATATGTCGGTATGATAACTAATGATTCGATCACACAATTTTATTTGAGTTCAAAACTATTATTCTCTGAAATGAGTAATTATAATAATATGTTAATTGATAAAACTATTCATCAATTATTTACCTGTACTGCCAAAACCACCAGCACCACGATTGGTTTCTGACAACTCCAGTGTCTCTTTCCACACTACTTGTTGATGTGCTGCCACAACCATTTGCGCTATTCTTTCGCCATTATTTATTGTAAATGCCACCGATGACAGATTTACCAAAATAACTTTTATCTCTCCACGATAGTCGGCATCAATAGTACCCGGAGTGTTTAATACGGTAACACCATGCTTTGCTGCAAGTCCACTTCTTGGGCGTATTTGTGCTTCAAAACCTTGAGGTAATTCAATATAAATTCCTGTTGGTATTAAAGCACGTTCTAATGGCTTAAGTTCTACGGCTTCTTTCAGATCAGCTCTAAGGTCCATGCCTGCCGCACTGTTGCTTTCATAAGCAGGAAGCGGATGCGATGATTTATTTATAATCTTTACTTCTGTTTTGTTTTGCATTTTTATTCTTTCACTATTTGCAAAAATATTGATTCTTGTCAAATATACACTCAGTTTCTTCTTCCAATTGTATTCTGTTGTGATTCTACTTTTTGCTTTTTTACCAGCAGATCTTTATTCATTCTGAATACAACAAACGGAAAAACAAAGAGTAAAATTATATTTACAATCCATTTAACAGAACCAGGTAAATCAAGTTGATGTTGCAGATAGGCAGAAAGTGAAAACAGCATTAGAGATAGCAAAACATAAAACACATCGTTCTTAACTTTATAGGGAATAGGATAATGTTTCTGTCCGGTGATGAAAGATACAATCATCATTGCAAAATAAGTAATGAAAGTTGCCCATGCTGCACCCATATATCCAAACGAAGGAATAAGAACAAACAATAGAATAATAGTCAGCACTGCTCCGAAAATTGAAAAATAGGCGCCATAGCGGGTTTTTTCTGTGAGTTTATACCACATACTTAAATTGTAAAATACACCAAGACAAAGATTCGCCAACAAGAGCACAGGAACCACATCAATACCCGACCTGAATTGTTCACCAATAAAAAGTTTAATGACGTCAATAAATAACATTACACCTAAAAAAATAAATGAGCATGTGATAACAAACCATGTCATTACTTTAGCGTAAGTTTCTTTTTTATCTTCTTTATCATGCTGCGCAAAGAAAAATGGCTCGGCAGCATATCGAAATGTCTGCACAAACAATGTCATGATGATGCTAAGTTTGTAACAAGCGCTGTAAATTCCTAAATCGCGCAATGCATGATTGGCATCCGGAGCTAAGTATTTATAAACAGCACGGTCGAATGTTTCATTAACCATACCTGCAAATCCTGCAATAAGCAACGGAAATGCATAATAAATCATTCGTTTTATTAAAGCACTGTCGAGGTGCCAGGTTAAATTACTGAATTGCCGGTAGAGTAATAACATGGTAAAACCACTGGCTATAACGTTTGAAATAAATACATATCCTACACCCACTGTTGGAGAATAAAAAGTGACAGCAAGTTGCGATAACAAACCATCATTTCCTTTAATCCATATCGGACAGCCAATAAGAAAAAATAAATTCAAACCTATATTTATCACTATTCCTGCAATCTTTAATAAAGCAAACTGTAATGCTTTGCCTTGTTGTCGTAGTCTTGCAAATGGGATGGCAGTGATAGCATCAAAACCAATAATCAATGCAAGCCAGGTGATGTAGTTTCCTTTTCCGGGATACTCAATAGTTGCAGCCAATGGCGATGAGAAAAATATCATCAGCAACACCAGAATTGTTGTTGTATAAGAAACTAA
>Ga0073902_10000151_pt1 | contig 50127 bp, 46 predicted proteins | sample KloWWTmeKNB19Kit_FD_66667 | JGI IMG/M metagenome (GOLD analysis project Ga0073902, IMG submission 66667) | Active sludge microbial communities from Klosterneuburg, Austria, studying microevolution and ecology of nitrifiers - Klosterneuburg... | ecosystem: Engineered > WWTP > Aerobic digester >...
GAACTCGCCTGGTTGCGGCTGGTCGCCACAGCAGATGCCCCGGCCTGGCCACTGGCTCCGGGTTACCCAGCGGTGTTCGATGCTGTGGCGGCATGCCAAACCTTGCGTCGTGCCGCCGCTGCCGAGCGTGCCCCACGGCTGCTGGCCTTGATGCAGGAAGCGCAACGCCGCGGTATCGGCATGCTCTGTGACGATGACTCGTGCAGCCTCGGCGGCGGCAGCGGCAGTCACACTTGGCCGCTGCAGGCGTTACCCGATACGGTGGATTGGACACCGTTGTGCGACGTTCCGATCGCGCTGGTTACCGGATCGAATGGCAAAACCACGACGGTGCGCCTGGTCGCGGCGATGTCTGCGGCGGCCGGACGTGCACCCGGCTTCAACTGCACCGATGGCGTGTTCGTTGCGGGCGAATGCGTCGTCCGCGGCGACTATTCCGGCCCCGCCGGCGCGCGCGCAGTCCTACGCCATCCGCGCGTGCACACGGCAGTGCTCGAAACGGCGCGCGGCGGCATTCTGCGTCGTGGTCTGGCCGTGCGCCATGCGGATGCCGCCATCGTTACCAATATCAGTCCCGATCACTTCGGCGAATACGGCGTCCACGACTTGTCCGATCTTGCCGATGCCAAACTTGTCGTCGCGCGGGTACTGACTGCGGACGGCACCTTGGTGTTGAATGCTGATGATCCGCTACTGGTGGCAAAGTCGGCAGCGCTGACGGTGCCACTGGCTTGGTTCGCGCACGCCGACGCCCACCCGCTGTTGCACGCCTGTCGCGCCAGCGGCGGTAACACTTGTGGCGTCGCCGACGGACGCTTGCGTCTGCATCTGCGAGGCGTCGCACATGATCTTGGCGCAATCGCCACAATGCCACTGACGGTCGCTGGCAGTGCCACGTACAACATCGCCAATCTCGCCGGTGCTGCCCTGCTTGCTGCGGCAATGGGCATCGGCGTCGAACACATCATTACCGTTTGCCAGCACTTCGGCGCGCGTCGCGACGACAATCCCGGCCGTCTTGATCGCTGGCAGATTGGTGGCGTCGAACTATTGGTCGACTATGCGCACAACCCGGAAGGACTGGATGGGTTGCTGCGCGTTGCCGAACGATTGCGCGCAACAAGCGATGGTCGGATCGGCCTACTGCTTGGTCAGGCCGGCAATCGTGACGATGCGGCGATCCGCGCGCTGGCCGACGTGGCCGCAGCGCATCAACCGAACCGGGTCGTGTTGAAGGATATTCCCGGCATGCTGCGTGGACGCACGCCCGGCGAGGTGCCCGAATTGCTGCGGCGTGCGCTGCTCAATGCTGGCTTGGCCGCTGCCGACTTATACGTCGAACTCGATGAGTTGGAAGCTGCGCGGCAGTTGTTGGCATGGGCGCGGCGGGGCGACGTGTTGGTCCTGCCGGTGCATGCAGCCGGCACGCGTCTGGCGCTCGCGTCGTGGTTAGACACGCTGACGCGCTAGCGGCTGGCTCAGCGTTACACTGTCGGAATGGACATCTTTAAGGCGTTTACCCTCGAGGCAGCACACCGGTTGCCGAACGTGCCGCCCGGACACAAATGCGCGCGCCTGCATGGGCATTCGTTTTGCATCGAGCTGCATGTTTCCGGCCCGGTCGATCCGTTGTTCGGCTGGGTCCAGGATTTCGCCGAGATCAAAGCTGCGTTCAAGCCTTACTACGACCAGCTCGACCACCACTATCTCAATGACATCGCCGGACTGGACAATCCGACCAGCGAAAATCTGGCGCGCTGGATCTGGTCGCAGCTGAAGCCAACGCTGCCACTGTTGTCGGAAGTGGTCGTGCATGAGACCTGCACCTCCGGTTGTCGCTACCGAGGCGCTTGACGCTGTTCAATTTGCTGCACTGCGGCTCAATATTATCGGCTATAAGTCACTGAAAAATAGTGATAAAGCAGAAATATCAAAGAAATATGTTGCAACGCAACAAAAGTCAGACTAGACTGCGCCGCAGTAACGTCACCCATGGTGGGTGCATACGAGGACAAAGCCATGTTTGAGCAGATCAGCAATCCGTTTATCGCCGCGACGAAGCAGTTTGCCGAAGCCGGTTTTAAGGCACAGGGCATTGCACTCGAAGGATTCGAGAAAGTTGTCGGTGCGCAGATCAACACCTTCGAAAATCGCATGAACGCGACCCTCGACTTCTGGTCGCAGGCCGCAGAAGTGCGCAACCTCGATGGCGTCAAGGCGATCATGCCGAAGTCGATGGCATTGGCGAAGGAAACTGCCGAAACCGTGTTCGCGACGACTCAGGAAGTGGTCACCATCACCGTCAAGACTGGTGAAGCGCTGAACGCTGTCGCCAAGACCCAGATCGACGCGTCGAACGACGTGTTCGTGAAGCCGGTCGTTGCAGCGCGCAAGGCTAAGTAAGTTCGGGCGGGCTTACCGCCCGCTCGCAAGTTGCGTGGAAGGCGTTGCACGAGTCTCCCTCCCCTTGAAGCCAAGTGCAGCGTCCTTTGAAGGCCGACGGTCCCCCGTCGGCCTTCTTTTTTTCAGGCGCCGGCGGCAGTAAGAAACAGTGCCACAGTGCAGCCGAATGCCGCCGCCCAGGCGAGGCTACGCTGCCAATGCAGATCGGCAAGATAGAGACCACCGTAGATCAGTCGCAGCACGATGAAGGCGATTGCGAGTTGGTCGACGCGATCGGCGGGTGCGCCCAGTTGATGCGCGATGATCACAGCGGCCGCGAACGGTGGGAACGCCTCGAAGCTGTTCGTGTGCGCCCAGTGCGCGCGTTGCCGAAAGCCGCTGAGGCGAGCCTGAAACTCCGGCACCTTGCGGTTGTTGTAGCCGTCGCCAGAAAATTTTGCGATCCCGGTAAACAGCAAGGGCATGAGTGCGGCAGCAAGGACGCACCAATAGGCGATGGGCATGGCGTTCTCCGAACAGGTTGGTGGGCGGGTGCGCAGTCTCGCACTTGTGAGACACTTCGGTGCGACATCGCATCAGGTACAACATGCTCGAATTGTTTGTCGAAGCCGGTCCGCAATCCGGCCAGCGGTTTGCGCTCGTCGCGAGTACCGTGCTCGGTCGTGGCCAATTCGCCGATTTGGTGATCGCCGATCTGGCGGTGTCGCGGCGGCATGCCCAGATCGAGCCCGAAGGTGTGGTCTGGCTGCTGCGTGACCTCGAAAGCGCCAATGGCACGCGTCATAACGGCAAGGTCCTGTTGGCACCGGTCCGTCTCGACGATGGCGATGCCGTCGAACTCGGGCAGACGCGGTTGCGCGTGCGCATGGCAGATCGTGGCGAGACCACGGCCGCGCCGCCACCGCTGCCGTTGCCGTTGGCTGCGCACGAGCCGCCGGAAGTGACGATGATGGAGTCCGATGTCAGTCTGCCGGTACCGCGGGGCGTCTACGAAACATCGCCACCCGGGGATCTCAAGGCGTTCGCACCCGGCAGCGAGCGACGCCAACAGGTTGTGCAGCGGCTTCAGTTCTTTCAACGCATGGCCGAGTTGATGGCCATTGCCGGTGTAATGCAGCATCAAATGCGCGATGCGTTTGCGGTGTTGGCCGACGTGTTTCCGCTCTGCAGTCGCTTTGCGCTGGTGGTTCGTGATACGCCGCATCGACCGTGGCGGGTGCTGGCGCAGCGGGTGTCGGCGGGCGACGAACTGGATCTCGGTATCGTGCAGGCGCTTGCGAATGCCGCGCAAGGTTCAAATCGTGTGGTGATTGCCGGTGCTGACTCCGCGCCTGCACCAATCGCCGATGCGCTCATGCCGCGTATGCCGGCGGCAGCAGCGGCAGTCATACTGGCGAATGCCGGTAGCCAACTCGGGGTGCTGTATCTCGATGCGCCCGAGGATGTCGATGCCTTGAGCGCGCGCGATGCCGACTTTCTGCTCAGCTGCGCGGGTCAGTTCGGCGCCTTGTTCGCGACCCATCGCCAAGCCGAGAGCGGACGCCTCGTGCATGCTGATGAATTCGAGCTGACGCGGCGCGTCCAGCGCCGCTTCCTGCCGCTGGCGACACCACGCTTTGACGGTTACGAAATCGCCGATAGCTATAGCGCGGCACGCATCGTCGGCGGCGATTTATTCGACTTCCTGACGCTGGTCGATGGGCGTTCGCTGATCTTTATCGGCGATGTCTCTGGCAAGGGTTTCCCGGCGGCGCTGTTAATGGCACGCATCGGTGCACACTTGCGGGCGGTGGCGACGCGCGCGCGCAACGCCGCCGAAGTGCTGCGTTTGCTCGACGCGCAGATTCGTCCGGAGCTCGACAGCGGCATGTTCATGACTGCGATCGCGGCGGTGCTCGATGTCGCTCGCGGCAGTGTCGATATCGCGAGTGCCGGGCATCCGATGCCGTTGTTGCGTCGTACCGACGCCAGCATCGAGGTATTGCCACTGGTTGCGGCGCCGGCCTTGGGCGTAGGCAGTGGTAGTTTTTACGAATCGCGTGTCGACCTTGCGCGCGGCGATGGTTTGCTGTTTTACACCGATGGCCTGGATGAAGCGCGTAACGCCGCCGACGAACCCTTCGGACTGGCGCGCGTCAAATCGTTGCTAGTGGCGACGCGTTCTGCGGGGCAGGCGATCGAGACCTTGACCAGCGCTGTCGAAGCACACTACGGCGACATCGAACCGTTCGATGATCTAGCGCTGATCGCGCTCTGGCGGCGCTGATCAGTTGTCGCCGGGCCGGCGTTTCGCACTGCTGTCCGTCGCCGTCGTGGCCGGTGCAACGCTGACGGCTGGGCCGACCACGGTCGAACGCTGCTGCAAGTCGTCGTGATTGACCGCGACGCCGAGCAAGTGAGCGGCGGCTTCGGTTCGGACCGTGTCGCGGGGGACATCGGCATCGCCGGAAGCCTGCTCGCGTTCAACCCCAAGCAGTTGTGCGGCGGTGTTCATCAGTGCCGCTGAAGTGTCGAGCTTGTGCGGATGCTGCTCGAGTGCGCCATGACGATTCGGGAACAGCGCGAACATCGCGGTAAAGCCGGCGATGTCGAATACCTGACGCACGCTCGCTGATAAGCCGCATAGGCGGACGCTGCCAACACCGCCATCAAGGCGCTTGGCCAACGCCAACAGCACGCGCAGGCCAGCCGAGCTGACATAAGTGACAGCGGCGAGATCAATCACGAAATGGCGGCGTCCGATGGTGCCGGCGTCATGCAGGACCAACTCCAACTCACCCGATGTCTCGGAATCCAGTCGGCCAGTCGGCGCGACGAGCAGCACTTGGCCATGGGTCTCCTGCAGAATGTTCACTCCGAGGCTGACTCCGACGCCAGTTGCACCGTCAGATCGACGCTGCCGAAGCGCAATACGTCGTCGATGGCGAAGGTCACGGCATCGCCCGGTTTCAGGCGCTGGCCATTGTGGAATGTGCCGTTCAAGGTGCCGACTTCCTCGCGCACCCGCCAGATGCCGCGTTCATTCAGGATTTTGGCGTGTCGGCGTGACAACGAACGCTGTACATCGAGTGGCCCGAGATTGACGTCCGGTGTGGTGCCGGTCACCGGATCGGGCCGGCCGACCAGATATTCGCTCTTGTCCTTCAAAATGAATCGCGTCTGATTACCCAGATGGACCAAGCAGAGCGGGCGATCCGCTGTTGCCGCATCCGCCGGCGACACCGCCGCTTCGGACCGTGGCGACAAGGCTCTCGGCATCGGCGTGAACTCGGCCGCCGACACGCCGGCGCGACGGGCTTCGACCGGCTGCGGAACGGTGGTTTCGCCAGTTCGCGTCTCCGCGCGGCGCACTCGCCCGGCCAGCTTACGCATGATGCGCACCGCGATCTCGACATTGCCGGCGATGACGCCTGGGAAGGCGGCGCGGTCAATACGCAGCAACTTCGTTGGCGCGCGCGCAATCGCGCTGGCGAAGCGCGGTTGGTCTTCGAGGATCGCCATTTCTCCGAAAAAATCACCTGGACCAAGCGTTGCCAACGGCTCGCTGCCGCGCGCTGCACGCACGATGTCGATCGCGCCAGACTCGATGATGTACATCTCGGTGCCGTCGTCACCCTCACGGAAGACGATCTGCCCTGAGGGCACCATCATGAACATTTCTTGCGCCATGGATCGTGGCTCTGGTTGATTGGAGAGTGGATTATGCGGAGTCGTGACAACGCGTGACAATGGCCAGATCGCGCTAGGCTAGCGCGAAGCCGCCCGCGAGGCGTGTCGCCGGACTCAACATGTCGCGTCTATTCAGTCTGCTCGGGTGCTGGTTGTGTATGGCGGCGGCGCAAGCGCAGGTCGTGCGGCTGCCCGACACCGCCTGTGCCGAGCTTGGTGCGCAAGGGGACGGGTTCGAGGAGTCGGCGCCGAGTTGGCCGTCTGATGGCGTCGGCGGTGTCGTCGGTAGCGGCGGTGGCGTCGTGGCCGTGCCCGGATTCGAGTCCAACCCGGCGTACGCACACCGCGAGTACTTCTGGTTCGTTCCGGCATTGTCGACGCCCACGGCGATGCCGGTGGTCGTATTGCTGCATGGCACCGCCGGCTCACCGGCGAATGCCCGCAATGAAGCACGAACCATACGCGACCTTTGGATCGGCGCGGCGCAGCGGCATGGATTCGCGGTCGTCTCGCCGGTCGCCGGCGGCAGTCACGGCAGTTGGATCGCGCCCTCCACGCCGGGTGCGGCGCCGACCGATTACGATGTGATCGCGGCGGTGCTGAGTGACCTTGAATCACATTTCAATATCGAGCGCGCACGCCGCTACCTCTGGGGGTTTTCCGCTGGCGGACACGTCGCGCTTGATCTCGTGCTCAATCCGCTGCATCCGGGCTTCAGTCGCCGGCAATTCGCGGCGGTGGCAGTGAATGCGGGGGTGCTCGCCGGTCTGGCCTGCAACGGCGTCAGCGAATACGGCTGCAACACTGCGTTGCAGGACGCATTTCCGCGCCTGCCGGTGCAGGTTCTGGTCGGCGATGTGGACCCGTTGCGGACCTACGCCGAGGGCGATTCGGTGCGATTCTCGACGCGCGGCTGGGTTGCAAGCCAAAGTTTTCGCTATTTGGAGTTTACCGGTGGGCATTGGGTCGAACTCACCCATCCGGACCTGCAATGGGACTGGTTCTGCCAGTTTGCGCGCCGGCTCGACCCGATCGAGCGTTTTCGCCTGCGCCCGGCGCTCCCCTGAACGGATGTCGCCGATGGGTTCATCCAGTCGCTCGCGTGACGCCTATTCTGCCTTGCACGCGCTAGCGTTTGCCGGCTAAAATCGTCGCGCTTTGTCGGCGCCTTGTTGCGTCGCCTTTTCCCGCAGATCCGCTACGAGTGCACGGCCATGAGCACGCAACTTGCACAGGGCCGCGCCCTTGTCCCGCGGATCGCGATAGCGGAAGTGCTGTCGGTGTCGTTCGCGGCCCTGGGGTTTGCATTCGTCTCGGCACAATATGCAGGGGCAGTGCTTGTGGGCGGCGCGCTGGTGGTAATCGGTACCTTGCTGTTCGGCTGGCGCATGTTCGCTGCGGGCGTCGGGTCTCCGGGAACCGCGCTTACCTCGATGCTGGTCGGCAAAGCCCTGCAATGGATCGCGCTGGCGCTGGGACTGTTCTTGGTCATCGGCGTCTGGCACTGGCCCGTCGTTCCCGTGGTGTCTGGCGTTATCGCCGCCCAAGTGGGCTTCTGGATCGGAACTGGATTAGTTCATTGAGCCCCAAATCATGTCGGAACACGCCGAAAAACTGACGCCCACCGAATACATCCAGCACCATCTGGGGCATTTCGCACGAGACCTGACGCCGCAAGTCTCGAAAGACGGCTTCATGACGATCCACGCCGACACCATGGTGATGTCGTTCGTGCTCGGTTTGGTGATGTGTCTCGGTTTCTGGTTGGCAACGCGCAAGGCGACGTCGGGTGTGCCCGGCCGCTGGCAGGCGTTCGTCGAAATCGTGCTCGAGTTCATCGACGGTCAGGCTAAAGATGCCTATCACGGCACCAGCAAGTTGGTGACGCCGATCGCGATCACATTGTTCTGCTGGATCTTGTTGATGAACGCGATGGATTTCATTCCGATCGATTTCATCGCCAAGATCGCCGGCTTTGTCGGTGCCACGTTCTTCGGAATGGACCCGCATCAAGTGCATTGGCGTCCGGTGCCGACGGCAGACGTCAACGCCACGCTGGCGATGTCGATCACGGTATTTTTCCTGATGATTTTCTTTGCGCTGCGCGCCAAGGGCATTGGCGGCTTCGTGCATGAAATGTTCACGGCGCCGTTCGGCAAGTGGATGTTTCCGGCCAATATTTTGCTCAACATCGTCGAGTTGCTGTCGAAGCCGGTGTCGCTGGCAATGCGACTGTTCGGCAACATGTACGGCGGTGAGATCGTGTTCCTGTTGATCTGGGTGCTGGGCAGCGTCAGCGTCTTCGGCGCGCTCGCGGCATCGGTCCTTGGCTTGGCTTGGGGACTATTCCACATCCTGATCGTCGTCCTTCAGGCGTTCATTTTCATGATGCTCTCGATCGTGTACCTGAGCCTGATGGAAGAGCATCACTGAGTTCTGCTTCACCCTTTCCTTTTTTCATCAATTCCGTAGACGGAGATACACCATGGACGTTCAAGCCCTCATCGCCACCATCAACGCGTCGACCGCCATCGCGATCGGCATCATGGCTGGCCTCGCCGCGCTCGGCGCCGGTATCGGTATGGGCCTGATGGCCGGTAAGTTCCTGGAATCGGCGGCACGTCAGCCGGAACTGATCCCGGTGCTGCAGGTGCGTATGTTCATCACCGCCGGACTGATCGACGCGGCGTTCATCATCACGCTCGCCGTTGCGCTGATGTTCGCGTTTGCGAATCCGCTCGTTTCCGCCATTAGCGGCGGCTGATCGGGACCGATGCGCGGCTTCGGTCGCGCATCACCCGGGTTCGATCGTGCGGCGGGTTTCTCCGTCGCCGAAGTCCACAAGCGGAGCATTACGCCATGAACATCAACCTGACGCTGTTCGCGCAGGCGCTCATGTTCGCCGGTTTCATCTGGGTCATTGCGACCAAGATCTGGCCGCCGTTGAGTAGCGCCATCGAGGAACGCCAGAAGAAAATCGCCGACGGCCTTGCCGCCGCCGACCGTGCCAGGCAGGAACTCGCCGATGCCGACGCCCGCGTCGCCGACGAGATCCGCAAGGCGCGTGTCGACGCCAGCCAGATCACCGACAAGGCGCATCAACAGGCCGTGCAGATCGTCGACAAGGCGAAGCAGGATGCGATCGCCGAAGCGGCACGCCAGAGAGCCGCCGCGGAAGCCGAGATTGCAAACCTATCGTCGAAGGCGAAAGAAGTGCTGCGTTCGCAAGTCGCGAACCTCGCAGTGAAGGGCGCTGAGAAGATCCTCGGCCGCGAAATCGACGGTGCACGTCATCGCGAACTGCTCGACCAGGTTGCGGGCGAGATCTGACGATGAGCACGCGCGAAACGCTGTCTCGTCCCTATGCCCGCGCCGCCTTCGAGCTCGCGTTGGCTGCCGGTGCCGTCGCCGACTGGTCGCAGAAGCTGGCCTTTGCGAGTGCTGTCGCTGCCGATCCGCAGGCATCGGCGCTGACCAGCAGCCCGCGCATTGCCCCCGAGCAACTGGCGACTTTGTTCGTGCCGCAAGGCGAGGCGGCGCACAGCACGTTTGCGCTGTTCATCGCCCAGTTGACCAGCAATCGCCGCGTTAGCTTGCTGCCGGAAATCGCCGCCCAGTTCGAGCAGTTGAAGCGTGAGTCGGAACATGTGCTGCGTGTGCGCGTGACGACCGCAGTGGCGCTCGAGTCGGCGCAGGCGAGCGCGATTGGTGCGGCACTGAAAAAGCGCTTTGACCGTGATATCGAGATCGACGCAAAAGTTGATCCGAGCGTGCTCGGCGGCGCCGTGATCAATGCCGCGGGACTGGTCATCGATGCCTCGGTGCGCGGTCGTCTGGAACGTCTCGCGCAAGATCTGTCGCACTAACGAATTCGAACCTGCGCACGCCCAGCGCGCGCAGACCAAGCAAGCATTCACCCTTTCGGGAATCGTCATGGCCACACAACTCAATCCCAGCGAAATCAGCGAACTGATCAAGAACCGCATCGAGCAGTTCAAGACCGGTGCGACCGCGCGCAACGAAGGCACCATTACCTCGGTTGCCGACGGCATCGTGCGTATCCACGGTCTCGCCGACGTGATGCAGGGCGAAATGATCGAGATGCCGAACAACACCTTCGCGCTCGCATTGAATCTGGAGCGCGACTCGGTCGGTGCCGTCGTGCTGGGTAGCTACGAGCACTTGCGCGAAGGCGATGCGGTCAAGACCACCGCGCGCATCCTCGAAGTGCCGACCGGCCCGGGACTGCTCGGACGCGTCGTCGATGCACTCGGCAACCCGATTGATGGCAAGGGCGCAATCGTTTCCGAACTCAGCGCGCCGATCGAAAAAGTCGCCCCCGGCGTGATCTGGCGCAAGTCGGTGTCGGAGCCGGTGCAGACCGGTTACAAATCGGTCGATGCGATGATTCCAATCGGACGCGGCCAGCGCGAACTGATCATCGGTGATCGCCAAACTGGCAAGACGGCGCTCGCGATCGACGCCATCATCAATCAGAAGTCGTCGGGCGTGAAGTGCATCTACGTCGCCATCGGCCAGAAGAACTCGACGATTGCCAACATCGTGCGCAAGCTCGAAGAACATGGCGCGCTTGCGTACACGACCGTGGTCGCGGCCTCGGCTTCGGAATCGGCGGCGATGCAGTACATCGCGCCATATTCCGGTTGCACCATGGGCGAATACTTCCGCGATCGTGGCCAGGACGCGTTGATCATTTACGACGATCTGTCCAAGCAGGCCGTGGCCTACCGCCAGATCTCGCTGCTGCTGCGCCGTCCGCCGGGTCGTGAAGCCTATCCGGGTGACGTGTTCTATCTGCATTCCCGTCTGCTCGAACGTGCGTCGCGCGTCAGCGAGGAATACGTCGAGAAGTTCACCAATGGCGCGGTCAAGGGCAAAACCGGTTCGCTGACCGCACTGCCGATCATCGAGACCCAGGCCGGTGACGTCTCGGCCTTCGTGCCGACCAATGTGATCTCGATTACCGACGGTCAGATCTTCCTTGAAACTGATCTGTTCAACGCCGGTATCCGTCCGGCCGTGAACGCCGGTATCTCGGTGTCGCGTGTCGGCGGCGCTGCGCAGACCAAGATCATCAAGAAGCTGTCCGGTGGCGTGAAGCTCGCGCTCGCGCAGTACCGCGAACTGGCGGCATTCGCGCAGTTCGCATCCGACCTCGACGCGGCGACGCGTGCGCAGCTCGAACGCGGCCAACGCGTCACCGAACTGATGAAGCAGAAGCAGTACGCGCCGATGTCGATCGCCGAACTCGCGATCTCGGTCTACGCGGCTGAAAAGGGCTATCTCGACGACGTGCCGGTCGCCAAAATCCTGTCCTACGAGACTGGCCTGCACGCCTTCATGCACAGCAATCACAGTGCGTTGATGCAGGACATCGTCAACACCGGCAACTGGGACGACAAGATCGAAGCCGTGTTCAAGGGCGCGCTCGACGAGTTCAAGAAGACCGGTAGCTGGTAAACGGGATCAATCATGGCCGGTACCAAAGAAATTCGAACCAAGATCAAGTCGGTGCAGAACACCCGCAAGGTGACGCGCGCACTCGAAATGGTCTCGGCGAGCAAGATTCGGCGTGCGCAGGACAAGATGCGTGCGTCGCGTCCGTATGCCCGCTTGATGCGCCAGATGATCGGCCATATCGCCAAGGCGAATGGCGACTACAAGCATCCGTTCATGAAGGATCGGGTGAACGTCAAGCGCGTCGGTTACGTCGTGATTTCGACCGATCGCGGACTGTGTGGCGGCTTGAACTCGAACCTGTTCCGCAAGTTGCTGGCGGAAATCCGCGAGCACCAGAAGAACGGTGTCGAAGTCGATATCGTCGCGATCGGACAGAAGGCAGCGACGTTCTTCCGCCGCCTCAAGGTGAATCTGGTCGGGTCGGTTACGCACCTCGGTGAAAATCCGCAGGTCGCGAGCCTGATCGGCATCATCAAGGTGATGCTGGACGGGTTCACCGAAGGCCGGGTCGACCGCGTGTTCCTCTGCTACAACGATTTCGTCAACACGATGACGCAGAAGGCGACGACCGATCGGTTGTTGCCACTGCCGCCGTCGGAGACGCTCGAAACGACGCATGATTGGGACTATTTGTACGAACCCGATCCGGCCACCGTGCTTGATAGCGTGCTGACGCGATACGTCGAATCGCTGGTCTATCAGGGCGCACTCGAGAACTTGGCGTCCGAACATGCCGCGCGCATGGTCGCCATGAAGTCGGCGTCGGACAACGCGACCAAGGCGATCGACACGCTGCAGCTGATCTACAACAAAGCGCGCCAGGCTGCGATCACGCAGGAAATTTCCGAAATCGTCGGTGGCGCCGCTGCGGTCTGACCGCGAGCAGCATCCTGCAACACACAGAATTTTTTTGAGGATACGTTCATGAACCAGGGCAAAGTCGTACAGATCATCGGCGCAGTCGTCGACGTCGAATTTCCGCGTTCCGAAGTGCCGAAGATTTATGACGCGCTGAAGATCGCGAACACAGAAATCACGCTCGAAGTTCAGCAGCAGCTCGGCGATGGCATCGTGCGTACGATCGCGCTCGGTTCGACCGACGGTTTGCGCCGCGGCCTGGTTGCCGATAACACCGGCGAAGCAATTAAGGTGCCGGTCGGCATGAAGACTCTCGGCCGCATCATGGACGTGCTCGGCAACCCGATCGACGAAGCTGGCCCGATCGGCGAGAACGATCGCTGGGTCATTCATCGCGAAGCACCGAGTTACGAAGATCAGGCCGCTTCCAACGACCTGCTCGAAACCGGCATCAAGGTCATTGACCTGGTGGCACCGTTCGCGAAGGGCGGCAAGGTCGGCCTGTTCGGCGGTGCTGGCGTCGGCAAGACCGTGAACATGATGGAGTTGATCAACAACATCGCCAAGGCGCACGCCGGCCTGTCGGTGTTCGCCGGCGTCGGTGAACGCACCCGCGAAGGCAACGACTTCTATCACGAGATGAAAGACTCGAACGTGCTCGACAAGGTCGCGATGGTCTACGGCCAGATGAACGAGCCGCCGGGCAATCGCCTGCGTGTCGCGCTGACCGGACTGACCATGGCCGAATACTTCCGCGATGAGAAAGACGCATCCGGCAAGGGCAAGGACGTGCTGCTGTTCATCGACAACATCTACCGCTACACGCTGGCCGGAACCGAAGTGTCGGCGCTGCTCGGCCGCATGCCGTCCGCGGTGGGTTACCAGCCGACCTTGGCCGCGGAAATGGGCGCGTTGCAAGAACGCATCACGTCGACCAAGACCGGCTCGATCACATCCATCCAGGCGGTGTACGTGCCAGCCGACGATCTCACCGATCCGTCGCCGGCAACGACCTTCGCGCATCTCGATGCAACCGTCGTGCTGTCGCGAAACATCGCTTCACTCGGTATCTATCCGGCGGTCGATCCGCTTGACTCGACGTCGCGTCAGCTCGATCCGCTGGTCGTCGGCGTCGAACATTACGAAACCGCGCGCAAGGTGCAGTCGACCCTGCAGCGTTACAAGGAACTCAAGGACATCATCGCCATTCTCGGCATGGACGAGTTGTCTGAAGAAGACAAGCAGACCGTGTCGCGCGCGCGCAAGGTCGAGCGCTTCTTCTCGCAGCCGTTCCATGTCGCAGAAGTGTTCACCGGTTCGCCCGGCAAGTACGTGTCGCTGAAAGAAACCATTCGTGGCTTCAAGATGATCGTCGACGGTGGCGCTGACGCGCTCCCGGAGCAGGCCTTTTACATGGTCGGCGGCATCGACGAAGCCTTCGAGAAGGCACGCAAGATGGGTGTCGCGGTCTAATCCCCGCGCATCAGGAGAATTCACATGTCCACGATTCGTTGCGACATCGTCAGTGCCGAGGAAGAGATCTTCCACGGCACCGTGACAATGGTCGTTGCCACTGGCGAGATGGGCGAACTCGGCATCGCGCCGCGTCATGCGCCTTTGATCACCCGCCTCAAGCCTGGCCAGGTGCGCGTCATTCTGGAGAACGGCGATGAGCAGTTCTTCTACGTTTCCGGTGGCATCCTGGAAGTGCAGCCGCAGGTGGTGACCGTGCTTGCTGATACCGCGATCCGCGCCAAGGACCTCGACGAAGCAGCGGCCAGCAAAGCCAAGGCCGAAGCCGAAAAGCTGCTCGCGAACCGCACTGACTCGATGGAAATCGCAGAGGCGCAGGCACAACTGGCACAGGCCGTCGCGCAACTGCAAGCGCTCGAACGCCTGCGCAAGAACCTCAAGCACTAAGTTCAACACAGTCCCCACAGGACGCGCCGACGCCGACCCGCAAGGTCGGCGTTGTCGTATCTGCGCTTGATGAAATTGTGCGCGCTAGAATGACCGCCTTGATTCGAGCAGGGAGCAGGACATGACGGACGCCGAGAAGATCTACGCCTTCTGCGACGAAATGTGGGAGCGCCAGATCATTCCGCAGCTCACCGAGTACATCAAGATTCCGGCCAAGTCACCGTCCTTCGATGCCGAGTGGGAACGCCACGGTTACATGAAGGAAGCGATGGACCTGATCGAGCATTGGGTGCGCGCGCAGCCGGTGGCCGGCATGAGCGTCGAACGCATCCAGTTGCCGGGCCGCACACCGCTGCTGTTCATCGAGATTCCCGGAAAAGGCGATGATGTCGTGCTGATGTACGGGCACATGGACAAACAGCCGGAAATGGCCGGCTGGAATGTCGATCTCGGTGCCTGGAAACCGCTGCGCGCTGGCGACAAGCTCTATGGCCGTGGTGGTGCCGATGATGGCTATGCGACCTTCGCGTCGCTGACTGCGGTGATGGCGCTGAATGAACGCGGCATCGATCACTCGCGGATCGTTATCGTCATCGAGGGTTGCGAGGAATCGGGCTCCTACGACCTGCCGTTTTACATCAATCATCTGGCGGATCGCATCGGCAAGCCCTCGCTCGTCGTCTGCCTCGACTCCGGCGCCGGCAACTACGATCAGTTATGGCTGACTACCAGTTTGCGCGGCCTCGCTGGCGGCACGCTCAATGTGCGCGTGCTCGACGAAGGCGTGCATTCCGGTGATGCCAGCGGCATCGTGCCGAGTTCGTTCCGGATCTTGCGCAACCTGCTCGACCGCATCGAGGATTCGACGACCGGGCGGATTACTGCCGACGTGCTCAACGTCGACATTCCTGGTGATCGCATTCGTGCCGCAAAGGAATCAGCGGCAGTGCTCGGCACCCAGGTCTACGACAAGTTTCCGTGGCCGCAAGGGGTGATGCCGATGAACGCTGATCTTGCCGAGTTGGTGCTCAACCGCACCTGGCGCCCGACGTTATCGGTGACCGGCGTTGACGGCCTGCCGACGCTTGGCGATGCTGGCAATGTGCTGCGTCCTTACACGGCAGTGAAGTTGTCAGTGCGCATTCCGCCAACGCTGGACCCGGTGGTCGCATCGAACAAATTGAAAGAGATTCTGGAGAAGGACCCGCCCTACGGCGCCAAGATCGAATTCGACATCGAGAAGTCGTCGCAAGGCTGGGCGGCACCATCGTTGGTGCCGTGGCTCGCGGACAGCGTCGACACCGCGTCGAAAGCGTGGTTCGGCACGAAATCGGCGCAGATGGGCGAGGGCGGCACGATCCCGTTCATGGGCATGTTGCAAGATCGGTTCCCGGAAGCCCAGTTCGTGGTCACCGGTTTGCTCGGCCCGAAGTCGAACGCACATGGCCCGAACGAATTCCTGCATATCCCGACCGGCAAGAAACTGACCGCAGCGATGTCCAAAGTCATCGCCGACCATTACGTCAATCGCGGCTCGCCGACGGTAGCCTGAGAATCAACGTGCGCGAACGGGGATTACCAGACCACTTCCGCCATCGAGCAGTTCAGCCCTGAGCCGATGCCCATCAGGCCGATGCGCTTGCCTTTCTGCAGGCGGCCCATTTCCTTGAGGCGGCTGAGTGCAATCGGCACCGAGGCCGGGCCGACATTGCCGTACTCCGGGAACACGGTGAGTACCTTTTTCGGATCGATGCCGAGCAGTTCGCAGATGGCGCTGGTGTGCACCTTGCTGATCTGGTGAATGACGAACTCGTCGAGTTCCTCGCTCGCCCAGCCGAGCGCGGCGCGCGCCGCCTGAAAGGTTTTGGCAGCCAGTTTCAGGCCTTCGACCAATAGCGTGCGCGTGTCGGTGACCATGCGGTCGACATTGCCACGGCACAGATGCGAGAAATTGGTCGCGGCGCGCGTCACGCAGCCCAGATAGCGATGCCCGTCGGGTGCCAGTTCGGCGCGAGCCAGCAGCATTGCGGCGCCACCGGAGCCAAGCGTCAGCGACGCGAATTCATTGCGGAACTGTTCGGCGGTGACGTCCGGACCGAGCAGGCGTTGAATCGTATGCTCGGTGATCGCGTTCGAGTTCTCGCCGTCGACCACCAAGGCGTATTCGATATCACCACGCTCGATCATGCGTGCGGCGATGTCCATGCCGTTGAGGAAAGCGAGGCAGGCATTGCCAACATCGAAGTTCTGGCAGGTATCGGCGAGGCCGAGGTTGCCGTGGATGATGCTGGCCGTGCTTGGCTCGAGGAAATCACGACAAACCGACGTATTGACCAAAATGCCGATCTTTTCGTGCGGCACGCCCGACTCAGCAATCGCCTTCTGCGCAGCCATGGTGGCGGCATCGGAGGGTCGGGTGTCGAGACTGAACATGCGCCGCTCGCGAATTCCGGCGATGTCTTCCAGCAAATTTTCGCGGATGCCGAGGCGATCCAGCGTCGGCCGTAGCCGCTCCATGATGTCGGCCGAGGATAGGCGAATCGGCGCCTCAACATGGGTGACGCTGACGATAGCGACGTGCTTATAGAGCATGAGTAATTCCACGAACGGAAAATCGGACATGCAGGCTAGCGGCTTTGGGCCATGCCGGCAAACCACGGGACCATGTTTCACGTCTGTGTTTTTGACGACGCAAGGCGCTTGCGGCAAGCTCCGGCAGCCTCAACCGCCGGGAGTAATGATGGGTATCCGCAGTCTGAGTGGCCTCGACGCCGGATTCCTGTACATCGAAACGCCGGAAGCGCCGATGCATGTCGGGGCGCTGGCGCTGTTCGCCTATCCCGCACATGAGCATGGGCCGTTGATCGAACATGTGCGCGCGCATTTGGCTGGGCGTTTGCACTTGTCCGGCGTATTGAATCAGCGCCTTGCACTGATGCCGTTTGATCTCGGCCACCCGATTTGGGTGAATGCCGACGACATCGACCTCGAACACCACGTTCGCCATGCCAAGTTGCCCAAGCCTGGATCGTTGGCCGCGCTGGAAAAACTGGTCGCGAAGCTGCACGCCGAACCACTCGATCGGTCGCGGCCACTGTGGCAGTTCTGGATCATCGAAGGTCTGCGCGATGGCAGCTTCGCGTTGTTTACGAAGGTGCACCATGCCGCGCTCGATGGCGCTGCCGGTGTCGCGCTCGCACACGCGTTGCTTGATCTAGGGCCGAGTCCGCGGTCGGTACCAGCGCCGTCCGACAAGGAACCCAAACCGCCGCCGGGTGTGCGTCGAAAGCTCGGCATGCTGTTTACGAACACGCTGGCGCAGTACACCAAGTTGGCGAAGTCGCTCCCCGATATCGCTCAGATGGCCAGCAGCGGTGCTGGCAAATTGCGCGCCGCATTGAAGGCGCCGACGGCACTCGTCGACCGCTGGTTGGCGCCGCGCACGCGCTTCAATGTCGCCATCGATGCCACCCGCACGATCGCTACTTGGTCCTTGCCGCTGCCCGAGTTCAAGTCGGTGGCGGCGATGCTGGATGCGTCGTTGAACGATCTGCTGTTGACCTTGTGTTCGGGTGCGCTGCGGCGTTACCTGAAGGCACAGCGTGAACTACCCAAGGCGTCATTGATCGCGGCGATTCCAGTGTCCTTGCGCGAACAAGGCGACGCCAGTGCGAACAATCAGGTGACGATGCTGCCCTGTCACCTCGGTACTCAGTTTGCCAAGGCCGAAGATCGGTTGGCCGCGGTGCAGGCAGGCATGGCCGAACTCAAACAGACCACCAGCACTTACAAATCGCTGATCCCGACCGACTATCCGTCGCTTGGTGCGCCGTGGATTGTCTCCGGGCTGGCGCAGTTGTACGCAAAATCGAAGCTGGCCGAACGCGTGCCGCTGCCGGTGAATGTGATCATCTCGAATGTGCCGGGTTCGCCAATTCCGTTGTATCTGGCCGGGGCGCGCATGCTCGCCTATCACCCGATTTCCGCGATCACGCACGGTCTGGCGCTGAACATCACCGTACAAAGTTATGAGAAAGCCTTGGACTTTGGTCTCGTTGCCTGCGCGCGTGCGGTGCCCGATCTTGCTGCGGTGATTGACGCACTCGCCGCTGAATACGACGAATTGAAGGCCCTTGCTGCGGCACGTCTGGCCCCCACGCCTAGCCGCAAGCGTAAGCCGGCAACTCGCACACGGAGCAAGGCATGAGCAAGACCCGGATCACCCCCGATTCCGCTGCCCGTCCGGGTTTGATCAAGCTGGCGTTGGAAGTGCGCGCGCCCTATGAATTTGCCGCCGGTGTCGCGAACCTGCTGTACACGCAACATCTGCCGCGCGGCGCGCGTCATCCAGTGCTGGTGTTCCCGGGTCTGGTTGCATCGGACAGCAGCACCGTTGTCTTGCGCAGCTTGTTGTGGCGACTCGGCTACGACCCGTATGGATGGGAACAAGGATTGAATTTCGGTCCACGCCACGGCGTTGTCGCGGGTTGCCGGGCGCGCGTCGAGGAACTGTTTGTTGAGCACGAGAAGAAGTTGACACTGATCGGCTGGAGCCTCGGCGGCATCTATGCACGTGAGATCGCCAAGCTCGTTCCGGAGTGCGTGCGTCAGGTGATTACGCTGGGTTCGCCGTTCAAGGGCGATCCGCGCGCGAATAATGCCTACGCCTTGTTCCGGATGGTGTCCGGGCATCGTGTCGATGCGAATATGGTCGCGCGCATCGGTGAAAAGCCGCCAGTCCCGACTACTTCGATCTACAGCAAGAGTGATGGAGTGGTGCCTTGGCAGGCATCGCATGAAGATGCGCATGCGGAAGCCGAAAACATCGTCGTGAAGGCCAGCCATCTCGGCCTCGGTTTCAATCCGGCATCGTTGTACGCGATCGCCGACCGCCTCGCACAGCGCGATGGCGAATGGCGTCCGTTCGAGCGCAGCGGTCTCAAACGCCTGATTTTCCCGGACGCGTTCGCGCTTTGAGCATGCGTATCGGCGCGCTGCTGTTGTCGCTCGTTGCAATGCCGACTTGGGCGATGAGCGAGGTTGTCAATGTCTTGCCGAATGGCGCGCATGTGCGCGTGGCGGTGCCGGATGGCTGGACCGCTGGCGATACGCTGTTGCTCTATCAGCACGGCTTGGACATGGATGCCGACACCAACCCGGACCTCGGCCCGCTGCGTGATCTGCAGCTCGCCCAAGGCTATGCGATAGCGGCCAGCGGCTATGCCCAATCTGGCTGGGCGCTGTTCACTGCGGCACAGGACAATCGCGATCTCCTGGCTTATGTCACCGAGCATTACGGCGCGCCGGGTGCATTGATCACGATGGGCGGTTCAATGGGTGGGCTGATCGCGCTCAAATTGGCGGAGTTGCCTGGTTTTGAGTCCACCCAAGGGGTCTACGCGCTATGTCCACCGGCGGCGGGTGCGCGTACTTGGGATACCGCCTTTGATCTACGGCTGGCCTACGATGCCGTCTGCGAAGGCGTCGGTGGCGGTGAATTGCTCGACGGCGATGCGCCACTGGCATGGGCGACGAACCTCGCCGACATCCCCGAAAGCATGGGCGACTTGAGCGGTTCGCGCACCGTGCAGCAGACCTATGCACGCGTTCATCAATGCACTGGCGTCGCGCTGCCTAATTGGTTGCGCACGCCGCCGCAGCGCGATCGACTGGCGCGGCTGATGCGCTTCGGTGCGTTCTCCAACGAAGATTTCTTTCTCTACAACCTCGCTTACTCGGTGTTTGCGCTTGGCGATTTAGTGCGCGCACCGGACAAGCTTGCGGCGCGCAATCCATTCAGCAGTCGTGACGTCGACTACGATGATGAACTGATCAACTTGCGTGTTCCGCGTATTGATGCCGATTCGCTCGCAGCCTTCGATTTGGCGCGTGCCTCGTCGTTGAATGGCCGCATTGCTGCCAATACTCGCATCGTCTCGCTGCATACCGATGGCGATGAGTTGGTGCGGCTCGCGCATCAACAAGCGCTGCGCAGCACATATGGCAACAAGGTTCTATCCGTACCGATTGACGAAAATCCGGGCACCCACTGCGGCTTCAGTTCGGCCGAGTTGGTCGCAGGTTGGGAGCAGTTGCGCGGCTGGATCACGTCGCCGCAATCAGCAACCGATGTCGGCGCGCTGATTCCAGGCTGCACCGCAGCGATTGCGCAAGGCTGGCCGGGACCGTGTCGTTTTGCGCCAGCATTGCCGATTGGTGCACTCGCGACGACGATGCGCGACCGCAATGCGGCGGCTGCCGACTATGCAGACGCGGCCGCCGCGCGCATCAGTGGCAGCTGGTTTGACCCGGAGCGCTCCGGCGAAGGCGTGCTGATTGAGCGTTTCAATGACTATCAGGCAAGCGTGCTGTGGTTCACCTATGCGCCAGTCGACGCGCCCGCTGGTCTGGTCTGGCTCGGTGGCGTCGGCGAGATCGATGCGAATGGCATCCATGTCGCCGAACTGCGGCGCATGTATGGCGCCCGATTCGGCGAAGCGTTTCGCTCCAGCGACGTGATCGCCGCACCTTGGGGCAGCATTGATCTCGCCTTCGATGGTGCCGATGTCGCCAATCACGCTGCGCGACTGCATCTGCGTTACCGCGGACCAGCGGAATTCGGTAGCGGACAGCGGCGCATGCAGCGTGCCCTGTCGGTCGGGCCGGACGGCAGTTCGCATCGCCCCGACCGTCCGCGTGACTGGCAGTACAGCGGCACCTGGTTTGATCCGTCGCGTAGCGGCGAGGGTTGGTTGATCCAGCAATCCGGCGCACCGTTCGAACGACTTACCAGCACTGTTTGGTTTACCTACGATCTCGATGGCAGCGCGTTGTGGCTCAGCGGTCATGCAGTTGAGCAGAACGGCCATATCGAAATCCTTTTGTATCGCACAGCCGGCACGCACTTCGGGGGTGCCTTCGATGCAGCGGCAGTCACCACGGCACCGTTCGGGCGTGCAGTCTTCAATTTCGATGGCTGCGATCATGCGCAATTGCAGTTCATTCCAGCCGATCTACGCTACGGCGAATTCACCCGCGACTTGGTGCGCCTGACGCGACCCGATGCCGCCGCCGCGGCGTGTGCGCCGCGATGAAACGACTACTGCGCTGGACTGTGATCGCGCTATCGCTGCTGCTGGTGGTGATGCTGCTGAATGCATGGCGCATATCGGCGCCGACATTTGCTGTTCGACCGTATCGACCGGCCCTGGATGCCGACGTGTTGGCGCAGCGGCTTGCTGCGGCACTGGCGATTCCGACCTTGAGCGCTACTGCGGAAGCGCCGTCATTGGCACGCTTCGATGAGTTGCATGCGTTGCTGCAACAACAGTTTCCACGCGTACATGCGTCGCTGGAACGCGAGATCGTGAGCCATGCCAGCCTGTTGTACCGCTGGCGTGGCCGCAGTGACTGCCCGGCAACCTTGTTGGCAGCGCATCAGGACGTGGTGCCAGTGGAGCCGGGCACTGAAGCGTTATGGACGTATCCAGCATTTGCCGGCGTCGTCGCCGATGGCGCTGTTTGGGGGCGCGGTGCCATCGACGACAAATCGGCACTGATGGCGATCCTGGAAGCGGTTGAATACCTGCTTGCACGTGGCTTCCAACCCGAGTGCGATGTCTGGCTGGCGTTTGGCCATGACGAGGAAGTCAGCGGCTTGCAGGGCGCACGCTTGATGGCGGCACTGATGCAGCAGCGCGGCGTGCGACTTGCGTATGTGCTCGACGAAGGTGGCGCAATCACGCGTGCGGCGATTCCGGGCACGCACAAGCCGCTGGCGACCATCGGTGTCGCCGAAAAGGGTTACGTCAGCGTGCGACTGCTCGCCCGTGATGGTGGCGGCCATTCATCGATGCCGCCGCGGCATACGGCGATCGGGCGCTTGGCGCGTGCCGTGGCGCGACTGGAAGAACATCGCCCCGCCGCGGCGTTTTCGTCAGTGCAGCGCGAGTTGCTGCGTCGGGTCGCGGCGCATGTCGATCCGTTGCAGCGCGTCGTGCTGTCGAACCTGTGGATCACTGCGCCTTTGGTCGAGCGCCTGTTGTCTGCGCAACCGGCCAGCGACGCGACGCTGCGCACAACTACCGCGCCGACGATATTGCGCGCTGGCGTCAAGGACAACGTGCTGGCCCAGCAGGCTGAGGCGGTGGTGAACTTCCGCGTGCGCATCGGCGACAGTATCGATGGCGTGCTGGCGCATGTGCGCACGACAATCGACGATGCCGACATCGAGATCGCGGTCGACGGCGAGTTCCGCAGCGAACCGAGTGCGATCTCGCCATGGAATGACGTCGCGTTTTCGCGCATCGAGACGGTGTTGCGCAATGTCTCGCCAGAGGCCGATCTGGTGGTTGCGCCCTATGTCACGTCCGGCGGCACCGATGCGCGCCACTATGCGGCGTTGACACCACGCTTGTACCGCTTTCTACCGGTGACGCTGACCCCGGAACTGCTGGCGAGCTTCCACGGCAACAACGAACGCATCCCGGTGGATGAATACCTGCGGATGGTTCGTTTCTACCTCTTGCTGCTGCAGTCGGAAGCGCCGGTCGATTCTCAACGGCAGCTGTAGGCGCCGAAGCGTTGCTCGCCGTTCAACGGCTCATCAGTCGCCTGAATAGTATCCGCCCCGATGCGTGCGGCTTCGTTGCGCGCCAACGATTCGAGTTCGTCGCGCACCTTCAAGTCGTTGCGCCGATAGACGCCGACCTTGTACTTCACCGATACCGTGATATCGCCCTTCGACGTGCACGACCCGAGATTCTTGCCGTAGGCAACTTGTACCTGTTTGCCGGCGGTGTCTGGTTCAACCCAGGTGCACCCCGCGGCAAGCAGCGGCAACACCACAACGAGCGACACGATCAGACGCATGGACAACCTCCGAAACGGGAACCGCCGCGAGCATAGCCCGCAGCGGCATCATCACGCTGAACGCGCGCCGATCAGCGCACGCCGCACTCGCAATGGGCTTGAATTGCGATCGGCAGGCCGCTACCGGGGCGGGCGTGCATCAGTCGTTGCAGACGCGCGAGGTCGGTCTTGGCCGGTTCGCGCAGAAACGACAGCGGTGTCAGCAAGCCGTGTTCGCGTAGCAGAGCGGTTGCACCGGAGCGCGACGCTTCGATCATGAAACTTTCGAACAAGCTTGGCGGCTTTTCGATGTAGCGCGTCACATGATCGGTACCGAGTTTGGCGCGTTCTGCCGCATCGGCGACCGCGGCTTCAAGGCCGCCAAATGCATCGACTAGCCCATGTTGCTTGGCCTGAGCGCCGCTCCAGACGCGACCACGTGCAATCGCGTCGATCGCGGCCACATCCTGCTTGCGCGCTGCCGCGACTTTGCTCGTGAAGTCGCGATAGCCGGCGTCGAGCACGTCCTGGATCATTGCGCCGACCTTGGGGTCGAGCGGGCGCGCCGGATCGAAGGCACCGGCCAGCCAGGTGGTGCCGACACCATCGGTATTCAGCCCAACGTTGCGCATCGCTTCCGGCACATTGAAGAACAGTCCGAAGATGCCGATTGATCCGGTGATCGTGCTCGGGTCGGCGTAGATGCGATCGGCGTCCATCGAGATCCAGTAGCCGCCGGATGCGGCGAGATCACCCATCGAGACGACGACCGGTTTGCCGGCGGCTTGAATCAGTTCTACTTCGCGGCGGATCAGTTCTGACGGGAATACGCTGCCGCCCGGCGAATTCACCCGCAGTACGACCGCTTTTACATCGTCGGCTTCGCGCGCGTCGCGCAGCAGGGCGCTGGTGCTCTCGCCGCCGATGTTGCCGGGGCCACCGTCGCCATCGACAATCTCGCCCTCAGCGACGACGATCGCCACCGCCGAACGTCCCGGCATCTGCGGCACGGCATTGGCGCGCTGCACGTAATCCAAGAAGCCGATCTGGCGGAAGCTGCGAGCGTCGTCACCGGGCGCGCCACTGGCGGCGATTCGGGCTTCGAGTTCATCGCGTGTGACCAAGGCGTCGACCAGCCCTTGCGATTTCGCCAACTGGGCGAGATCGCCGTGGGCTGCGTGCAGTTGGTTCGGGTAGTCGTCGATCTGCGCTTTCAAGGTCGCCACGTCGAGTTTGCGTGCTTCGGCAATATCGGCGAGGTGACGCGACCAGACATCATTCATCCAGTACAGGTCGGCCTCGTCGGCTTCCGGTGAAGAGTCAGCGCGGATATAGGGTTCGCCGGCCGATTTATATTCGCCGACGCGGAACAAGTGCGCCTCGATACCGAACTTGTCGAAGGCATCCTTGAAATAGGTGCGATAGCGGCCGAGACCTTCCAACAGCACTGCGCCCTGTGGATGCAACAGCACTTCGTCAGCCTGCGCCGCAAGCAAGTAGCCGCGTTGTTCGTAACCATCGGCATAGGCATACAGTTTCTTGCCAGATTTGCGGAAGGTGCGCAGCGCCGCCGCAAGCTCGCGCGTGCTGGCCGGACCGATGCCGGCGATGCCGTGTGTGATCAGCAACACTTGGGTGATGTGCGCGTCGGTCGCGGCCGCTTGGAGTGCTTGAGTAATATCGCGCAGGCGCGTTTCCTTGACCGGATCGCCGAGCGACTCACCGAGTGCGCGGTCCAGCGGCGCGGCCGTGTATTGCTCGACGATCGCGCCTTGCAGATTTAGCACCAGCGTCGTTTTCTGTTCAAGCGCCCCGTGGCCGCCGCTGAACAACGCGACCAGCACGATCAGCATCACGATCAGGAAAATCGCGTTCATCGCCAGTCGGCGTGAGAAATCGACGGCGCGGAAAAGGCCGCCGAAGAAGCGGCGAAAAGGGCCTTGCTGGGGTGCGGTCATGAGCGGATCCGGTAATGAGAATTCAAGCGTGTGGTCAATGTGTTGCAGATTCAAGCGCGGCTGCTTCATCGGCAACGGTGGCGAGGTGGCCAATATCGCGCGGCAGGCGGCGCAGGCGCAGGAACAGCCGCACCAGAAGCAGGGTCGCCGCCGCCGTGAGTCCGGCGATCAGTCCAACCCACATACCCGGTGCGCCGCGCCCAAGTCGGAACGCACAATACCATCCAGTGCTCATGCCGATACCCCAGTAGGCGATGGCCGTCAACAGCGCCGGTACACGCGCATCCTTGAGGCCGCGCAACGCCGAAGCGGCGACCACCTGCAAGCCATCCGAAAACTGGAAGATCGCGGCGTACATCATCAATTGTGCGGCGAGGCTGCCGACCACGACATCGCTGGTGTACAGGGCGGCGATCTGCGGCGAAAACAGCGCCAGCATCGTTGCCGAAAGCACCTGTGCGGTAATCGCCAGCAACAATCCGGCGCCAGCCGCCCCGCGTGCCCGCTGCGCATCGCCGGCCCCCACCGCGTGACCGACACGAACCGTCGTTGCCATGCCAATACCGAGCGGCACCATAAAGGTGATCGACGCGACATTGATCGCGACCTGATGGCTGGCAACTGCATTCGCGCCGAGTGAGCCGATCAACAGCGCAGTCACCACGAACAGTGAGCCCTCCATCAAAATCATGATGGCGATCGGCAAGCCGAGACTGAGGAGGTCGCGGATCAGCGACCAGCGTGGTCGCGTGAATCCTTGCAGCAGATGCAAGTCGGCGAAGCGCGGGTGGCGCAGCACGAATGCGGCCATCGCGATTGCTTGCAGCCAGACCGTCCATGCCAATGCGATACCGGCCCCGACGGCCCCATGTTCGGTAAAGCCGAAGCGGCCGAAGATCAGCCCGTAGCCAAGCGGGATCAGCACCAGCAAACCCATCGCGCTGAAATACAGCGTCGCGCGCGTATAGCCGAGGCCTTCGCAGAAGAAGCGCAGCGCGAAGAACGTTGCCAGACCGGGTGCACCCCACGAGGCTGCTTTCAGGAACGCAGCGGTGTCGGCACGCAACGATGGATCGACCGCCATCGCGTCGAGCAGCAGACTGGCGACACGCAGCAGGATCAGCAAGGCCAGACCGATGGCCCACGCAATCCACAGCGCTTGACTCAGCAGAGGCGCGATCTCGTCACGACGACCGGCACCATCGCGCTGTGCGACGTTCGGTGGAATCGCGAACAACAATCCAAGGCAACAGATCAGGACCAGCGACCACACCGCCGAGCCGACCGCGATCACCGCCAGTGTATGCGGGCCATGCTGGCCACCGAGGATGGTGTCGGCGACATTCATCAGCATGGCAAGCAACTGGCCGATCACCAGCGGCAGTGCCAGACGTCCAACTTCGCCCAGTTCGTCGCGGAATGGCGTGTTCTGCCGCATGGGCGTTGTGACCTCGGATTCAGCGCTCTATCTTACGGGCCACGCCGCGAATGCACCCATGCCGATGAGCACGCCCGACGAAACAGCGGTCGAAATGGTCCGCCGACAGCAGCCTTGCCTGAATTGCGGTGCGCCCCTGCTGGGCGAATTTTGCTATCAGTGTGGGCAGCCAAAGAAAGGCATGATTCGGCACTTGCCCGGGCTGATCGCCGATTTTTTGGACAGCGCGCTCAACCTCGACACGCGCACCTTGCGCACGTTGGGACCATTGCTGACCAAGCCGGGTTTTCTCAGCAACGAATATTTTGCCGGCCGGCGTACGCGTTATGTCACACCGCTGCGCTTGTACCTGTTCATGTCGGTGCTCGCGTTCCTGATGGTGTCGATAGTGACGCCGGTCCGCGATGGTCGCGACAACGGCTTTCACGTTTCCGTCGGTGATCGCTCAGCGCCAGCGGAGGCGGGATTGGCCGTCACCGATGCAGTCGCCGAGCGCCAACGCGCGCGCGAAGGGCGCGCGCCCGAAACCGTGCCCGAGGCCGATCTCGTGGTCACGCCGGACAACCCTAATCCGGGACGGGTGTCGATCTTCAACACCACGCCGTGGCATCCGGTCGACAATCCGGTGCGTGTCGCCTGGCTCGGCGAAACCGGCAATGCCTGGCTCAATACCAAGGTCGGCATGCTGATCTTCAATTCAATCGAAGCGAACAAACATCCCGCCAAGTTCGTCGCGGCGATGTTCAGCGTCGCGCCGCAGACCCTGTTGATGATCCTGCCGATCTTCGCGCTGTTGTTGAAGTTGTTCTTCATCTTCAAGCGCAGGCTATATATGGAGCACCTGATCGTCGCGTTGCACAGCCATAGCTTCCTCTGCCTCGCGATCCTGCTACTGGTGTTGTTGAATCAGGTCGCGAGCTGGACCGGCACTTGGCCGGTTGTGCCGTGGTTGGTCGGGTTGCTGGTGTTCGCCATGAGTTGCTGGATCCCGTTGTACTTGCTGATTGCGCAGAAACGCATCTACCGCCAAGGCTGGCTGATGACCGGTTTTAAATTTGTCTGCATCGGCATCGTCTACACCGTGTTGCTGTCATTCGGGATGGTCTTGAACCTGTTTTGGGCACTGGCTTCGCTGTGATCCCCTAAATTGGATGTGTGAGCACGCGCCCCGTCTGCGCGCCGATGGTTTGGCGCGATTTCCGGGAAAATTCAGTGGCGAACGCCGGGTGTTGGCGCTCGACGAACCCATCGATACAGTTTGAGGTTTGGTGTTCCGGCGCCAGTCCGCGATAATCGCCGACCGTCGCGTTGGAGCGCCCTGTGTTTTTTGAACGCCTTCCCGAATTCATCGGCAATCATTTCTTCCTCGTCACGCTGGCATTGTTGGCCACGTTGATGCTTATTTCGACCGAGTTCTCGACGTTGATGCGGCGCTATAAGGCGATCGTGCCGGCAGAACTCACCCGCCTTGTGAATCGCGACAACGCGCTGTTGATCGACGTCTCGGCAAACAACGAATTCGAAGCCGGTCATATCGCCGGTGCGAAGCACGTCGCCATGGCGCAGTTCGATCCTGAGCACAAAGACCTAGCCAAGGTGAAGGACCTGCCGGTCATCGTCGTCTGCCGCAAAGGCCAAACCTCGGCCAGTGCCGCCGCGAAGTTGTCGGCTGCAGGCTTTACCAAGGTGCACTGGCTCGATGGCGGTCTCGCCAGTTGGACCGGAGCTGATCTGCCACTCGCCAAAGGCAAGGCTTAAGCTATTAATTTTGCTACAAAATCCGCGGCGGCTCGCCTCACTGGGCTAGCCGTGGAATAATCCGCGCCCTTTTTTCCGACCTTTCAACCGGAGTCCGCAATGACTGATACCGCACCCGTCGCCAATGGCGCCGATGACCAGCAGCAAATGGCGCAGGTCGCCGTCCAGAAGATCTACGTGAAGGACGCCTCGTTCGAAGCCCCGAACGCACCGATGATCTTTCAGGATCAGGGGCAGCCGAACATCCAGTTGAACCTCAACCAGAAAGTGCAGACGATCGGCGACAACGTCTATGAAGTCGTGCTCACCGTCACCCTGACCTGCAAGATCAACGATAAGACTGCGTACCTTGCAGAAGTCCAGCAGGCCGGTATTTTCGGCATGATGGGTTTCGACCAAGCCACGCTGCACGGCATGCTCGGTACGTTTGCGCCGAACACCTTGTTCCCGTATGCGCGCCAAGCGATCGCGGCGCTTGTGCTCGACGGTGGCTTCCCGCCGTTCTTGTTGCAGCCGGTCAATTTCGACCAGATCTACGCTGAAAACATGCGTCGTCGCGCGCTGGAACAGCCGGCGGCTGCTACTGCCTGATATTGCAACGCCCCGGTACGCCGGGGCGTTCCGCCGGTGGAGCCCGCCATGCAGAACTCTCCCATCAGCGTGTTTGGTGCCGGCTCGTGGGGTACCGCACTGGCTGCCGTACTGGCTCGTCACGGCATCGATACCCTGCTCTGGGGGCGAGATGCGGCCGCCATTGAGACGATGCGAACCACGCGCCAAAACGCGCGCTATCTCGGCGCCATCGATCTGCCCGAATCGTTGCAGTACACGTCGTCGCTGGCCGAGGCTGCGGCACGTCGGTTGTGGCTGATCGTCACACCTAGTCATGCTTTCCGTGACTTGCTGGAAGAGTCGGCGCTGCGTGCCGCCCATCCCGATGGAGTTGCCTGGGCGACCAAGGGTTTCGAACCAGGCTCCGGACGCTTCCTGCATGAAGTCGCCGCGTCGCTGCTCCCGGTGGGTACGCCACTGGCGGTCGTCACCGGGCCTTCATTCGCGCGCGAAGTCGCGATTGGTCTGCCGACCGCAGTGACCGTACACTCCGATGAATCCGGATTCGCCGACCAGATTGCGTCGTACCTGCATGGACCGGCATTTCGTGCCTACACCGGCAGCGACATGATCGGTGCCGAACTCGGCGGCGCAATGAAGAACGTGCTGGCCGTCGCGACCGGTGTCGCCGATGGCATGCAGCTTGGCCTGAATGCACGCGCCGGCATGATCACGCGTGGCCTCAACGAGATGTTGCGCGTGTGTGTCGCGATCGGCGGCAAGCCTGAGACGATCATGGGGCTCGCCGGCGTCGGTGACTTGGTGCTGACCTGCACCGGTGACCTTTCGCGCAACCGGCGACTGGGTTTGGCGCTTGGTCGTGGCGTCGGCCTGCAGCAGGCGGTGCGCGAGATCGGCCAGGTGGTCGAGTCGGTGCAGACGGTGAATGAAGTCATGCGCATCGCCCGACGTCATCGCATCGAACTGCCGATTACCGAGCAGGTGCAGCGCGTGTTGGCGGAAGAAATTACGCCGCAAGAAGGACTGAAGTGCCTGCTCGCACGCGAGCAGAAGCCGGAATACCCGGAATATTTGTTTCGCTGATCCGCAAACGAATGAAGCCCGGTCTTGGGACCGGGCTTCGTGAATACAGAATTGTGGCGGCGATCAGAAGCTGATGCGTGGACCAACGAACAGTTCGTTGCCATCGTTGCTGAGATTCAGCGTGCCGACAATGCCCCACTCGCCAAACTTATATTGGCCATAGAGTTCGACCGAGGTGTTGGTGCTGCTTTCGATGTCGGTGTACTTGAGCGAAGCACCGCCTTCGAAGTTCTCGTTGAACGCATTACGCACACCGGCTTGCAAACCCCAGCCATTGGCATCGGCGATTTGCGCGTCGAGCTTCTCGTAAGAAACGCGACCGAAGAAGTCAGCGCTATCGCTGATGCCCATGTTGTAACCTAAACCGAGATTCCAGCCATCGACATCAACGGTGGTGTTGAGCACATCGATATCGTACGAGCGGTAGTTGCCGAAGACATGCCAGTTGTCCGTCAGCGCACCGGTGCCGCCGAATCCGAAGCCATTTTGCGCGCCGCCAGTGTCCGGATCGACGCGGGTGACGCCGGCCTCAAAGTACGAATAGCTGAGATCGCCGGCGTTGGCCGTGAACGGCAATGCGAGGGCGAGGGCAAAGGCAAGATTCTTCAAGTTCATATGACTCTCCAAGGGTATGTCCCACTATTCGGTGGGGGGGGCGAAGGGTGCTGTGCCGAACATGTACGCAATCTGAGCAAACTGCATTAGGCCGGGCCGTTTTCACTCACAACGGCGCCGCCAAAACCGCACTGGCGCCAGGCTTCGTAAACCACAACCGCGACGGCATTCGATAGGTTCAAGCTACGGTTGCCAGGCTGCATCGGCAGGTGCAGCCGGGCACTTTCTGGAAGCGTATCGATCATGGCGTCCGGCAAGCCACGCGTTTCGCAGCCGAACACGAAGGCATCACCTGCCGCGAAGTCGACGTCCGCATAGCAGCGCGAGCCGCGGGTCGAGAATGCAAACAGTCGCGCCGGAGCGACGTCGCGCAGGAATGTCGCGAAATCGTCATGCACCTGAACCCGCGCGAATTCATGGTAGTCGAGTCCCGCGCGCCGCAGTTTGGCATGGTCCAGATCAAAGCCAAGTGGCTGGATCAAGTGCAGCCACGCGCCAGAATTCGCGCATAGTCGGATGATATTGCCAGTATTCGGCGGAATCTCTGGATTGAACAGTACGACATGCCACATCGCGTATGAATGGAGGCGCGAACGCCCGACTCAAGGTGGCTGCACGCCCTCCGAATCACGGCTTGATCGTGGTTGCGTTCTTCGACGCAAGTTCGTGCCAACGCGCCAGCTTGGTGTCGTACTCTTTGCGCACCGTTTCCTTGGACGCTTTGCGATCCACCAGCGACTTCTGCTGCAACTCAATCTGGGCACGGACATTCGCGATCGAGTCGTTGACTGCTTGCGGCACGGCCTTCTTGTTGCGCTCATAGTCGGCGGCGTGGGCGAGTAGGTCGGACAAGCTCTTTTCCTGACTGGCCATAGTCAGTTTGGCAGTCGCCATGTTCGAGTCGATTACACCGAGCTCTTGGTCGCGCGCCCGGATCAAGTCTTCCACATTGGTGTAAGACAGCATCAGTGCGCGGTCTTCTTGAGCCTGCGCTTCAGCGATCTTGCTGGCTTCCTCATCCTTGAGCTTCTGAGCGGCTTCGGCGGCAATTTCTTCCTGCGTCTTCGCGCGCGCCACTTCCTTTACGGTGATGCCTGACTGGTTCATTTCCTCATGTGCAAGCTTCGCTGCTTCGGGCGGCACCTTGTCGCTGAAATGGACATTGCCTTTCTCGTCCACCCACTTGTAAAGCTTGCCCGCAGCTACTGGCGCAGCCATCGACAGACCGAGAACCAGCACTGACACCCAACGTAAGACACGCATGATCGACTCCGAGCGCGGCTTCAGGCCGCAATGCCATGGCGGTTACGATAGTCCAAAAGTCCGGCGCGGTGCTGAATCAGCTCGAAATCCTCGGCGGTCAGTTGCAGCAGTTCGTCGAGCCCGGCGATGGCGATTACGGGCAACCCGAATTCAGCGCGTACTTCCTCGACCGCAGAACGTTCGCCCTGACCGCGTTCTTGGCGATCCAGTGCGATCAATACACCGGCAGGCTCGGCACCTTGGCCACGAATCAAGGAAATTGCCTCACGCACGGCGGTACCGGCGGTGATTACGTCGTCGATAATCAGCACGCGTCCCGCGAGCGGTGCACCGATCATCGCGCCACCCTCGCCATGCGTCTTTGCTTCCTTGCGATTGAAAGCCAGCGGCACGTTGCGGCCGTGCTGGTCGGCGAGCGCAACTGCAACCGTGGTCGCCAGCGCGATGCCCTTGTAGGCGGGGCCGAACAGCATGTCGAAGCTGAGGCCGCTTGCGGTGAGCGTGGTCGCGTAGGCGCGGCCAAGCGCGGCCAGTGCGGCACCATCGTTGAACAGCCCGGCGTTGAAGAAATACGGACTGATACGTCCCGATTTCAAGGTGAACTCGCCGAAGCGCAACACTTGGTAGCGCAGCGCCAACTGCAGGAATTCGCGTTGATGTTCGAGCATGACCGGCTCCAGAGGACGAGGTGCGCAGTCTAGCGATGAGCGCACTCGGCAGGCTGCACCGCTTCGGCTATGGTGCTGGCCGGATTGAGACAGATGTAGGCGCATGCGGATCATCAGCTTCAACGCCAACGGCATTCGCTCGGCGGCGACCAAAGGTTTCTTTGATTGGTTCGCGGCGCAACAGGCCGATGTGCTTTGCCTGCAGGAAACCAAGGCGCAGGTCGATCAACTCGGCGACGCCGTTTTTGCCCCGACCGGCTACCAGCGACATTTCCGCGATGCGTCGACCAAAAAAGGCTACAGCGGCGTCGCGATCTATTCTCGGCGTGCGCCCGACGAAGTCCGTACTGGGCTCGGCTGGGAGGCTTTCGATGAGGAGGGCCGTTACATCGAAGCGCGTTACGGCAATCTCAGCGTGGTTTCGATGTATCTGCCATCCGGTTCGTCCGGCGACGAACGCCAGCAGTTCAAGTTCAAGGTGATGGACTGGATCGCACCGATCTTCGCGCAGTGGTTAGCCAGTGGTCGCGACTATGTGTTGTGTGGCGACTGGAACATCGTGCGCTCGCGACTCGACATCAAAAACTGGACATCGAATCAGAAAAACTCCGGCTGTCTGCCCGAAGAGCGCGCTTGGCTCAATGGATTGTGTGAGCATGGCTGGGTCGATGCTTATCGACACTTGAGACCGGAGGGCGAGGATTACTCGTGGTGGTCGCAACGCGGTGCAGCACGCGCCAAGAACGTCGGCTGGCGCATCGATTATCAGCTGCTCACCGCCAGCTTGCGTGATCGCCTAAACGGCTGTGCGATCCATGCCGAGCCCAAGTTTTCGGACCACGCGCCGGTCGTTGTCGACTACGCCGATTGACTCGTGGCGGCGTGCGATTCGAGCGTGCGGTCGACCAGGCCGGAACGCATCATCCAGACAAACAGCAGGATGCCGGGTAGCGCGGCGACAGTGCTGAACAGGTAGAACTCGACGTAGCCAAAGGATTCGATCAACGCGCCTGCGGTGGTGCCGGTCAGCAGGCGTCCGGCAATCGATGCGGTGGCCGACAACAACGCGAACTGCGTCGCCGTAAACGCCAGATTGCACAGCGCCGAAAGATAGGCCACGACCGCGACGCCACCGATGCCGCTGGCGAAGTTCTCGAAGCCGAGGGTGAATGCGAGCAGGCCGTTGCTGTGACCGACATGCGCCAGCCATGCGAACGAGAGGTTGGATACTGCCATCAGGACCAAGCTGATCAGCACCGCACGCTTCATTCCGAGGCGCGCATACAGCACGCCGCCGACGAAGATGCCCAGCATGAGCGCGAAGAAGCCAACGCCGACATCATAGGTTGCGATTTCGTCATTGTTGAACCCAAGGTCGTTCAGCAGCAAGCGCAACGTCAGATTCGCCAGCGTGTCACCAATCTTGTGCAGCAGCACGAACAGCAGCACCAGCAGCGCACCGGGACGGCGCAGAAATTCCGACAGCGGCGCGACGACGGCGTCCACTGCGGCGGCCATCGAGCCGGCGCCACTCCGCACGACATGGCGCACCGGTTCGCCTAGCCACAACGAGGCGATCACCGCCGGCAACGCAAACATCGCGCACAGGGCATACGCTGCGCTCCAGCCTGCTTTCCCGGCGACGATCAACGCCAGGCTCGCGGCAGCGGTCGAGCCGATACGCCAGCCGTATTGCGACATGCCCGAGCCGGTGCCGAGTTGATACGGCGCCAACGTCTCAATGCGGTAGGCGTCGATCACGATATCGAATGTTGCGCCAGCGACACCGACCAACACCGCAGCGATTGCGACCGCAGTCAGGCTGCTGGCTGGATCGACCGCACCGAGTGCAAATACCGCTGCGGCGACCGCTACGGCGGATACCCATAGCCAGGAACGGCGTTGGCCGAAGCGAGCGAGCAACGGCAGTGGTGCGCGATCGATCAGTGGCGCCCATAGAAACTTGAAGTTGTAGACCAGAAATGCCAGCGAGAACGCGGTGACGCTTTTTTTGTCGATGCCGTCCTGCGCCAGCCTCGTGGTTAGCGTTGCGCCGATCATGGCGTACGGAAACCCCGAGGAAATGCCGAACAGCAGGGCGCCGAGTGGCGCCTTTTCAAGATAAGCATGGAGCGAGCCGGCGGCCGGCATCACGGAACTGGGGTTGCTCATCCGCCGATGCTAGCCGAGCCAGTCGATCACGTGCGACTCATTCGGTTGCAGTGCCAGAAAGGCACGGGCTAGCATGGCGACAGGATCAGGGTTTCGCAGTGCCAGACATCGTCATCCGCGGCATCGACAACGACGTAGCCGAGCGCATCATGGAGATTGCGCGGCTCAACAACATGCCGATCAACGACGTGTTGCTGAAGCTGTTGCGCCAGTCGCTGAAGCTCGATGCCGAGACGTTGCTCGTGGCGAATCCGAAACAGGATATCGCGCGCTTTGCCGGCGCTTGGGGCCGGGACGAAAGCGAGGCACTCCTTGCTGCGATCGCTGCAATCGAGAAACTGCCCTGAGGATCAGGCGGGCCAGATCGCACCGAGTACGCGCGGCCCGCGCGCGCCGGTGACTTCGGGACGATTGCCGGGGCGTCCTTCGAGTGTTTCGCGTGCCAGCCAGGCAAAGGCGATCGCCTCGACGTAGTCCGGATCAATGCCGTGTGATGCGGTGGTGTCGAGATGGACCGGTGCCAATGCTTCGCGCAGCACGGCCATCAGTCGTCCATTGTGCACGCCGCCACCGCATCCGATCACGCGTGCCGTCTGCGGGCATTCGCGGCGCAGCGCTTCGACCACCGTCTGCACCGTCAGGGCCAGCAAGGTGGCCTGCACGTCCGCAATCGACTCGTCGCCCTGCAACTGCATTCGTAGCCACTGCAACTGGAAGGTTTCGCGACCAGTGCTTTTTGGTGCTGCTCGACTGAAGTATGGGTCGGCCATCCAGCGTGCCAACAAGGCCTTGTCGATTTGGCCGCGAGTGGCGAGTTCACCGTTGCCGTCGAAGGCGGCCCCCGTGTGTTCTTGGCACCAGGCATCCATCAGCCCGCTCGCAGGTCCGGTATCGAAACCGCGCACCGGCGCATCCGGCGTCAGCAAGGTCAGATTTGCGATGCCGCCGAGATTCAACACTGCGCGCACTTCATCCGGTGCTGACAGACAGGCCGCATGAAACGCCGGTGCCAGCGGTGCGCCCTGGCCGCCAGCGGCGAGGTCGCGACGGCGAAAATCGGCGACGGTGGTGATGCGCAGGCGTTCCGCGAGCACGTTCGGATCACCGAGTTGAATGGTGAATGGATGGCGGGCATACGGTCGATGCCACAAGGTCTGGCCGTGCGAGCCGAGCGCGCGGATGTGCTGGCGATCGACGCCGCTTCCGGCAATCAGCGCCTCGGCCGCGTCCGCAAACGCGTGACCGATCTCGACATCCAACGCGCCACTGCGATCGAAGTTCGCGACTTCTCGGTCCAGCGCAAGATCGAGAATGCGCTGACGCGTGTCCGCTGCATAAGGCGTCGCGGACGTGGCGACCGTATGCGGGCGGTCACCCTCAAACGTGACCAGCGCAGCATCGATCGCGTCAGCGCTGGTACCGGAAATCAGCCCAAGGTAAATCGGCGCGAACATCAACGCTGCGCGACGGTCGTGCTGCGCTGCTCGACCTGTGCGAGTTGCCGAATATAGGGCGTGGTGGCGGCGCGGAACTGTGCCATCAGTGCGCTCGGCAGCGGCTCTGGCGGTGGTAGCGTCACCTTGAGCGGATCGCGGTGTACGCCATTGATGCGAAATTCGTAATGCAGGTGTGGCGCGGTCGCGAGGCCGGTCATGCCGACATAACCGATGTTGTCGCCTTGGCGCACGCGCACGCCGACTTTGGCGGCCTTGCCAAAGCCCGACATGTGCGCGTACAGCGTCGAATGGCCGCGGCCATGGTCGATGATGACGACACGGCCGTAGCCGGTCTTCCAGCCCGCAAAAGTGATGCGACCATCGGACGCGGCCATGATTGTCGTGCCCGACGGGGCGGCGTAGTCGACGCCCTTGTGCGCGCGCACCGTGCCGAGGATCGGATGGCGACGAGCGGAACTGAAACGTGAACTGATGCGCGAAAATTCCACCGGCGTGCGGATGAAGGCTTTGCGCAGTGGCCGACCGGCCTGGTCGTAATACTCGATGCTGCCGTCGGCCTTCTGGTAACGCAGCGCGTCGTAACGGCGGCCACGATTCATGAAGGTCGCAGCAATGATGTCGCCGCCCGGAACCACTTCGCCATCGCGGTACAGCTCTTCAAATACGACTGAGAACTGGTCGCCGCGACGCAGATCCTGGGCGAAGTCGATGTCGTAGCCAAATACTTTCGCCAACTTGATGATGGTGCCGTCGTCGAGTCCGGCTTCTTCGCCGGCGCCAAATAGGGAACCGACGATCTGACCACTAGCCACGCGCATCCGCTTTTCCAGCGGTCGCTCGATGCTGCGCTCGGTCACCTGATTGCCATTGATTTCGACGATACGTCGGGTGTCGCTGTCGACATTCAGTTGCAGGGCGGTCAGCGTGCCGGCGTCGTTGCGTCGGATGCCGATACGGTCACCGGGGCGCAGGCGCGTGAAACTATCGGCGCTCGGTGCGGCCGCGACCAAGCGTGCCAGTTGCCGAGATGAGATGCCGATGTTCGCGAAGATCTCGCCCAAAGTCTGGCCGCGTTCGATCGTCACCGACGTCCATTGCGCGGCCTCCGACAGCGGCGCGTAGACGCCATCGATCAGGGCGACACGGTGATCGCCGCGTCCGAGCGCGAAGGTCTCGATGGGTGCGGCAGGCAGGGTGAGCGACACCGCGCTTGCCTCGTCGAGGGCGCTGTCGCGGAAAATTGACGCAAACGAAGGCAGCACGAGCATGCCGAACAACGCGACAAGCGTGGTTGCAAGTGCTACCACCCACGGCTTGCGGCGCCAGTCAAGATCCGGCAACGACCAAGTCTGGAACAGGGTCCAGTCGGAATGCAGATTGTAGAAATGAGCATGGCGGCGCTGCGCATGGCGACGCAGAGCCTGGCGGTGCGGTGCGGCGTGTTTGAATAGACGTACCGGAAACCAGGCCATGGAATGCACCGCAGACGAATCGGCAGCTACGGTATCCGCGACTCGTTTCACGTGTCAAACCCTTGAAGCAATTGGGAAATATTGCGTTTTCACTTAACGCAGATTTAACTTCTTTTTGGCGATTTACGGCGCCACTGTGACCAAGAAACCAACCTGATTAGCGCCGAATCTCAGTGAGAATAGTCGCACGTCAAATGCAAGGACGGTTCGGGACAAGGCTTGCAGGCCATGATGGCGTGCGCATGTCGTGGCGTCATTTCGGCGAGGCGAAATCGGCGGTTGAAACGGAAGGTGGCGTCGGCGAGGCAGCGGCGTGCGTACTTGGCTTGTCGAATCGCGTGGTAGACGCCACTGATGGCGCGCTTGACGTTGGCGAGCACGGCATTGACCCAACCTGCGCGCGGAATCTCGGTCGCGGCGCGGCCGCCGCCGGTTTCGAGGACGGTGTGGGCATGACCGGTGTAGGCCTCGGCGTCTGGCGCCAGACGCCGCTCGGCCCAGTCGGTCAGCGCAGTGTTGTCAAAGGTCCTGACCGGTTCGATGACGACGCAGGCGGGGTGTTCGAGCTCGGCATCGGTCTCGACCGCGATCAGGAAGGCCAGCTTGTTTTCGGAGTCGCGCCTGGGCTTGCCGCCGTTGCGCTTGCCGCCGAGATAGGCATCGTCGATCTGCACGAAGCCCGCAAGTTTCCTCGGTTCTTCTCACGCTGCCATGGCCTGCATGATCTTGTGCTTGAGGCGCCAGGCAGTGCGATAGGACACGCCGAGGTGGCACTTGAGTTCGAGTGCCGCGAGGTTGGTTTTGGTCGAGGTCAACAGATGGATCGCGAGGAACCCGGTAGTCAGCGGCAACTTCGTGTCCTGCAGCAACGTGCCGCTGATCAGCGTCGCCTGGTGCTGGCAGGCGCGACATTGATAGAGCGTCTGGGCATCACGCCGGAAGCTGGAACGACGGCGGTCACCGCAGGCCGGACAGCGAAATCCCATTGGCCATCGCGCCCGATACCGTGCGCGGGGACATCTGGCCTCGCTGCCATACCGTTCAAGAAACTCGGCCATCGAAAGGCCCCGCTGGAACTGGATCAGGCTGATCATCGCGCTCCTCTCGTTCGGAGCACCAGCATCCAACAGCGAAGTCGCAGATCATGCGAGTCGGTACTGAGATTCGGCGCTAATCAGGAACGACGATGAGCGCACGCAGCGACGGGGATGAAGAACCCAGTCGCTGGAGGTACCAAAACCACGAACGGGTTCCGTCCGCAGTTTTGAATAGGGGTGAGCTAGCGGTCTCAATTCGGGGGCAGGGTGAACGGTACGGTGATCGGGTTTGGACCGATTTCGAATCCGTCGACGAAAATACCGTCCAGCAACAAGATATTGCTATCGGTATCGGTATTGTTCGTGATGTCAAGTTCAGCAACCCCGGTCGGTGCAGTGACGACTGCGGTGTTATCGATAATCGTGCCAGGGGTCGTGTTGACGCGTGCACTCATCGAGTAGCGCAATACGCCACCAACCTGGAGGTTGACGAGTTCGTCGATGGCGTTGGTCCCGGCCAAATTGCTGCAGCTTGCCAACAGGATCGGGGTACACGACCAACTGACGTCGGCGAGCGTCGCCGGGGGCGAGTCTTGCACGCGCGCGCCGGTCACCGGACTCGGTCCGGCATTCGCCACGTAGATGTCGTAGAGCAAGGCCTGATTCGGCTGCACAATCGTCGGTTGATCGGACTTGCTGATCTGCAGATCCGCACCGGCCGCCACCGCAATCTCGAACTCGACGGCCGTCGAGTACGGGTTGCCGCCGTTGGCCGAGCCACCATTGTCGATGGCGGTGACGGCGAGTCGGGCGGTACCACCGCGTCCGGTCAGGGTGTAAGTCAGGGTGCCGTTCAGTGCGAGGTTGGCACTGCTGACGATGCCGTTCGGGTCCGCAACGGGCGCGACGCTGTAGCTGAGCAAGGTCTGGTTTTGCGCTTCGTCCGGCGGGCCGAGCACGATGCTCTGCACGAAGTTTGCCAAGCTGCGAAAGCCCGTGGTGCCGGCGACTTCGTTGATGTTTGCCGCCAACTGCAGCGTGGGCCGGTCGTTGACCGGTGTCACCGTCACGTCGAACACCACCGAACTGTTGCCTGAGTGGGTGTCCGCAAGTGACAACGTGATCGACACCGGCCCACCATTGGCATCCGCCAGCGAGTCGATGACCACGACACGTTGGTCAGCGCTCGCGCCCGCCTGAACCGTCGGTGTCGGAATGATGGACGGGGCGCTCGATGCAGCGTTCAGGGTCAGGCTCGCGTCCGCTGATTCTTCGTCGCCGACCGTCACCACGAGCTGCAGTGGCGCGCTGTCTTCCAGGATGGTCTGGCTGGTCGGCGTGGTCAGCGTCGGCGGATTATTGTCGATCGTCAGGGCATAGCTTCGAACGCCCGCGAACGGTGATCCGGTACCGGTCGAACTGTCGGTCGCGGTCACGTCGAAGTTGTAGCTGCCCGGCGTTGTTGGGGTGCCGATGAGATCGCCGTCGGCCTCCAGCGTCAGGCCAGGCGGCAGGCTGCCAGCAGTCAACGCAAATGCGTAAGTCGCGGTGCCGCCGCTACCGGTCAGCGTCTGGCTATAGGCCACAGGCGGAATGCCGTTCGGCAAACTGCCCGGACTGACGACGATGTTCGGTGCCACCACGGTCAGCGCATAGTTGCGCGTATTGCTGAACGGGCCGCCATTGCCAGCCGCTGTGCTGTCGCTGGCCTGCACGACGAAGTTGAAGCTACCGGCTTCGGTCGGCGTGCCGGAAAGTTGCCCATTGGCCGCAAGGCTCAGGCCGGCCGGCAGGCTGCCGCTCTGCAGCAGGAAGCTGTAGGGCGCACTGCCGTTGCCCGCCGACAGACCGGTGAAGTACGCCACGCCGATCTGCGCATTCGCCAGGCTGGCCGGATTGATCGCGACGACATCGTCGTTCTGGATGGTGCCGAGGCCTTGTGCATCGGCCAGCGTGATGCCAAGGCCGGGGCTCGCGAGATCGACGAAAAAAGTCTCGTCCAACTCAACGGTGGGATCGCCATAGACCGGAACGCTGACCGTTCGCGTTTCGCCATTGGTTCCGCTGAATGACACGTTGCTGCTGTACCCGTCGAAATCGCTCCACGGGGTGGCCGTGCCTGCGGTGGGCGAGGCAGACACGTTGAAACTGGTGTAGACGTCGCCAGTGAGTGTGACTGTGAAGACGAAGCTGCTAGTTGCTCCCGTACCTTCCACTTGGGTGACATCACCGATCGCCAGGCTGGCGCTGTCGTCATTGCTGATCGTGCCGAAGCCCTGCGCGTCCGAAATGGTGCCGCCCGACGCTGCGCTGAGGTTCACGGCGAATACCTCGTTTGGCTCCAGCACACTGTCTGCAACGACGTCGACGACGACGTTGGCGCTCAAGCTACCGCCCGCAGCGAAGTTGACGATCTGATTGCTGATCGCGGTGTAGTCACCGGGCGCGCTGGCCGAACTGTTGGCGGTGTCGGCGCGCACGCTGACCGCATTGAGGTTGTGCGAACGCGTGACCGTGAAGCTGAATTGCGTCGTCGCACCGGTGCCTTCGTTCTGAGTAACGTCTGCGATCGTCAAGCTCGGCAGCGCCTGCACCGAATGAAATTCGATGACGCTGGTCGCGTCGATATGCGTCTGCGACAGTGAAAACGCGGCCGTCAGGTCACGGCTGCCGGCACTGTTGATGGTCAGCACGCAACTGAACTCGGCGGCACCGGCATTGGCGACCGGGCCGTCGCTGTCGATGCAGAACTCGCCGGAACTGGATTGCACGCGCACCTGGCCATCGCTCGGGGCCGCACTTGGACCGGTGACTGAGACGACCACCGGGAAGGCCAGCCCGACCACCGAGGGGTCCGGTGTATCGGCAGTGATGACCGCCGTGCTCTGCTGCTGAAACAGGCGCTGGGCCAGAAACACGTCCTGGCTGGGGCCATTCCGCCCACGCTGCAAGATCCAGTTCGACACATCGGAGGCGAACGCCACCCAGGTGCCATCGGCGGAAACCGCCGGGGAGCTGGTCGAGTAGCTTGCCCCTATCCGGCGCTCCGAGTCGGTGCTGATCAGGCTGGTGACGCCAAGCAACAAGTCACGCGCGAACACATTGTAGTAGCCGGCGTTGGCAAGCGGCGACAGATTGCTCGCCTGTGAGTAAAACACGACGGTGCGGCCATCGGCGGAGATGGCGGGTGCATCGGAATAATTGTTCGCCTGCAGGCCCGCCGAACTGATATTGACACGGCTGGTGGTGCCGGCCGACAGATCGCGAACGAACACATCGCGCTGCCCGTTGATGTCGCCGGGAACCAGATTGCTGGCGTTGGAGCCGAACGCGACCCGCGTGCCGTCGCCCGAAATCGACGCGTAGGAACTTGACGAATTCACCTCTTGGCCGCCGCCATCGACGCTGACGCGGCTGGTGCTCGCGGTATTGCGGTCATGCACGAACACATCGGACGCGCCGTTGTTGTCGCCGGCGACCAGATTGGTCGCGTCAGATTGGAACGCCACATAGCGTCCATCGCTGGACAAGGATGGATTGGTACTGCTGTTGGTGGCTTGCAGACCGGCACTGTCGACGCTGACGCGGGTGGTGGTCACGGTATCGCGGTCATGCACGAATATATCGTAGGTGTTATTGCTGTCGCCGACCACGAGGTTGTTGGCAGAGGACGCAAACGCCACATAGCGCCCGTCGCCGGAGATGCTGACCGCGCCATCACCGTAAGCCTGTGCGCCGCCGGTGGCGACACTGACGCGCGTGGTCTGCGCCAACTGGCGGTCGCGGACGAAGACGTCGTAGTAGCCGTTGGTATCGTTGGCGACCAGATTGCTCGCGTAGGATCGGAAGGCCACATAGCGCCCATCCGCAGAAACGGCGGGAAAAACACTTTGGCTATTGCCCAGCACCCCGGCGGTGCTGATGCTGATCACTTCCAGGCTGGCGGTTTGCCGATCAAACAGCATCACATCGCTGCTGGCATCGCTGTCGCCGGGAAACAAATTGGTTGCTGAAGTCTCGAAGACGACAAAGCGACCATCGCCTGAGATCTGCGACCGGCCGTTTAGCGACAGGTTCGACTGGCCATTGCCGACCTCGGCAAACGGCCCCGCCGCATCGGCCAGGCTGACGCGCAGGGTCGATGCCGCCGTGCGGTCGCGGCGGAATACGTCGGCGAAGCCGTTGCTGTCGCTGGTCGCCAGCAGGTTGGACGCGGTCGACTGGAACAACACCAGGCTGCCGTCTGCCGAGATCGAGGGATTCACGCTCGGATTGTTCGCCTGGGCACCGCCAGTTTCGACACTGACGCGCACGCTGCTGGCGTCGTTGCGGTCGTGCAGATAGATGTCGGTGACGGCATTGTTGTCGCTGACGATCAGATTGCTGGCGTCGGACTGAAAGGCGACGTAGCGGCCGTCGGCGGAGATCGTCGCGCGCGTGCTGGCCTCGTTGCCCTGCCCATTGGCGCTGGAGACGCTGACTCGCGTGGTGACGCTGGTACCGCGCTGGTGGACAAAGATATCGCTGCGCGAATTGTTGTCGCCGGAGACCAGGTTGCTGGCGGTGGACTCGAAGGCGACGATCTGACCATCGCTGGACAGCGCCGGGCGCGTACTTGGGGCATTCGACTGCGCGCCGGCACTGTCGATGCTGACGCGCGCGGTCGTGCCGGCCGCCACATCGCGAACGAACACATCCTCGGCGCCATTGCTGTCGTTCGCGACCAGATTGCTGGCTTGTGATGCGAAGGCAACGACATTGCCATCGTCGGACAGCACGGCCAAGCTGCTGTGTGAATTCGCCTGGGCGGCACTGACGCCCAGATTCACCCGCAGCAGGCTGTTGCCGACGCGATCGTAGCGAAAAATATCCATTGATCCGTTGCTGTCACCACTGACCAGATTGTTGGCAAAGGACTCGAACGCCACATAGCCGCCATCAGCCGAGATGCTCGGATTTTGGCTGAAAGCGTTGCCCTCGACGCCGCCGGCACCGACGCTGATGCGCAGCGTCGTCGCGGCCACGCGGTCATGGAGGAAGATGTCGTTGGTGCCATTGCTGTCAACCGCAACGAGGTTGCTGGCAACCGACTCGAAAGCGATATAACGGCCGTCCGCCGAGATCGACGGCGATCGACTCTGGTTGTTGGCCTGCGCTGCGCTGCTGGAGACGCTGATGCGTTGGGTGGTGCCGGCGACGGTGTCGCGCAGAAACACATCGGAGACGAGATTGGTGTCGTTGGCGACCAGATTGTCGGCCAACGAGACAAACACCACATAGCGCCCATCGGCCGACTGCTGTCGCCCGCAACACGCCGGCAGGGACGAATCCTGGTTGCCCTGGCCGTTCAAAGTCGGGATGCCATAAATCACACTCTCCAGGCTGGCGACTTGCGCCTGCACCGGGAATGTTGCCAAGGGAAAAGCACTGAGCAGCAATGCTCCAGCCAATGATCGAATGCCACACCGAACATCCCATTGCATGGTGTTTCCCCTGTAATTGCGGATAGCGAGCGATTCCCCGTTAAGAATTGAACCACGTTACGAAGGCTTATGGAAAGTAAAAAGTCTGAATAGTCAAGATCTCGAAATAACCTCGGTTTCAAAGCCTTTTTGCTCTGTCTTCGACACGGCTACACGCGCTGAGGGTGCGTAGAATGAATGACCGGCTGGACACCTTTGTGATTCGAACGTAGTTGCGGCGTACACCGATCCGCGGCCCTCCTCACGGAGCGATGCAGCAATGGACTGACCTCGGTATCCGAAGATCACGCTACCTCGATCCGCCAGTCGACGTCATGCCCTACTGCGAGAACCAGAACCAGGGCCTGGACGGGTAAGCCTAAAACCTACCGACGCGAACCGACTTCAACATCGCGTCGACGTCGCTGTTCGCCCGCGAAATGGCCATAGCGCCAGGTAGACATCTGGCGAGAGGCGCCGCGTGGGAGCACAGGGCCCCGCGAGCGTCAGCGCACCCCCGGAACGACGCATTGGACGGATGCGCGGCATGCGTCGGCATGCGTGCGGGAGGCTTGACGGCATGAGCCCACAGCCCACGCTGCCCCGCGCGGTGCGGAAAAAGTGGCTTTGGAATTCCTATCCTTCGCGGACTGCGCAAGTTCAGGCGGCAGAACCCGCTTGTCGGCGATGAACTTCGAGCGGGCGAACGACCCGCCGACGATTTCGCCGTGCAATTGCTGCTCCAGCGGCCTGTGCGCGCTTCGATTCGACATCGAGCTTTTCCGCCCATGCTTTATTGATCTCGGCCTTTTCAGCGCGCTCGCGGTTGGTGCGAGCTTCGGCATTGCGGTCCTTGATCGCCTGGGCGGCAGCAGCGGCGTCGAAAGGCGACTCCTTGCCATCGTCGTGGATGTAAACCGGCATGCCGTTTTGCAGCACCGCGTGACCTTGATCATCGAGCTTGAGTTTCATGGATTCCTCGTATCGGGCATCCGCCCGTTGCCATGGCCGTCCGGCCGGTTCGCCGCCGCGCATCCGCGTTTTGGCATGACATGAGGGTGCGCCAATCAGGTGTCCGGTTTCATGGGGCATCACCGGACACCTGTGGCGAGTCGCGATATCTGCGACATTTCCGCGTGAAATCTGCGAGATATCTCTTGGGCGACGCCCCACTTCTTCAAGGTCGTTGCTTATTGGCAGCTCAGTGCGTTCAGCGACCCGCGCAGCGGCGTGTGGCATGACTCGAACACGCCCACCGTCGTTTTGGACGTAAAGCCGAGGGACCGCCTTGTGCGGGACGCATTCAGCAGGTGGGCTACTTTTTCGCTCTGCGCTTGCACATCGTCAATGGCACGGTGTCGTGTTTGCGCACCTTGAGCACAATCTCGAACTCAAACTCGCCCGGGGATAACCCGACGTCATGGCAAGTTCGACAAGGTCCCTTCAACGGATCGAACCCGTCAAGGCAGCGAGTCGCCAACCCCGCGGATTTTCTTGGTCAAAGTGCGCTCGGCATCGATAGGCCGCATCCAGTTGGCCTCGACGCCTGCCGTTTGCCGTGGACAGGGATGAACTGGGCACGCTGCCTGGGCTTGAGGTGACCACGCCGTGAAATTGATGCTGATTCCCGTGGCATTCCTGGGGAGCGTGTGTGGCACAACCGAGGCTGCAACTTACATACCGACCCGTTTGGACGATCCGGCAGGCAACGCCTGTCCGCCGCAGGATTGCTCTCTGCGCGGCGCCGTCCTCGCCGCAAACGCCAGCCTGGGCAGCGACCGCATCGAATTGGGTGCCGGCACCTATGCGTTGACCGACGGTGAATTGCCGATCATGGAGGCGCTCGAAATCGTCGGTCTCGCGGCGGGCGTTTCGCACATTGATGCCGGCGGACTGTCGATCATCGCGCACGCCTTCGAGGACGTTCCCTTGACGATGCGCAAGCTCAGTCTGGAAGGTCCACCGCTCGGAAGGGCACCATCCATGCCACACGCGCCGGTTGGCGCGGCGCGCATCGCGATCAAGGCGGATGGCGGCGCCACACTGACGCTCAGTGCGATGCGCGTCGTCGCCGAAGCGGGCAGCGTGGAGATCGTCAACAACACAGCGAGTGACCTCATCGTCGCTGACAGCCTGCTGTGGAGGGTGCTGGCATCGCAACCCGCCGGCTCAATCACGTTGACCGACAGCGACCTGGGCTTCGGAATCTTCGGCAATGTCAATCCGGGCGGCAGCGAGGTCGATATCAACATCCTGCGCTCGATGATCGCCGGAGATGACATCACCTCGTCCGGCCTGATGATCGAGACTCGAGGAAGCGTGCACATGGCTTATTCCGACATGGTAAACACGACCAACGGGCTGCTATTTCAAGGGGATTCACCCAGCGAAGTCGTGATCAGTCATCTCGGCTATCGATCCAACTGGAGTCCAGTCGTTGCGAACGTGCCGCTCGAAATCACGATCAGCGACAGCGATTTCAGCAACAACGTGGCGGTCTTCGAGAGTCCGGGCGCGATCATCGCGGGTCCACAGGGACACTGGCAGATTTCCGACTCCGCATTCATCAACAACCTCGGCAATGACGATCTTGGTGGGGCGATACTCGTCGATGTCTATGGCCCCACCGAGGTCATCATCGAGAACAGCACATTCTCTGGAAACAGCTTCACCGACGCGGCCGCGAGCACAGGCGCACGAGGCGCCGCCATTGGCGTGCAAGGCGGCGCACAAATTCCGAAATTGACGCTGCGCCATGTCACGATGGTCGCGCCAACCACATTGCCGGCCGGGGTTGAAGGCACATTGCTCGCAATCCGCGGAACCGACAACCAATCCCACGTGACTGTTCACAGCTCCATTCTGCGTGGCGGTTGCTCATTCCTGCCGCTGAGCAGCGGCTTCGATGCGGCCAAGGGAAACATCGAGAGCAGCGGCAACACGTGTCTGCTGAATGCCGCCACCAATATCGTTTCGGCGACACTCGGCGCGCTCGCACTCGGCAGCCTCGACACGCATGGCGGCTGGACGCGCAATTACCTGCCAGGAGGACACAGCATCGCGATTGACGCCGCTCCAAGCGCATTCTGTCCGCCAGCCGATCAGCGCCACTATGTCCGCCCCAGCATCGCGGCCTGCGATGTTGGCGCGATCGAGGTCGGCGCTCTCGGTGATGCGGTCTTCATCGACGAGTTCGAATAGACGCTGGCTGTGGACGAGCATCTGCCAGCAGCTTGTAACTGCATCCCCGATGCAACCCCGAAGTATCTTCGACTGAGATCAAGCAACCTTCAACTCTGGGACACCCTCATGAAATTTTCCATCCAAAGCAGACTGACGCGTGCAGCGATACTGTGCAGCTTCGCGTTACTTTCGTCATTGGCCAGCGCTGACCAAGCCGGCACCGCCAAAGGAACCTTGGCCGTCGACGACGATGGCGGGTCGCTTGGCGGCAAGATCATGCATGCCTATTACATCACCGGCCCCGACAGCTTTGATGCGTCAAATATCCAGCGCATCATCGTGTTTACCGTCGACGATCAAGCCGATGCCATCGCCGCCTGTGCCGACAAGAGTTGTGCCGAGCTTCCGACGGTCGATGGTCTCAAGATTGATCTTTCCATTGAGGACATGACCCAATGGTCGGCTCACGTTGGCTCCGTGCAGCGCAGCGGCATATCGGGCAATGGTCTGACTTTGCGCACGGATACTCCCGGGCATCTCGCCGGAACCTTCAGGCTCAACGTTTCTGGCGTGACGGCAGACATCGAGTTCGATACGAAGCTGGTCAAGGCATTTGATCGGTAGGCGTCCACCTTGATCTTCAGCAGACCGAGTGGCGGCTGCGCCATCTCGTTCAAGCCGAGCAGATCGGCGGCACCGGCACCCGCACCGGCAAGACGCATCTGGCCACCGCACTCGGCGGCCAGGCGATCACCAGACACGGCAAACGCGTGCGCTTCTACTCGTCAGTCGATCTGGTCAATCAACTGGAGCGGGACGGCCACCTCATTGTCGGCCTGCGAGTACCTCTGCGGGCGCACGTAGCCGAGGGGCAGATCACAAGGCACTGGTCATACTCGCGATACCAACTCAAGAGCGCGTTCTTCGTCGGATAACCGAGCTGACGGATGGTTAAGCCGATCCGCTTGCGTAGCTTGATGTAGAGCTGCACGGCTCGAAGCCGGTCTTGGTATGAAAACATGAACTACCCTCCAGGTAGTCCAAGAAATCGTCCGCACCCCCGGTGGTCAATTTTGGATGCGCGCCAACACATCAAGGCCGGCAGGGTGCACATGCTTTGGCTCCGAACAGCGCAATTTTGCGTGATGTCGCGCGTCGCACAAACCAACCAAATCAAAACGTTGTACGTACTTTGATGTCCGTTTGTCTCGCTCGTCTGTGGCGGCATAGGCTGCCCGGGCACTTGCTTTCGCTCTTCGACCGCACGGACTTTAGTTTTTTGGCCACTGCCCTGCATAGGATGCCTCCGCTATGTTATGCGGCCCATTTCCATGCCTTGAGCAGGTCCATCATGTCGTCACTACAGGAATCGCTGGACCTGATCGGTCGCGGCGCCGAGGAAGTCATCAAGTTCGAAGATCTGGAGGCCCGGCTTAAGCTCGGCCGCCCGCTGCGCATCAAAGCGGGCTTCGACCCAACAGCGCCCGACCTGCACTTGGGCCATACCGTGCTGCTCAACAAGATGCGGCAATTTCAGGAATTGGGGCACCAAGTCATTTTCCTGATCGGTGACTTCACCGGACTGATCGGCGACCCGACGGGAAAGAACGCGACGCGCAAGCCACTGTCGGAAGCGGATGTCGCCGAGAACGCCAAGACCTATGCGGCGCAAGTATTCAAAGTGCTGGATCGCGAGAAGACCGAGTTACGCTTCAACTCCGAGTGGTTCGGCAAGATGTCGGCCGCTGACATGATCCGCCTTGCGGCCAAGCACACGGTCGCGCGCATGCTCGAGCGTGACGATTTCCACAAGCGTTACACCGGCCAACAGCCGATCGCAATCCATGAGTTCCTGTATCCGCTGGTACAAGGCTACGACTCGGTGGCGTTGAAAGCCGATGTCGAACTCGGCGGTACTGATCAGAAATTCAACTTGCTGGTCGGCCGTCAGTTGCAGAGCGAGATCGGGCAGGCGCCGCAAATCGTCATCACCATGCCGTTGCTTGAGGGGTTGGATGGCATCAACAAGATGTCGAAGTCGCTCGGTAATTACATCGGTATCAACGAGGCGCCAAACGAGATCTTCGGCAAAACCATGCGTATCTCGGACGACTTGATGTGGCGATACTTCGAGTTGTTGTCGTTCAAGCAGTCGCTCGCCGACATCTCACGTATGCGCGCCGATGTCGCCGCATCACAGGCGAATCCGCGTGACTTCAAGTTGGCGCTGGCGCTGGAGTTGGTCGAGCGTTTCCATGGCAAGCCGGCGGCGGACGAATCGTTGCGCTACTGGAACGAGACCATCAAAGGCGGCGCACTGCCGAGTGAGATTGAATTGCGCGAGATTGATGTTGCTGCCGACGGCGTCAAGTTGCCGCAGTTGCTGAAGCAGAGCGGATTGCTCGCCAGCACCTCGGAAGCGATCCGCAAGATCAGTGAGAAGGGCGTGCGCATTGATGGCGAAGTCGTCGAAAATAGGGATGCGATCTTCCATTCCGGCGCGTCGTTCATCTTGCAGGTCGGAAAGCGCTCGTTCTTGCGTGTTGCGCTTCGCCCAATCTGAACAAATTGTGCTTGCGTATCAGTCGGGGCTTCACAATTTTGAAGTGTCTGGCTAGAGTTCGCGCCCCTTCCGAGAGGCAGGGGCACTGACAGCGAAGTAGTACTAAAGAATCACCTCGCAACCAGTTGACAGCCACTAAAACCGCTCTATAATGCGCGGCTCACTTGGGACGAAATGTCTTGAGGATGCGGACGGAAGTTCGCGGTGGGAAGATCTTTGACAGCGTGCACAGGTATTTTGAGTG